>VFQU01001041.1_pt1 | contig 18353 bp, 14 predicted proteins | sample 3512311 | NCBI WGS metagenome assembly VFQU01 (sample SAMN10412377, study PRJNA504923) | tailings metagenome | isolation source: Relicate 3 Philex TSF3 active mining site | place: Philippines: Tuba, Benguet | collected 2017-08-29
CCAAAAGTCTTGCGATTCGTCCCGCCGCTTATCGTCACTTCTGAAGAAATCGATCGCGCGATCGCGGCGGTCGATCGTGCCCTAACGACTCTCAACTAATCTCACTTTTGCCAAAAGCCCTCAATTGCATATAATAGAAGGCTGTGAGAAATCCTAATCTAGAATCAATCGGAGACCAAACTATGGCACGTCGATGTCAACTGACTGGCAAAAAAGCCAACAACGCAATGGCAGTATCCCACTCCCACCGTCGCACGAAAAAATTACAAGAAGCAAACCTGCAAGTCAAAAGAATTTGGTGGGAAAGTGGGAAACGCTGGGTCAAACTACGTCTTTCAACTAAGGCAATCAAAACTCTGGAGCACAAGAGCCTAGACGCTTTTGCCAAAGAAGCTGGAATCGATCTCAGCCGCCTGTAATTCATCTGCCAAAACCCGATAGACTAATTCGCAATCGTCAATTCTTGTGAGACAAAAATTGACCCTCCGATCGCTGATTTTAGGTGTTCTTGCGGTAATGTCTATACTTTGTAAACTGGAGTTGAGCAACGAATAGCTCAACTCCAGTTTTATTTTTCATCCACTAATTCTTCAATCCCTGGTAGTCATCCTCAATGAAATGGGTAACATACCTGCATCCACTTCCCTCGCTTTCTTCTTCAACCCAGAATTCGGGACAATCTCCGCAATCTACCTAGGGCTTATCTGAGTTTTTCCGTAGCTTATCGGAACTGTCTCAACTTCGTTCGATTTGAGCGCGTGTCTTCTCGGTTGACTCTGCTTTCAATTATGAAGACAGTAGAGAAAGCTCCACCAAAGTATAGAGTTTTGACAAAGTTACAAAGCTCTGACTTGACTATTCCACGGGCAAATATTGGACGATATCTAAACTAGTAGGTTTCGTCGATTTAGCATTAGTTGCCCCTGTGAATGCTCATCTGCGATCGTGAATTCCCCTTCCGATCGAGTACCGCACGATCGTCACTTTTTTCTGCCAACTCAGCAGCTATGTCAAATCACAAACTTAATCTCCAGGGTTTCTTTCACCGTCTTGGAAGTCTCTACCGCAAGATTACAAAGACCTTTGTTAATCGCCTTCTCCGCTATGTTTTGCTATATCAACGGCGAGGCAATCTCTCAACAGCAGGCTTCATCTTGCCAACAACAGTTCTGTTGATTTTGGTCGTAGCGCTCACTGTCGGAGCACTGACGTTCCGTGCCTATAATCGCAATGTCCAAGTGATTGGAGAAGCACAACAACGCGTTATCTATAACGCTGCAACTCCAGCAATTGATCGCGCTCGCTCCAAACTGGAGTTCCTCTTTGACTCTACAAAAGATACTCGACTTCCCAGCGGTGTGCCTGCACAAACCGTTTTAGAAGCAATGCTGCTTAACAATGGGAAAGACCGCGATAGCAGAGACTTTAGCACTCTTCGGATAGCAGACAAAGACGGTAAACCAACCATTGATCCTTATACCTTTCCCGATGAGCGTCGCATCTTTAAAGATGGCAAAGCTCAAAACGTTTGGGCTTTTCAAACAGACACTGATGGTGATGGGAAGATTGATAGTTCTAAAGACTCTACTACAATCTATTCAATCATTCTAAACACTCCTCCTGCACAAACAGTTGGCACAGGAAGAACTAGCACAATTGAGACGATTGCAACTCGCTTATTGAAAATGAGCGATGCTGACAAAGCGAAAGATATGTACGTTCGGCAAGCTCCACTCAGAGCCGATGGAGCGCTAGGATGCAGCATTAGTTCTGCAAACACATCCGCATCAGGGCCAGACGGATGGTTTGACGACAAAGTCAGTAGTGCAATTCTGCGTAAAAACTTCCAAGTTGATGCTCTAGTCATTCCTGGCAACTCAAGAGATACCAAGGCGACTTTGGAATTTGTTCAAGATCGCCAAATCGATCGCGGCAACAAATGGGGAGCTTGGTTCCGTCACGATTTGGAGATTTACCCGGGCGCTACATTTAATTGGAACGGTGCGATGCACACCGAAGGCAGTTTAATCGTTGGGAATAAGAACTTTACAGCCTACTTGATTAGCGCGCCTGCATCCTGTTTATACTATCCTGATTCATCGGAAATTACAGTCACAAACGTAGTTCCAGAATCTGGAGAAACGAATCGAGATTTACTGGGTCTAGTTGCTGCTGGAGTCGTGAAAGATGGGACTAACCAAGGAACTGACGATAGCGCTGTCATCCACCTCCACACTGATACACCAACTAATAGGGCAACCTGGGCGACACTCAACAAAGATACAGCCTCAAGTCAAGCATCAAATCCAATTGATATTACAATTGACCCTGAGGTTGTGCTAACAGAAGATGGATATACGAATGTTGCTCCCCCTACAGGCGTAACCAAAAATGTTCGTAATAATCGAAGCGAGCCATACCTGAATCTTAAAAATAAGGATCTCCCGGCCTTTGGTTTTACTACCGATTCGCCTCCAAAAAAGGTTGATCAGCGTATATATGCTAGTTCTCAACCTGCTCCCTATGTAGACGATTTATATCGTGCTGACGATCGCTGGGGTCCCAAGCCAAAGTATGCAAAAGAAACCGTCCCGTCTGGAGATTTTGGGAAACCCATCCCATCAAATAAATCAGTACTGCTCAAGAATGAACCAGATGCCGCTGACAAAGATGCAGCCAATGTAGGTCTAGATGGCTATTGGGAGCGTCGGGCGCGCTCAGTAGGGATGCGAATTATCGTCGGGCAACGTCTGGAACTTGGTAATTTGTTTACTTGGTATGCTCCAGACGACAAAGATAAAAATGGCTATGTTGGCAATCCTGGTGGTACTTCTGGCAAATTTATCGACCAGAATGTATACGAGCATGAAGGCGATCCCCTTTATCCAGTAACAGTTAAACCATATCCTGCGACATCAACTGGGCGGCTTTCTCACATTGACTTACACCGTCGCACTTTGAGAGATAATCTCTCTTCTGTTCAAAGCACAGTGATTTATCATTCTGCATCTGATGAGAATGGGAAAGACTACCCAGTCGCATGTCTTGCAACAACATCTCATCCTGGTACGCTGCTGACTCTCCGCCAGTCGCTCATCTTTAAACCTTTTGGATTTAAAGGTACAGATGAAACAACTGATGGCTCTCTCCTGACCAATTTCTTTACAGGTATGGGCACAAACGGTTGGGAATTTGATACTCCAGGCGGAAGTGCTAGTGGATTTAAAGCAGCGATCGAGAATACAGATAGTCCTCTACGCAAAGCACTAGACAACCTCGCAAATTTTGCAGGAGACTACAATCCAAACGAAAAAGATTCCAGCGGCAATCCCAAAACTGGAGCATTTCCACCAACACCGAATGACACAATCATTCACCCCTATCCAAAATTATCAATGTGGGGGGATTTCTCAAGTTTGAAACGAGCGCTAGCTGATGTTGGAACTAAGGGATATGACGGTTTAAGCATCGCAGATAAAACTTATTTGCAAACAGCAGCTTGTACGATCGGGATGTTGGCTTACAACATTAATGAAATTCAGAAATTTGATCCCAGCAATCCGTCAAATGATAGATCGCTTTCTGGATCCACGAGAAGGGTGATGGCAGTATTGGCAGATGATCTACGGCTGCTCATGGATGGAGAAATAGCCCGTAATAATCCAGAAGTTCTTCCTAAAGAACGCCTGAGAACTTACGACTATTCAGCAGCCACGAACACCGCTAAACTCGAACAATATCGTCTTAAGGACTATCAATCAGTTCCTCCAGAAGCTTTTATTGGTGCTTTGCGAGCATATCTACTGTCTTCAAGCGGGAAAAATCTTGCGCCTGATAGCCAACAATTCATGGACGAGATGCGTATGGCAGAAATGATTATGCTGAATCATCAAATCCGCCGCGATCGTACTTTTGGATTCCAAGAATCGCCAATATTTGGGGAGTATGCTGTCATTACTCCAGGTTTCGCGGCAGATCCAGATGCTACTAGCAATAAATTCCAACGTTTGCCCGCTGCTTGCGACCCTGATCAATTTACACTTAACGGTGATGACCTAGTTCTAAGCATTGACAGAACTTCGTCCTCACTCCAGCAGAAAGCTTCAACTGTTCTAGCCGCAGGCAGGCTGAGTTCTGCTCCATCTACCGATTTTCCTACTTATGCTCGTTCAACCGACGACCTTACACGAACTCGTTTTTCTCAATATCGGCTAGCTCTGTCACGACTTTGTGGAACAATTAGCGACAGTGGGAATACCGTTCTACCCAAGTTTCCATCACTTTACTATCTCTTCCCAGAAGTGACTCATGATCACGATGGAGAAACAACTACAGGATACAACCACGCGCAACCTCTTCGAGAACCTTACATTGGAAATGGAGAAGCTTCTCCAGCGCAGGATCAGTATATTGCAAGCATGAAATCTCAGTTCAAGCGCATCAGCGATACAAAAGCTCTGGGAAGAGCAGGTCATCCAAGTGTCTCTTTCCCAGCAACGCCATCTGATAGTCTCCTCAGTCGGAGACCTAGCACACAGCAAGTTTTTCCGATTGAAGATTACTCTGTTGCAGATGTCGCGCTAACACCTAGAGCATTAGACAAGTGGAAACTTCCCTATCTTCCGCCCAGTAGTGTTCGTTCTCTGGAAGCTTCTCCTAATAGTAATACTCGAGCGAATTACTCAACGAACCTAGTTCTAATTCCCAAAGCAGGTAATGTGAATGAGTTAGATACAATTGCAGTTCCATTCCTTGATCGTGCCTTTTTCGATGGTCGTCAGTTAATGCTAGCTCGAACTCTAGATATCGATTTGGGAATGCTTCGGAGCACAAGAGTTGGTTCAAAGAATAATACTTGGCTACCACTCAGCGGCATCGTTTACGCTTTCCGTGAGGATGCAATTCGAGAAGATGCTATCTCTCGACCATCATGCACAGGGACAAACTGCAAAATGGATTTACGCGATCCTGCAAACCCTGTTGATCCACCTATCAAGAGCAATGGAAAGTCTATCAAAACGATTGATGAATACCCTGATCCTGATCGTCGTGTCCACGGCTTCCGCTTACGGAATGGTGTGCAGCTTATGCGAAACCGCAGTTTTGAAGGAGTCATTGTGGATGCAGTAGATAACAATCGTGGTCTATCTCTGTTTACAGATCAACCTACTTACATTGAAGGAGACTTTAACCTCCATCAAGATGGAGCAGACGATACGCTGGGTACAAGATTAGAAGAGTTTGACGTACCATTACCCAATAGTGCGACGTACAACCCGAACCAGTTCTACTCTACTCGCGCTAAACGCGATTCCCGATTCGCAGCTCCCAATACTGATCGCTGGCGACCCACAGAGATTTTGGCAGATAGTATTTCGTTTTTGTCAGAGAACTTCTGCGATGGTACGATTTCGGATATGTTTGTGCAGTTCATTCCAAACAGCATCAGAAACTCAGGCTTTACAGGGTCTTCTTATCCAGTTCCTGATTTTGATAGCGCTAGCTTTAGTCAGATGAGTTCAGATCGCTCGTACTATCATCAACCTAACAGAGGATTATTCGATCCCGGTTGTCAAAGCGCAAGATTTACCTCTTTCCATAATCAGAATCGTCCTTCAGCCAATCTAGGTAGAAAGATAGACGGAACTCGTGACAGTGGATGGGACTGGGTACGAGAAAACTCGCGATACAATGCAACCGCCCCTCGTCGAAGCAGTTCAAACGACTATAGCGATGGTAACTGGGTCGATTTTGCAGCTCCAGTCAAGATTTCGCGAGCTGGTCAACCTCTTGTAGCTCGTCCTAGAGACACCACTGGTGCACCAAGAGATCCGAAAGACTCTTCACTTCCAGAGCTAACCCCAGTACAAAACTCAACTCCGAAACGTGATGAACTGCTGCCGCCTGTTCCGTACAACGTCGCGTTTTCTAATCCATATTTCAGATATGGCACTGATAGCTCCGGTAGAGCGCTCATTCCAGCAGCGGCATCTCGCATCAATTCGATTATTGTCAGTGGAATTAGCCCTTCTCGTCTAAAGCAAGGCTATGGGGGTTTGCAGAACTTCCCGCGATTCCTTGAGAGTTGGGATAAGACAGCCCTAAATTTTGCAGGCTCTTTCATTCAGCTCCAGTATACGAACTATGCCACTGCCCCCTTTGAACTCGAAAATCTAGAGCCGTCAGATACGACTAATGTGGATAGAGAGAACATAGCTTACTATGTCCCTCCCAACCGTTTTTGGGGCTATGATGTAGGTCTTCAATTCAGCGCTGCGGGACCAGCAGCATCTCGCTTCGTAAGCCCAAGCAGTAGTCGCAGTGAGTTTTACGTTGAGCCACCTGCAAATGATCCCTACATTACATCTCTTTGCGATGCAGCAAAAACGGCTTTTAGCCTTTCAACGAACTGTCCTAAATAATGAGGAGAGACCAAAATGCTGCAGAATTACCAGCTGATCAAGCACTGCTCATTCAGTTCCGTACAGCTAAGGCAATTGCTAAGGTTGTATCGAAAAAATCTACAGCACTCAAATGCTGAGCAAGGCTTGACTCTCATTGAAGGATTACTTGCAATTGTAATTATTTCAATTACGGTTGTTAGCATCTCACCTCCTATTTTTTGGGCAGTTGCAACGCGTGTTCAAACTCAGCGTGCAGAGCAAGCTCTGAAGGTTGCTCAAGGAGAGGTTGATCGAGTCCGCGTCCTAGTGGAGAGGAATGAAGTGAAAATTGCTCAATTTAATCTACTTCCTCCCTACTCAGCAGGTGCAACAGAATCAGATGTAAGAAAGCGAACTTCGAGTAATTTTCCTGCTGCACCTAATACAGAAGCATCAGGCAAAAAAGTTATCTCGACCCGTGATTGTGGTACTGGAACGAGCGGCAATGATGACGTAACTTCAAATGGATCTACTTGGAACGGCACTCCATCTCGTTCAATCAATGCTTTCATCCGAGTAGATACCAACGGCGACTGTATTGCAGATTATCTGATGCAGACTTTTCGTAGCCAAGGTCTAGATCAGCAGGGAAATCAGTTCCAGGGTAGAAGCACTCAAAATCTTGCTGCATTTGTCATGGGAGTTCGCGTATACGCTGCTGTGGCAGAGCCAGCATTACTTGCTGGAAGAGGCAAAACTGAGCCTGCTGCGTTGCGAGCAACGAACGGATTGGGGAATCAACTAGATCGCCCCTTAGCAGTCTTATACTCAACAGTCGTTCGGAGTACTGAAGGCAGTCATTTGGAACTCTATCAAAAACTGTGTCAACCAGCAGACGGTCAACTCACTGGCATTTGCTAGAAATTGTCAACCCTGAGTAGATAAACTATGTCTAGAGGATTCTTTCAACAGCACACCTGGCTACGTTTTTTCTATCGCCAAACTCAACGCAGTGGGTTTACATTGCTAGAGCTGCTCGTTGCGATGGTGATTGGAGGCATAATTTCGGCTGGTCTGCTTGTTCTGGTCGTTCAATTAATTCAGGCTAACTCACGAGAAGCTGCCCGAAGCGATACCCAGAGAGATTTGCAGGCAGCTATTGATTACATTGCACGAGATGTACGAGAAGCAGTTTATGTATATGACGGTAACTGCCTTCTTGAGCGCCCTACAGGCAGTACTTTAGAGTGTCCTGGATTAAGGAGGTATTTACCCGAGAATATTTCTGAAAACGCTAGTAATACTCCGGTATTGGCATTTTGGCGAGTTGATGCATTACCTCAAATATTGAGAGATCGCTGCAAAAATAATGCAGATAGATTTGCCAATCCACGAGATCTTCCAGCAGAGGTTCGGGGAGTTCCCTGTCTGTCAGGGCGAATGTATAGTCTTGTTGTTTATTCTCTAAATTCGGAACAGACAACAGGTGCAGTCGGTCGTGCTAGGATTAGGCGCTATGAGCTACCGCAGTTTACTGCTCAAGGTGGTGCTCAAATTCCTCCTCAGATCAACACGGGATGGGTCGATCCGGTTAGTAAAGAAACGAATTTCTTTAGCTGGCCACTCAATATATCCACATTAACGGCATCTTCACCTTTGTCTCTACAAGCTAGTAGACCTGGTAGAACGACAAGTAATTTTGTGCTCACAGATTTTGTCGATCGAATTGGATTGTATGACGGAGCAGGCAACAAGGCGCAGCCCCCAATTCTGAATGGATATGAAGTAACTCCAAGGCGAGAAAGTTCGGCAAGTAACGAACCGCCCCGTGGTTTTTACGTCTATGTAAAAGGAACTGAGAATAAAGGCGCACTCAACCAGGAAGTGGTCATTCGGATTCAAGGTGATGCTGCTGGGAGACCAGGTGTTGCTGGGGTAAATCTAGCTCGTCCGGTTATCCCCATCTCTTTGGAAACTCGTGTGCTGACTCGTGGTGTAACGGATAAAGCAGCAGAATAGTTCGCTCACTAAATCAATGGTGATTAAAGGTATGAAAAGGCGAAGAGTATTGAATTCACGATCGAGTACAGATGGATTTACATTGATTGAGATTTTAGTGGTCGTCATCATCACTGGCATATTGTTTGCGATCGCTGCACCCAATTGGGTCGCCTTTGTTAACCAACAGCGTGTCAGCGCCGCTCGAACTCAGGTTTCCCAAGCAATTCGGAACGCTCAATCTAAAGCGAGTCGTACAAAAGTGGCTCAAGCAATCGTGTTTGAGAATCGAATTGGGCAATCACTCAGATATGCTATTGTTCCTATCTCCGACACTAACGCTCCGGTGGTCGATCGTACAAAAATTAAGACATGGGAAAATATAGGAGATGCTTCTGCACTCAGGCTTTCAGTGGCGCAGGGCGATTTTGCTTCTCCACCTCCATTAATATTTAATATCTATGGCAGTGTTATCACTACTAATCTGCCAACGGCAGCGCTAGATCAACCACTCTATACAGTGACAATTGGGACAACTCGCAGCGCGAATCCAAGACGCTGTGTTAGAGTCACAACTTTGCTAGGTGCAACTGAAGAAGCATCAGACAGTGCGTGCCCGCCTAATAGAACATCGTGACCATCAATATTAAATAAATTTAAGGGCAATTATTTATGATGACTAGCCTAAATTTAGCTGTATTTCAAGATTTTAAGAATTAAATTGCTTTCATGAAGAGTAGGAATAAGATTTCTAGGCATGGTTTTACATTGCTTGAAGCAGTTATAGTCCTAGTGATTGCTGGTATTCTAGCTGTAATTGGAGCGCCAGCTTTGCTGGCATGGCTGAGCAATCAACAGTTAACCTCAGCACAAAGTCAGGTGGAAAGCGTTTTTCGGCAAGCACAGAGTACAGCCAAACAGAAGCATATTGATTACCAAATAAGTTTTAAGCGACAAGACTATCCGGTTGAATGGGCGATACATCCGGCGAATTCCAGTCCTATGGCACAAACTTGGCAGACTCTTAATCATGGTGTCAAGCTCTCGCTTGCGGATGCAGACACCACATTGATCAAAGATGGCAATGTCTACAAGATGGTCTTCAATCATCGTGGTGAGTTGTCAGCAGCGAATGGGCGACTCGGTGGACGTGTAACACTGTTGCCTATATCTGGTGGATCACGCAAACGGTGCGTATTTGTTTCTAACTTACTTGGGACGACTCGGTTAGGAGAGAATCGTCCCAATCGGCAAGGAAACCCTTGTGAATGAGCTGTTTATCAGGAGCTTAGGGTTCGTGATTTTTGGCGATCGAGTTTAAGAATCAGTGTAGATAGGGGTGGAAGACAGAGATCGATTGAATAAGGGTGATTATGATAAGCCCATTCGTCTGACCATTTACCGCCTAGATTCCCCATATTGCTCCCCCCAAAATCACGAGCGTCGCTATTTAAGAGTTCAGTGTAGAATCCCGCTTCAGGCACACCGACTCGATAGTGACTGTGAGGTTGAGGAGTAAAGTTGCAAACAGCAACGATGAAATCGCCTGAATCTTTATCTCGGCGAATGAAAGATATTACACTGTGACGGTTGTCACTACAGTCAATCCACTCGAAGCCTGCTTCAGAAAAGTCTTGGGCATAGAGAGAGGGTTCAGATCGGTAGAGAGAGTTGAGAACAGTAAAAAATTGCTTGAGTTTGCGATGGGGTTCGTATTGAAGGAGATGCCAGTCTAGATCACCCCAAACATTCCACTCGTTCCATTGAGCAAATTCCATGCTCATGAATAGCGTCTTTTTACCAGGGTGGGCAAACATATAGCCATAGAGGCAGCGAAGATTGGCAAATTTTTGCCATTCGTCTCCAGGCATTTTGCCGATCATATTACTTTTGCCATGAACGACTTCATCATGGGAAAGCGCCAGCATGAAGTTTTCGCTGTGGTGATACCAAATACTGAACGTTAGATTGTTTTGATGAAATTGGCGGAACCAGGGATCCATGTGGAAGTAGTCCAACATGTCATGCATCCAGCCCATATTCCATTTGAGATTGAATCCTAGACCGCCGACGTAGGTTGGCCAGGAAACCATCGGCCAAGACGTAGATTCTTCAGCGATCGATAATGCACCCGGGAAGTAGCTGAAGAGAAGATGATTCATCTGACGCAGGAAATCCGCGGCTTCGATATTCTCGCGTCCACCGTATTGGTTTGCAACCCATTCTCCGTCTTTGCGGCAGTAGTCGAGGTAGAGCATTGAGGCAACAGCATCAACTCGCACTCCGTCAATATGATATTTGTCGAACCAGAAGAGTGCATTGGCAACCAGATAGTTGCGAACTTCGTTACGACCGTAATTGAAGACGAGAGTGCCCCATTCTTTATGTTCACCTTTGCGGGGGTCGGCATGCTCATAGAGGTGAGTTCCATCAAAGAAGGCAAGTCCATGTCCGTCTTTGGGAAAGTGACCGGGAACCCAATCAACGATGACACCGATGCCGTTGAGATGGCATTGATCAACAAAATACATGAAATCTTGGGGGGTTCCGAAGCGGGAAGTGCAGGCATAGTGTCCGACGACCTGGTAACCCCACGAGCCGTCGAAGGGATGTTCGGCTATAGGTAGGAGTTCGATGTGGGTAAAGCCAAGTTCCTTGACGTAAGGAATAAGTTTGTCTGCGAGTTCGCGATAGGTCAGGAACCGTGCCCCAGGCTTGAGGTCGGTGACGATGACAGGGGGAGAGGATTCGCCATTCGGTAAAAGAGCAGGTTCGGCAGAGGAGGCATGGAGCCAAGAGCCGAGATGCACTTCGTAGACGGAGATTGGGTTGGTTAAGGGGTCAGTGTGGCGACGTTTTTCGAGCCAGTCTTCGTCGTGCCAGGTGTAGTCATCGAGATCAGTCACGATCGAGGCAGTTTTGGGACGGACTTCTTGTTGGAAACCGTGAGGATCGGATTTTTCGTAGATGTGACCGTTTTGGTTTTTGATCTCGTACTTGTAGTGAGCGCCAACAGTCAGTTCGGGAATGAAGAGTTCCCATACTCCTGTGGAGCCACGACGCATTTGATGTTGTCGTCCGTCCCAGTTGTTGAAGTCGCCGAGAACAGAGACGTTGCGGGCGTTAGGTGCCCAGACGGCAAAGTAGACTCCAGCGATCCCATTTTGGGTCGTCAGGTGTGCGCCGAGTTTTTCGTAGATGCGGTGGTGATTGCCTTCGGTGAAGAGGTGAAGGTCGAATTCAGTCAAGAAAGGAGAGCGGAAGGCGTAGGGATCGTAGATGACGCGATCGTGCTCGCTGGATTTGAGGCGAAGCTGATAGTTGACGAGTTCGGGCACATCGATCGTACATTCAAAAAAATGCGGATGATGCAGCGATTGCATCGGGTATTCGGTGCGAGATTCAGGCAGGATGACTGAAACAGAATCTGCATTCGGCTGATATGCTCTCACGACCCAGACGGTTTTACCATCTTGCTCAATCGCATGAGGACCAAGCACCTCGAAGGGGTCGTGATGCTGGTTCCATACAATCCGCTCTACCTGGTCTGGGGCGATCGTCATTGACATGAAGCTACCTGCCTTAAATTAAAATTGTGTATAACCGTGAGAAATCAGCGCTGTGAAACTCTATATGTAAAGGTTCTGTAATAAACGGTAGCAAATCATTGTAAAACTCACAATTCTTTTGTCACAAGCTTCTTCTGAATCATAGACAGAATTGTTGCATTTGCGGCGATTTCTAAAAATAACTCCTAACTTGCGAAATTGAAGTTAGGAGTTATTTTCTTACAAAGCTAGGTTTAGAGATAGCTCAGCTCAGGCGCTACCCGTGAAGGTGACTTCTGGGAATTTCGATTGGGCTTCCGCCATGGGGCGGTTTTTGCCTTCTTCTTGCCAGTAGTTGATCACTTCAGTTGCTTTATTCAGCAATTCAACGCGATCGACTTCTGAGATCCAGTGCTTTTTCTCTAATTCAGTCTTGAGTTGTTCCCATGCGTCGTTCCGGGGCCAGAAGAAATAAGAGGTGAGCGGGCTTGTGCCTTTTCCAACCACTTGATCGACTGCCAGCGCAACGTTTTCGTCGAGCCACAGAACTTTTAGAATAAACTTTGTCAAATCCGACCTCCAGCGCAGTCCCAAGCGTAAATTACTACGATCAGCTATTCTACCGTACTGTTTTGATAGATGATAAGAAATCTCTTGAGAAGAATTCTGGGGGATGAAAACTGTGGTGGCTGTGGTATTCGATATTGATGGGGTTGTGCGAGATGTCAGCGGGTCGTATCGGCGAGCATTGGCAGATACGGTGGAGCATTTTACCGATGGGGCATTTCGTCCATCGTCGCAGGAGATTGATGCGCTGAAGGGCGAGGGGGTTTGGAATAATGATTGGGAAGCGTCACAAGAGTTAATTTTTCGGCATTTTGAGGCGCAAGGGCAGGCGCGCGAGCAAGTGACATTAGCGTATTCGACGATCGTGCAATTTTTTCAGTCTCGGTATCGAGGTACAGATCCGGTGCACTGGAATGGATACATTTGCGGGGAGCCTTTGTTGCTAGAAGCCGCTTATTTGGAGTCGCTGACGAAGGCAGGGATCGCTTGGGGGTTTTTTAGTGGGGCAACCCAGGGATCGGCTCGGTATGTGCTTGAGCAGCGATTGGAGTTGGTAGAGCCTGTGTTGATTGCGATGGAGGATGCACCCGGCAAGCCAGATCCGACGGGGTTGTTTTTGACCCTAGAACGACTGGATTGTGGTGAGTGCCCGGTGATTTATGTCGGGGATACGGTGGCGGATATGTACACGATCTCGCAGGCGAGGGAAAGAGATCATGCGCGATCGTGGTTTGCCGTGGGCGTTTTGCCGCCACATGTGCAGGAGACGGAGACACGAAAGAATGATTATCGCGAGACATTGAGGCAGGCAGGAGCGCACATCGTTTTGGATAACGTTCAGGATTTGAAACCGGAAGTTGTAGGGGAGTTAGTTGGTGAAGTGCGAACGCACTCTGACAATGTGCAGTCCACTCGCTGATGCAGAACAGCTAGGCAGCCTTATGCCGCTCTTTGAACAATTTCAGGGGCGGCGAGAGAAGAAATAGCCATCGAGAATTAGCGGGTGGTTCCAACCTGATTGAACGTTGGAGCTTTGAAAGGTTCGCCTCTCATCCAGAGAACACCAATGTTGAGAATGAGGGCAGAGAAGACGATCGCGAATGCCACCTTAAAATAAGTCGGGGGGGCATCGGATTCTTCCATATCTTCTTCGAGTTCGGGAACCGAATTTCTTTCTGTTAATGGATCTGCCTCGAATGGAGTGGGAGAAGCTTCAACGTCAACAGGAATTGAAAGCAGCCAACTGCGTGCAGCTTTTGCACCAGAGAAAGTGGAAGATTCTGAGCCAACCAGTTGTTGAATGAATTGCTTTAAGGGGTCGTGGGGGATGTCTTGCCAACGCGGATCGTTTAGCGGATTCCAAGCTTCTGGGAGATCAAGTTCTCCGAGCAAAAGTTGAGCCGCAATTTTACCCAGATCTTGCAAATCCTTTTGTTTTTTGATTTTGAAGGCGGGTTGGCTTTGAGGTTGAGTCGTATGCCAAATTGCCGCTTCCCACAGTTGTAAATCCTGTAGATACACTTGAAACTGCGAGATTTGAGTATTCTGAATCGCGGGATCAATCGCAATCAGAATGCTATCTAAGTTTAAATTGCCGTGAGCGATGCCTTTCTGTACCTCATCACTGTCTTCCAGATAAAGAGGCAGACTATGTAGAAACCAGAGGCTTTGTAAAACTTGAGAGAGGAAATGGTGAACGACTTTCGGCGGGAGATAGTCTTGTGTTTCTAGATAACTTCGCAACGATCGCGGTCGATATTGGGGCGATTTCAGAACTAAATAGCAACGATGATCTTTTGAAGACGCAATACTTTCTTGAGGAACCAATAGTCGAAAGTCTTGAACGCCCCCACTGTGAAAGTCGATCGCTTCTAGCTGTTCAAGTTGTAATTCGATTTGCTGAATGTCGGAAATCGTCCACCAGAAGGAGTAGTACTCTTTGATAATGACTGGAGTTTGTGTCTGTAAATCTTTACCTGCATAAGTTCGCACGCCAGGACGAGTTTGAAGTTGATGCTGAATAGCATATTGTCCTTCTCTACCACTCAGCATCTTTCCCTCAAGCGAGGTGGAACCATTCTCGATCTGCTCGGTTTGAGATTGGACGGGAGCGGATCGAGAATGGTTGAGGTTATCGTTGCTCATAACAAGTGGGATCTATATGACGAAACTGCTTGGAGACGGGTCATCGGAATTCAGGTGCGGAATGTCAATCCCTAGCATGGTTCCTGATGATATGGCTATTTATTGTAAACAGAATTAGCGATCGTATTTCCGGGTGTTATGCCATGTTCTTGAGACAGATTCACTTGATTTTGGTAGGAATAGAGTTAAACCGCATTGCTTCTGATTCGACGTTGAGCATGGAGGAAATCACGTGATGAAAAGACAACCTTCTCAGCGCCATCGTCTGCTGAAGCAAGCTTTGAGTTTCACGATCGCGCCTGAAACAACTTCTGAAGCACCCTATCAACTTCAACCGGGAAAATCTGTCGTTTTTAAGATCCAAGTCACGAATCAATCTGCGAGTGCAGATCTGATTTTCTTAAAATGTTCGGAACTTCCGACGAATTGGTTCACGATCGAGTATCTAAGCCAAGCGACTGAGGATGCCCCTGGAATTATTCAACTGACTGAGAAGCTGGCGCTGAATCCTCAAGCCCATGGAGAGATTCACTTCACATTACATCCACCCGCTGATGCAGCCATTGGAAATTACTTTCCGACCTTACAACTCATCTCAATGGGTGCGCCGGATCTGGTCATGTTGGATGTGATTTATATTCAGTTGTTACCGGATACGCATCTCGATATTCGGTTGACTCCTGAAAGTCGAACCATTCCGAACCAATCTGCCATCTTCGATTTTATGGTTCGGAATCGAGGCAATGTGACTCGAACTTTGAGACTTGAAGTAAAAGATTCACGCAACCTATTTCGAGTTGAAACGGATTTAGTAGACAACGTTTTGAAACTTGCACCAGGTCAAGAGAAGACGATCACATTAAAAGCTTTTCCTCATCATTCATGGCAGCGTCCACTCCGAGGAAAGCCAGTGCGATCGCTTGTTGGAGTGACGTTAATTCCAGTGGATGGGTTAGCCGATGCAGGTTCTCGCTATTTGACTCAATCCAAGCTAGTTTGGCTCCCGCAACCGAAATGGGTGCTCGCTCTCTTGACATTGATGGGAGCAGGATCTGCCCTGTTTGCCTTAGGTGTGTTGTATCGATTTAATCGTCCCGCGATCGCAGCACCAGAAATCTTGAGTTTCAATGCGACCGGGCAAAGTGATACCGTGCGATTAAATTGGAAGTTGAACAATCCTGAAAGGCTCGGTAGAGTTGTCATTTCCCAGTTAAATGAAGGGGCAGAAGTTCAGACGGTTCGCTATGATTTCTCAACTTCGATTCCGCAAGAGTTGAAAGTCAAAGCTGACTCGAAGCAGGGATGTCGCACTGCTGCTGCGAAAAATAATTCTTCTGCATTGTGGCAGTTGCCATTGCCCAATTTGCCGTGGTTTGCGTCTCTCCAGCAAGTTCCTACTCCAACGACGATTACTTGTCAGAATATCCCCTTTGTCTCAAGTCAGGCGGGAACTTTGAGATATAAGCTGAAGCTGTTCTCAAAATCAGCAGCCGATGCTCAAGTGCCGATCGCAGAATATACAACCAACGCGATCGCAATTAAGCCAGGAAGTAATGAGCCTCAGTTTGAACCGAGCTTTCCCTCTGCACAGCCTGCACAAATTTCGCTGGCATTTTCTATCAATGGCGTACCTGCCACCAGTCAACCTACACATAGTTTTTCAGTGCGAGAAGGAGAATCAGCACAGATTGTTGTGTCTTGGGCAGTTCAAGGTAGCACCGATGTCCAGCTTTTGCCTGGTTTAGGAAATGTTGAGCCGAATGGTTCTACCTCCTATACGCTACGTGCAGGAGAAAGTAAAACTGTGACCTTGACTGCTCAAAACGCAGCTGGAGAGAGAGTTACCCAGTCAGCGGTGATGAGCGCGATCGAGGTTGGTTCTAGCGATCGTTCTCTCTTCCGCTCTGGCTCTCCGTTTCAGCCTCAACGGGTTCCGAAAGCAAGTCCTAATTCTGGAGATCCCGCTCCGCCAGAATCAGAAAACACTCAATCCAACCCAGATCCAAGCAATCCTACAACTGACCAAATCCGCCCGACTCCATCTGACACTCCAACACCTGATGCTTCTCCGACTGCAAGCCCTTGAGATGCAACAGGATTTCCGATGCACTATGAAGTAGTGCATTTGCTCAGCTTAGAAATAGATAATTTCTTGAGTCAACTTCATGACTGTGGGCATCCTGAAGTCATACTATCTTGACAGTATGTATAAATGACAACAAGCTTTGAAGCAGGCAGTATCTCATGGTTTCTAAAAAACAGGCGATTGATTTTGCAGTCAAGCTGGGTTGGACACAGGAAGATGCAAAACGAGCGTATGAGGCGATCGGAGTCAATCTTGATTTAGTTGCAGATGACGACGAATTCACTCTAGCTTTGACTTTAGCTGACTATGCAGGCGAAGTACTCTATGAGCGTCAACGTAAGCAAGCCGCTCAAAAAGCTCAAGTTACCAAAAAGACAAATGAAATCGAGAGAATCAAGATTGCACATGCTGAGAGAATTGAACAATACGAAGAAAATCTGAATCTTCAACGCAGCCAATTTGTTGGAATTATCAGTCGAATTTACAAATTTGCTCAGAGGTTTGGATTGAGAGATGCTTGGATTGATGCCTTGCTGATTTCATACAACGACTATTTAAAACAGGACGAGAACGACTCATCACAAGCTGGATAATATCTTTACCTGCCAAACTCACGATGTCACAATATTCCTCAGAAATTAAAACCGTAACGCGGAGACAGCTTCGTGGACTTGGGTTATCTCTATACCATGCGGCTATTATTACGAAGACATTGAAGCCTTATAGCCAGAAAGGCTCGGTCTATTTCTATTCTGCAAGTGAAGTTGTAGGTTCACTGCGTCAGTACATAAAACGACCAAAGATCAAGGCAACAACTCGTGAAACTCTCGAGGCTGCCTTAGACATCTTGTTAGATCTGATCGGAAATATGGTTCCTGTCGCTTTCGGTATTTCGACTGATCCTGAACTGAGCCAAATGACTCGGGAGCTTATGACTACGATTTCAAAAACGAATTCCTCATTAGCGGCTCTAAAAATAGATGCTGACATCAAAGCTAAGTCTCGTAACAAGTCAGAAACAATATGAGCATACCTCCTCACTCACCATATTCATTTCCCGACTTCTCGGATTTAGCACGCAGCTTGATGTTGCTCAAAAATAAGTTAGATTGCCAAATTCAAGATTTTGAGAAAGACGCACAAGAAATCAGGCAATACTACTCGCCCCGTGCCAAATTTGATCGGTGGAAATCAACAGAAGATGGAAAACTATGGAAAGAGAAACAACACCAGCGCCAAAAAGGTCGCTGTGCTGATGATAACTGCGGCTGCATCATTGAGATTAAAGGCTCGCACATTGATCACATCCAGCCCATCTCTAAGTTTCCAGACCTAGCAGTCGATGTGAAGAACTTACGTTTACTCTGCCCTGACTGTAACGTTAGAAAAGGCAATAAATTCGAGAATTCGACTCATGGTAATCAACCTGATTTATTGATGTGAGACTGAGGAACTAAACTCAAGAGTAAGACTTATGTTCATCCCTTAGCTCTGACAGACTTGATTTCTGCGAAACCTTACTTTTTACTCTGGGCGATTACGCATCTCTATATTTGTATATATTTTAGCTATAACGGGACTGGCGGGATTCGAACCCTCGACCTAGCGCTTCAGATTTGTGTGAGT
>VFQU01001042.1_pt1 | contig 18341 bp, 13 predicted proteins | sample 3512311 | NCBI WGS metagenome assembly VFQU01 (sample SAMN10412377, study PRJNA504923) | tailings metagenome | isolation source: Relicate 3 Philex TSF3 active mining site | place: Philippines: Tuba, Benguet | collected 2017-08-29
TGGTGCCGTCGGTGAACTCCAACTTCAGGATGATCGGCATCACCAGCCCGCCGACGTTGCTGAAGGTGAAGTGGTAGAAGTTGTCGGTGACCTTGCGCGCCGCCCGTTCCTCGGGCGTCAGGCGCGCCTCGGCTTCGCGGGCGCGGCGCTGCTCGGCGTCGGTAACGGTGAACTCGTCGGTCTCGTTGTAGAAGTCCCGGGTGGCCGGATCCTGCTCGACCACGGTCGGGCCGCGATTGCGGCTGGCGGTCAGGCTTTCCGGTTCATCCTTGGCCAGCTCGCGCCGGCGGGCCTTCTCGACCGCCGGATCGCCGGTATCGAGGCGGGCGCGGACGATGCCGTCGAGAGAGATATCGACGTGGTCGGTGCTGTAGAACCAGCCGCGCCAGAACCAGTCGAGGTCCACGCCGGAGGCTTCCTCCATCGTGCGGAAGAAATCGTAGGGCGTGGGCCGCTTGAACCGCCAGCGCCGAGCGTATTCCTTGAAGGCGTAATCGAACAGCTCGCGCCCCAGCACCGTCTCGCGCAGGACCACGAGCGCGGTGGCCGGCTTGGCATAGCTGTTGGCGCCGAACTGCAGCAGGCTGTCGGACTGCACCATCACGGGCACCTGGTCGCGGCTGACCATGTACTCGACGATGTCCTTGGGCTCGCCCCGGCGGCTTGGGTACTTCGCGTCCCACTGCTTCTCGGCCTGGAACTGGAGGAAGGTGTTGATGCCCTCGTCCATCCACGTCCACTGCCGCTCGTCGGAGTTCACGGCCATCGGGAACCAGATGTGTCCGATCTCGTGGATGATGACGGTGATCAGGCCGTACTTGGCGCGCTCGGTGTAGGTCAGGCGGCCCGTCTTGGGGTCCTTGATCGGCCTCGGACCATTGAAGGTGATCATGGGATATTCCATCCCGCCCACGGGCCCGTTCACCGACTGGGCCGTCGGGTAGGGGTAGGGGAAGGCGAACTCGCCGTAGACCCTGATCGTGTGGACGATCGCCTTGGTCGAATAGGCGTCCCACAGCGGCCGGGCCTCCTTGGGATAGAAGCTCATGGCCATGACCAGCGGCTGGTCCGGATCATCCTGCTTCACGCCCTGGGCGTCCCAGATAAACTTGCGCGAGCTGGCGAAGGCGAAGTCGCGGACATTGATCGCCTTGAAGCGCCAGGTGCGCAAGCCCTTGGCCTTGCCCTTCTCGGCCGCGGCGGCTTCGGCGGGCGTGACGATGTAGACAGGCTCGGCAGCGGTGCGGGACCGGGCCAGCCGTTCCTGTTGCGCCGGGCTCAGGACCTCGGCGGGGTTCTGCAGCTCGCCGGTCGAGGACACGATGTGGTCGGCCGGGACGGTGATGGATACGTCGTAGTCGCCGAATTCTAGGGTGAACTCGCCAGACCCCAGGAAGGCCTTGTTATGCCAGCCCTCATAGTCCGAATAGACGGCCAGGCGCGGGAACCACTGGGCCGCCAGGAAGAGGCAGTTGCCGTCATCGCCAGGCGCGGTGAAGCATTCGTAGCCCGAGCGCCCGCCGATCACGCGCGTCTCGGCGAGGGGGAAGCTCCACTCCATCGAAAAGCGGATCGTCTCGCCCGGCTTCAGCGGGGTGGGCAGGTCGATCCGCATCAGGCTGTCGACCACCGTGAACTTCAGCGGACGGCCATCCGGGCCGAATACCTTCAGGTCGGTGAAGCCGCCATTCCATTCCTGCATCCGCTTGGCGCGGCGCACGGCGGTGTAGGAGATCGAGCCCTTGCTGCTGACGGTCGCCGACCGTTCGGCGAGGCTGTCGCGCTTGTAGTGGTTCTGGTCGAGCAGGAGCCACAGATAGCGCAGCTCGTCCGGGGAGTTGTTCTGATAGGTCACATCGCCCTTGCCGACGATGCGGCGCCCGGCTTCGTCCAGGGTGACGTCGATCCGGTAATCGACCTTCTGCTGCCAGTAGCGATGACCGGGCGCGCCGGCCGCGTTGCGATAGTCCGTCGGCGTCGGCCACTCCTCGCCCTCGAGTTGGCGGAACTTGTCCTCGAACGGGGCCTTGGTCTGGCGAAGCGGGTCGGCCTGGGCCGCACCGGCGATCGCGAGGCCGGCGAAGAGGATCGTCAGGAAGCGGACAAGCACGGCGAACTCCGAACATGGCGTCGAGGCTGGTTGTAGAGCCGAAGCGCGGGAATGGAAGGGATCAACCGCCGCGAAATGGCCCCGTTTCAAGCAAGCTGTGGCCACAGCGGGCGTTGAGGGTGTCCATGTCGGCTGATCGGCGTCCGGTCCGGATCCTGAACAGCCCCCCCAGCCCCCCTGATCGTATGCAGGGTCAGCCGACGACTTTCCGCTCAAAACGAGTGCATGTCGAAGATCGCCGTTCAGTCGATCTTAAGCGTGTCTGCGTCTTCATCGGCTCATGAGTAGCCCTGTTGTCGACACGGCGCGCCCACCGAACGCCTGGACGCGCATCGCGGACGTTCGTCGCCGCGATGTCGTGATCATCCTGCCGCTGACCGCGCTTGCCGCGCTGGGATGTTCCCTCTGGCTGGGACCCGTAGCGGCGGGCGGCTGGTTCGTCGCCATATGCGCGCTGCTTGGCATCAGTCAGCTCCTCTGCCGCTGGATCGCCGGACATCCGAACCCGGACCGCAGGGCCGAATGGGGGCTGGCCGCCTTCACCTTCTTCTACACCGCCGCCTACAGCCTGTTGCCGCTGATGCTGGTGCTGACCGGACGGTCCAACGCCATCATCGCCGGCATGGCGATCATCGGCGGCGTGGCCATCAGCAGCACCGGCGAGTATGTCCATTCCCGGCGTATCGGCGGCGCGGCGCTGGCGGCGCTGTTCTGCGTGACCGTCGTGACGGGCTTTCTGCGCGCGGGGCCGGAGGAGTGGCTGGGCGTCACCATCGCCGTGATCGCGGTGCTGTCCTTCTTCGCCTACATCCTGCAGTACGCGGCCCATCGCGAGCGGGCCGAGCGGGCCGTCGCTGCCGCCCTCGTCTCCGCCGAGGCCGCGAACGCCGCCAAGAGCGCCTTTCTGGCGACGATGAGCCACGAGATCCGCACTCCGCTCAACGGCGTGCTTGGCATGGTCCAGGTGATGGCCAACGACCCCCTTGAGCCGCGTCAGCGCGAGCGGCTCGAGGTGCTCCGCCAGTCCGGTGAAACGCTCACCGTCATCCTGAACGACATTCTCGACCTGTCGCGGATCGAAGCCGGCAAGATGCCGCTCGACAGCACGCCCTTCGTCCTCGATCAGGTCGTGGGCCCCGTGGTGGAGACCTTCGCGCCGCAGGCTGCTGCGAAGGGGCTTGTGCTGGAGACGAGGATCAGCGACGCGGCCTCCGAAACGCTCTTGGGCGACGCGGTGCGCCTGCGGCAGATCGTCGGCAATCTGGTCTCCAACGCCATCAAGTTCACCGACGCGGGCGAGGTCAGGGTCGAGGCCGACTGGCGTGACGGCCTCCTGGTCATCATGGTCCGGGATACGGGACCGGGCATCGCGCGCGATGCTGCCGAACGGCTCTTCGGCGACTTCGTCCAGCTCGACGAAAGCGCCACCCGCCGGCACGGCGGGACCGGCCTTGGCCTGTCGATCTGCCGAAAGCTCGCCCGCCTGATGGACGGGGATATCCGACTGGACAGCCGGCCCGGTGAAGGGAGCGAGTTCACCGTCGAACTGCCCATGGCCCGGATCGCCGCCGGCGCGGAACCCGCCACGAGCAGACCATCGGCCCAGCCGCCGCCGGTTGGCTCCCGGGCTCTCCGCCTGCTCGCGGCCGAGGACAATGCGGTCAACCGGATGGTGCTGTCGGCGCTCCTGGAACCCGCCGGGATAACGCCTGTCTTCGCCGTTGACGGCGCCGCCGCGCTGGAGGCCTGGCGCACGGCCGACTGGGACGTTGTGCTGATGGATGTGCAGATGCCGGTCATGGACGGGCTGGAAGCCACCCGCGCCATTCGCGGGCTGGAGGCCGAGCAGGGCAGGGCGCGCACCCCGATCATCGGCCTGACGGCCAACGGCATGTCGCACCAGAAGGCCGAGATGACCGCCGCCGGCATGGATGGCCTGGTGGTCAAGCCCATCGTCGTGGCCGAGCTGTACGAAGCCATCAACGCGGCGGTGGAGGTCCCGCCGCTGCGGGCGGCGTCCTGATCCATTCATCTGGCTGAACGTCAGCCAACAATTCGTCTCAGGTTTGTTTCAGCGACGAAATGGTCTGTTCGTCCTGCGTCGTCGTGGTGACGCCGCTGAAACGAACGAGGACAACATGCTTCGCAAGACCCTGTTCGCGGCCGTGGCAGTCGCGAGCCTCGCCGCCGCCATCCCTGCCGCGGCGCAATCCTATGGCGGTCCGGGCTATGGCCACCCCGGCTACGGGGCCGCCGGTCACAGCGTCGATGAGCGTCAGGAACAGCTGCGCTGGCGCATCGATCGCGCCGAGCGTCGCGGCGCTCTCACCCGCTCGGAGGCCTGGCGCCTTCGCGAAGGCCTGCGCGACATCCGGCGCATCGAGATGCGCTATCGCCATGACGGCCGTCTTTCCCGCTGGGAGGTGGCCGATCTTCACCGCCGGCTCGACGGGCTCCAGGCGCACCTGCGTCACGAGCGCCGCGATGACGACCGCCGATACGGCTACGGCTACGGCTGGTAGCCGACCGCAACCTTGTCCTGACGAGGTTCCTTCGAAACTGGCCCGGCGGCTTCCGCCGGGCCTATTTTTCCGGCGGGAGCTCGACTTCCAGCAACGCGGCCATGACCACCTTCAAGAGGCGGGTGACGGCGACCTTGTCGAGGTCGGGGTTGTTGATCGAGCGGACGGCCATGCCTTCGAACAGCATCCCGATCATCTCGGCGCGCTGCACGGCGTCTTCCTCGCTCCACTCGGGCCGGCGGATACGCTCGATGAAGCTGTCGCTGATGTCCCGCTCCTCGGCGTCACGCTTCTGCAGGATGGCGGCGACCTTGGGATTGCGCGCCGCCTCGGCCACGATCTCCAGCATCAGCGTCGCGCGCGCCGGATCGGCGAAACGGTCGACCGCATCGCAGCAATTGGCGACCATGTATTCACGCAGGTCGCCCTGGTAGTTGTGGAAGTCGGCGAATTTCTCGCGCTTCTCGGCGGAGTCGCGATCGACGATCGCCTCGACGATCGCCTCCTTGTTGTCGAAGTAGCGGTAGATCTGGCCGACGCTGAGGTTCGCGGCCTTGGCGATCTCGGCCATGCTGGCGCCGTGAAACCCCGACTGGCGAAAGCAGTCGGCCGCGGCGTCCAGGATCTGCTGGCGGCGGGCTTCGACGGTCGGCCGGGTTGAAATCTGGGTTTCAGTCATTCCTGTGCGTAACTTCCTGGCGAGACCGATGGGATGCGACATTCTGGCGCCCCGCTGGTTGACTTGACGTCACGGTAGTCCTATCTGGCTGAACTGAGAATGAACGTTCATTCTCAAACTCCTTATGTGTGTCCCAGTCAAGGCCTGAGTCATGTCCCTCCCCCATTCGCGGACCTCCGGTCCGCTCGCCGCCGCTCGCATGAGCGTGGCGGCGCTCGCCCTCGCGAGCCTTGTCCTCGCCGGATGCGGCCCGGGCGCCAACGCCCAGCAGGGCCAGCAGGGCCCTGCCTCGGTGGGCGTCGTCGTGGCGGCGACGGAGCCTGTGACGCTCAGCACCGAGCTGACCGGCCGCACTTCGGCGGTGCTGGTCTCGGAAGTGCGTCCGCAGGTCGGCGGCATCGTCAAGGCGCGTCTGTTCCAGGAGGGCGGCTTCGTCCGGGCGGGGCAGGTGCTCTACCAGATCGATCCCGCAACCTATCAGGCGGCCTATGACAGCGCCCGCGCCGGGCAGGCCCAGGCCGAGGCCACGCTTGAGGCGGCGCGCCTGAAGGCCGAGCGCTACGGCAAGCTGGCCGAGACCGGCGCGGTGTCCAAGCAGGACAACGACGAGGCGCAGGCCGCCTACAAGCAGGCCCAGGCCAATGTCGCCGCCCAGAAGGCGGCGGTGCAGACCGCCCGCATCAACCTCGGCTTCACCCGCGTGACCGCGCCGATCTCGGGCCGCATCGGCAAGTCGGCGGTGACGCCCGGCGCCCTGGTCACCGCCAGCCAAGGCGAGGCCCTGGCGACGATCCAGCGCACCGATCGCATCTATGTCGACGTCAGCCAGTCATCGGCCGAAATCCTGCGCCTGCGCTCCAGCATCGCTTCCGGCGGACTGTCGCAGGCCGGATCGGCCGAAGTGACCCTGATCCTCGAAGACGGGACGGAATATCCCATCAAGGGCCGGCTGCAGTTTTCCGACGTCACGGTCGATCCCGGCACCGGCCAGGTCGGCCTGCGCGCCGTGTTCGAGAACCCCGATGGCGTCCTGTTGCCGGGCATGTTCGTTCGCGCACGCCTGAACACCGCCACCGCCTCGCAAGGCATCCTCGTGCCCCAGATCGCCGTCAGCCGGGATCCGACCGGCGGCGCATCGGTCATGGTCGTCGGCGCCGGCGAAAAGGTCGAGGCGCGGAAGGTCGTGGTCGGCCAGAGCGTCGGCGACAAGTGGCTGGTCACCTCGGGCCTGAAGCCCGGTGATCGCGTCGTCGTCGAGGGGCTGCAGGGCGCCCGACCCGGAACCCAGGTCAAGGCCCAGGTGATCGCGCCCGGCAAGGCGCGCGCCCAGGCCGCGCAAGCGCCGACCCAGCACTGAGGACCGGCCCATGTCGCGCTTCTTCATCGACCGCCCCATCTTCGCATGGGTGCTGGCCATCATCGTCATGCTGGCCGGCGTCCTGTCGATCGCCAACCTGCCGGTGGCCCAGTATCCCTCCATCGCCCTGCCGCAGGTCTCGATCTCGGCCGTCTATCCCGGCGCCTCGGCCAAGACGGTCGAGGACAGCGTCACCCAGATCATCGAACAGCGCATGAAGGGGCTGGACGGCCTGCTCTACATGTCGTCGTCGAGCGACAGCGCGGGCCTGGCCACCACCACCCTGACCTTCAAGGCCGGCACCGACCCGGACATCGCCCAGGTGCAGGTGCAGAACAAGCTGCAAGCGGCCACCGCCAGTCTGCCGCAGGAGGTGCAGCAACAGGGGCTGACGGTCGCCAAGTCGGCCCGCAACTTCATGATGGTCGTCGGCCTCTATTCGGACGACGGCTCGCGGACCAGCACCGACCTTGGCGACTACGCCGCTGCCAATGTGGTCGACCAGATCAGCCGTATCGACGGCGTGGGCGAGGTGCAGCTCTTCGGCTCGCAATACGCCATGCGCATCTGGCTGGACCCGGTGAAAATGGCGGCGGTCCAGGTCACGCCGGGCGATATCCGGTCGGCGGTACAGGCGCAGAACGCCCAGGTGTCCGCCGGCCAGATCGGCGGCGCGCCCACCGCGCCCGGCGCCGCGTTCAACGCCACCGTCACGGCCCAGTCCCGCCTGACCACCGCCGAGGAATTCCGCCAGATCGTCGTCAAGAGCAACGCCGACGGCTCGATCGTCCGGCTGGCGGATGTCGCGCGGGTCGAGCTCGGCGCGGAGAACTACCAGTCGGCCTCGCGCTTCAACGGCCACCCCTCGTCGGGCTTCGCCATCCGGCTGGCCACCGGCGCAAACGCGCTGGACACCGCCGAACGGGTCAAGGCCGAGCTGGAGACGATGTCCCGCTCGTTTCCCGAAGGCGTAAAGTACGCCATCGGCTTCGACACCTCGCCCTTCGTCGAGAAGTCGATCGAGGGCGTCATCCACACCCTGCTCGAAGCCATCGTGCTGGTCTTCGTGGTGATGTTCGTCTTCCTGCAGAACTGGCGGGCGACCCTGATCCCGACCATCGCCGTGCCGGTGGTGCTGCTGGGCACATTCGCGGTGCTGTTCGCGTTCGGATACTCGATCAACACACTGACGATGTTCGCCCTGGTGCTGGCTATCGGCCTGCTGGTCGATGACGCCATCGTCGTGGTCGAGAACGTCGAGCGGGTGATGAGCGAGGAGGGGCTCAGTCCCAAGGAAGCCACCCGCAAGTCGATGAAGGAGATCACTGGCGCCCTGGTCGGCATCGCTGCGGTGCTGTCGGCGGTGTTCGTGCCGATGGCCTTCTTCGGCGGCTCGCAGGGCGTGATCTACCGCCAGTTCTCCGTCACCCTGGTGACGGCGATGGGCCTGTCGGTGCTGGTCGCCCTGATCCTGACGCCGGCCCTGTGCGCGACCCTGCTGAAGCCGGTCGAGAAGGGCCACGGCTATGCCGAGAAGGGCTTCTTCGGCTGGTTCAACCGCAACTTCAACCGCGGCCGCGACCGCTACGAGGGCTTCGTCGCCTCGGTACTGGGGCGCGGGACCCGCTATCTGCTGATCTTCGGCGCCATCATCGCCGTCATGGCGGTGCTGTTCATCCGCCTGCCCACCTCGTTCCTGCCGGAAGAGGACCAGGGGATCATGCTGGCCCAGGTCCAGCTGCCCGCGGGCGCGACCCAGGAACAGACCCTGGCCGTGCTGGGCAAGGTCGAGAACCACTTCCTCAAGGACGAGCCCAACGCCGAGTCCATCTTCACCGTCGCCGGCTTCAGCTTCGCCGGCAGCGGCCAGAACGCGGGCATCGCCTTCATCAAGCTCAAGCCCTTCGACGAGCGGAGCGGCGCCGACAACAAGGCCCAGGCCGTGGCCGGCCGCGCCATGGCCGCCTTCGGCCAGATCCGCGAGGCCATGGTCTTCGCGCTGGTGCCCCCGGCGGTGTCCGAACTGGGCGTCTCCTCGGGCTTCGACCTGCAACTGAAGGACGTCGGCGGGGTCGGTCACGAGGGGCTGATGGCGGCGCGCAATCAGCTCCTGGGCATGGCCGGTCAGGAGAAGGGTCTCGTCGGCGTGCGTCCCAACGGCCAGGACGACACCGCCCAGCTCGAGATCCGGGTCGACCAGACCCGCGCCTCGGCGCTCGGCCTGTCGATCGCCGACGTCAATGCAACGATCTCCAGCGCCATGGGCGGGTCCTACATCAACGACTTCGTCGATCGCGGCCGGGTCAAGCGGGTCTACATGCAGGCGGACGCTCAGTACCGTTCGCGCGCCGAGGACCTGTCGCAGATCCAGATGCGCAACAACCAGGGCCAGATGGTGCCGCTGTCGGCCATCGCCGAGACCCGCTGGACCTACGGACCGCCCAAGCTGGACCGCTACAACGGCGTGCCGTCCATGAACATCCAGGGCGCCGCGGCGCCAGGGGCCAGTTCCGGCGACGCCATGGCCACCATGGAGCGCCTGGCCGGACAGCTGCCCGACGGCATCGGCTACGAATGGACCGGCCTGTCGCTGCAGGAGCGGGAGTCCGGGGCCCAGGCGCCGATGCTCTACGCCCTGTCGGTGCTGGTCGTCTTCCTGCTGCTGGCGGCGCTGTACGAAAGCTGGCTGGTGCCGCTGTCGGTCATCCTGGCCATTCCGCTCGGCGTGCTGGGCGCGGTCCTGGCGACCACCGTGCGCGGCCTCGACAACGACATCTACTTCCAGGTCGGCCTGCTGACGACCATGGGACTGGCGGCCAAGAACGCCATCCTGATCGTCGAGTTCGCTCGCGAGCGGCAGGCGCGCGGGGCGGCGCTGGTCGAGGCGACGCTGGAGGCGGTTCGTATCCGCCTGCGGCCGATCCTGATGACCTCCTTCGCCTTCATGTTCGGCGTCCTGCCCCTGGCCATCGCCAGCGGCGCGGGGTCGGGCGCACAGAACGCGGTCGGCACCGGCGTCATCGGCGGCCTGCTGGCGGCAGTCGCCCTGGGGCTGGTCTATGTGCCGCTGTTCTATGTGCTGGTGCAGACCTTCTTCAGCCGCAAGCGCAAGGACGCCGCCGCAAGCGCCCGGCCGCCGGCCCAACCCGAACCCGAAGGAGGCCCGGCATGATCGGTCGTACCCTCGTCGTCCTGCTGAGCGGCGCAAGCCTCGCCGCCTGCACCCTGGCCCCGACCTACGAGCGTCCGGCGCTTGCCGTTTCGAACGGCTGGTCCGCGCCCGCGTCCCCGGCCTCCGGGGTCAGCGCCGCCGACCTCGGCTGGAAGGAGGTCTATCTCGATCCGCGCCTTCGCGGCGTCATCGACCTGGCCCTGGAAGAAAACCGCGACCTGCGGGTGGCCGTGCTCAATGTCGAGAAGGCGAGGGCGCTCTATGGCGTGCAGCGCTCGGCGCTGGTTCCGGGCGTCGGCCTCAACGGCGCGGCCAGCCGTGCGCGGACGCCGGGCGACCTGTCCGCGACGGGATCGGCCATCGAGACCGAGCAGGTCACCGCGACCGTAGGCTTTTCGGCCTATGAGCTGGACCTGTTCGGCCGGGTCCGCAGCCTGAACGCCTCGGCGCTGCAGAGCTTCTTCGCCGCCGACGAGAACAGCCGCGCCGCCCAGATCAGCCTCGTGGCCGAAACCGCCACGGCCTGGCTGACCCTCGCCGCCGACCAGGACCTGCTCGCGCTGGCTCGCGAGACCCTGGCCACGCGTGAGGAAGCGCTGAAGCTGACCCGCCAGCGGGCCGAGATCGGCGCCGCCTCGCAGCTCGATGTCCGGCAGGCCGAAACCCTGACCGAACAGGCCCGCGCCGATGTCGCCGCCTTCGAGTCCCAGACCGGCCGGGATCTCAACGCCCTGCGACTGCTGGTCGGCATGGACGTGCCGGCCTCGCTGCTGCCGAGCGGCGGTCTCCTGGCGATGGACGCGGCGATCCGCGAGGATCTGCCGGCGGGCCTGCCCTCCGACGTGCTGGTCAACCGGCCCGACGTTCTGGCCGCCGAGCATGCGCTGAAGGCGCGCAACGCCGACATCGGCGCGGCGCGGGCGGCCTTCTTCCCCCGCATTAGCCTGACTGGCCAGACCGGATTCGGCAGCACCGAACTGTCCGGTCTGTTCGGTGGCGGCACGGGGATGTGGTCGTTCTCGCCGCAGATCTCGCTGCCGATCTTCGATGGCGGCGCCAATCTCGCCAACCTGCGGGGCGCGCGGGCCGACCGGGATATCGCCGTGGCGACCTACGAGAAGACGGTCCAGGTCGCGTTCCGCGAGGTGTCCGACGCCCTGACGGTTCGCGCGTTCATCGCCACTCAGATCGCGGCCCAGGAACGGGCCGTCGCCGCCGCGGCGGAGGCCGAGCGCCTGTCCAGACTGCGTTATGAACAAGGTATCGACAGTTATTTGATCTTGCTGGACGCTCAGCGGACCCATTATGGGGCGCAACAGGCGTTGATTTCGCTTAAGGTGGCCCAAGCGTCGAATCTGGCGACACTTTATCGCGCCCTTGGAGGGGGCGCGTGGGGTTAGAACAAGACATCTGAGATCCTGACCGGGCTCCCCCCACTCCAATGCCCGGTCTGGAGTTGCGTCGCGTCCCCCGCGCCGCAACAGAAGGGGCGCGCCACCCCCCGGCGCGCCCCTTCAGCCTGTCTGGAGCCTGGCTCGCGTCAGGCGGGCTTGCCGATGTGGGCGATGCTGGCGATCTCGACCAGGAAGTCCGGCCGCACCAGGCCGCAGACGATGCAGAACCGGGCCGGCTTGTCGCCCGGGAAATACTCGGCGTAGACCTTGTTCATCGCCGCATAGTCCGCCCAGTCCTTCAGAAAGATGTGGTTCATGGTCACGTCGTCCATGGTCCCGCCGGCGGTTTCGATCACCGACTTGATGGTCTCGAGCACCTGCCGTGTCTGGCCCTCGGCGTCGCCGACGTGGGCGACGTTGTTGTCCTTGTCGAACGCCAGGGTGCCGGAAACGTAGACGACGCCATCGGCCAGCGTGCCGGGCGAAAAGGGGGCGATGGGGGTGACGGTCCCGGGCGGAGTGATGACGGTCTTGGGCATGGGTGTCCTCGATGGTTTTGGCAGCTTGCGTCCTTCGACACGCCGCTGCGCGGCTACTCAGGATGACGAACAGCGAGCGCTACACAAACATCGTCATGCTGAGTAGCGACCGCAGGTCGCGTGTCGAAGCACGCACTAGCCGTTCGGCGGCGCCTGCCGGATGGCCCCGCAGAAGTCGGCGGTATTGCTCACCCAGCCGAAGAAGGTCTCGACGTTGTAGACTGTCGCCGCCTGCAGGAAGGCCGGGCCGGCCTGGTGCACCGCGTCCTCCAGCATCACGCTGAAGTACTCCAGGTGGAAGGCGTCGCGCAGGGTGGACTCCACGCAGACGTTGGAGGCGATGCCGACGAAGACGAGGTTGCGAATGCCCCGAGCCCGCAGCACCGAGTCCAGGGCGGTGTTGAAGAAGGCGCTGTAGCGCGGCTTCTGGATGACGATGTCGCCGTCACGCGGCTTCAGCGCCTCGACCAGTTCGTAGTCCCAGCCGCCCCTGGCCAAGAGCTGGCCATCAAGCTCCGGCTTCTCGCGCATGGTCTTCAGCGCATTGGACTTCCACCAGTTGGGCGAGCCCTCGCCGCCGGCCTCGACGTAGGAGGGGTCCCAGCCGTTCTGGAAGTAGACCACCTGCAGCCCGGCGGCCCGCGCCGCCTCGCAGGCCTGGCTGATCTGTTCGATGACCGCCGCCGCGCCGCCGATGTCGAAGCCGGCCTTGTCGAGGTAGCCGTCCGGCGATGCGTAGGCGTTCTGCATGTCGACGACCATCAGCGCAGTATCCTTCGGGCTCAGCGGCACCGCCTCCGGCCGGGCCGGCAGCATGATCGCCCCGGGCCGCGCCTCGGCCATGGACCGCGGCCGGTCAGCCAGCCTGGACATTGGCCCGGGTCTTCATCAGCGGCTGGATGCGCTGGCCGAACTGGTCCAGCCCGACCAGGAAGTCGTCGAAGGTCAGCAGCACGCCGGAAGCGCCTTCCACCTCGGCGATCTCGTCCATCAGGCGGGCGACGGTCTCGTAGCTGCCGACCAGGGTGCCGATGTTGAGGTTCATCGCCGAGGGCGGCCGGCTCATGTAGATGGCCGAGACATCGAGCGACGCGCGCGGGTCGGCCTCGCCCTGGTGGTTCATCCAGGCGATGGCGTCCAGGTCGGCGCCTTCCTTGTAGTGCTCCCACTTGGCCATCGCCGCCTCGTCGGTCTCGTCGGCGATGATCATGAAGAGAAGCAGGGCGCCGGTGTTCGATCCGGCCGCCTTGGCCGCCGCCACGTTGCGGGCCACCGCCTCGGCGCATTTCTTCGGCTCGTTCAGGCCCATGCCGAAGCAGAAGTTGTAGTCGGCATGCCGGGCGGCGAAGTCGACGCCGGCCTGGCTCTGGCCGGCGCAGACGATCTTGATGTCCGCCTGCGGTTTGGGCAGCAGGCGGCAGTCGTTCATGGTCAGGAACTCGCCCTTGAAGTCCGAGACCCCGTCACGCCACAGGTCCTTCATCACCGTGACATACTCGGCGCAGAACTCGTAGCGGTTCAGGAAGTGCTTCTCGCCGGGCCAGATGTCCATCTGGTCGTACTCGGCCTTCTGCCAGCCTGAGACAATGTTGATGCCGAAGCGGCCGTTCGAGATGCTGTCGATGGTCACCGCCATGCGGGCGGCGATCGGCGCCGGGATGGCCAGCACGGGCACCGAGGCATAGAGCCTGATCTTGCTGGTCACCGCCGCCAGCCCCGCCATCAGGGTGAAGCTCTCCAGGGCGTAGTCCCAGAACTCGGTCTTACCGCCGAAGCCATGCAGCTTGATCATCGAGAGCGCGAAATCGAGGCCGTACTGCTCGGCCTTGAGCGTGATCTCCTTGTTCAGCTCGAAGGTGGGCATGTACTGCGGCGACGTAGCCGACATGATCCAGCCGTTGTTGGCGATCGGAATGAAGACCCCGATGTCCATCTATGCCCGTCCTCGTTGTTGTGGCCGGGCATGAGGGACCGACGCGCGCGCCTTGGCAAGGGCTCGCGCGCGGCTTGGCGACAAGAGGGCGCGCGGCGCCCTACTTGCTGACCGACATGGCGGATGAGCCGGCCTCGACGGTGGCGGTGGCGCGCACGCTGAGCGAGCCGCCGCGGTCGCTGACCCGGTCCATGACCTTGAACTGGCTGGTCCAGGCCTTGGGCGTCACTTCGCAGACGACATAGCCGCGCTGGCTGTTGTTGAACTTCAGCGCGGGATTGACGGCCTGGATCTTCACATAGTCGGCGCGCTGGTCGACCCCGTCGCCGCTGGAGCTGATCGACGTGGCGACGAACTCGGCGGCGATCGGCGGGCCGTCCGGCTTGCGGCTGTCGAGGAAGACCTCGCCGGCATAGTTCTGATGCTCGTCGCCGGTCAGGATGATGGGGTTCGCCACGCGGCGCGACTTGAGGGCGTTCAGCAGCCGTGCGCGCGGGGTGAGATAGCCGCCCCAACTGTCATTGTTGACCTGGAAGCGCTCGCCGGCGTCACGGTCGAGGTCCATGACCATGATCTGCTGGGCCAGCACATTCCACTTCGCCTTCGAGGCGGAGAGGCCCTCGTACAGCCACTTCTCCTGCTTGAGGCCCAGCATCTCGGCATCGGCGCGGCCGATCTCGTCGCAGGCGCCCCAGCGATCGCCGCAGGGCTGGTCGGACCGGTACTGGCGGGTGTCGAGGAACTGCAGGTCCATCAGCCGGCCGAAGCTGGCGCGGCGATAGAGCTGCATGTTCGGGCCGGTCGGCAGGGCCGAAAGGCGCAGCGGCATGTGCTCGTAGAAGGCCTGGGCGGCGGCCTGGCGACGCAGATTGAAGATCGCTGGCGGCGTGCCGTCCTGGTCGATGTCGGCGGCCCAGTTGTTGTCGATCTCGTGGTCGTCCCAGGTGCAGAACCATGCCGCCGAAGCGTGCGAGGCCTGCAGGTCCGCATCCATCTTGTACTGGCTGTAGCGCAGCCGGTAGTCGTCGAGGCTGTAGACCTCTCCGCCCAGGTGGACGCGGGGATTGTCGAATGGGCCGCCGCTGGCCTGCCGGGTCCGCGCCGACCGCCCCTCGTAGATGTAGTCGCCGTAGAAGAAGATGAAGTCGAGGTCCTCGTCGGCCAGCTTGCGATGGCCGATGTAGGTGCCCTGCTCATAGTGCTGGCAGCCGGTGATCCCGAAGCGCGCCTGGGTCACGTCCGCCCCGGCCAGCGGCAAGGTCTTGGCCCTGCCGGTTCCGCTGCGCTCCTTGCCGGCGGTGAAGCGGTACCAGTAGGGGCGGGCGGCCTCGAGTCCGGCGACCTCGACATGGACCGCATGGCCCAGCTCGGGCCGGGCCAGCGCCTGGCCCTTGGCGACCACCGTCTGGAACCTGTCGTCGGCCGCGACTTCCCAGCCGACCTCGACCGCCTGCCTGGGCATGCCATAGCCGTACTCGAGCGGGCGAGGGGCCAGCCGTGTCCAGATGACGAAGCCGTCCGGAGCCGGATCGCCCGCCGCGACGCCGAGCTGGAAGGGGTAGTCCGCGAACACCGCCTGCGCCAGCGCGGGCCGCTCGACGGCCGCCAGCGCGAAGCCTCCGGCGGCCGCGCCGCCGGTGATCGCCAGCACCCGGCGGCGGGACAGCTCGAGGCGGCGGTTTTCGATGCGGCTCATCGCGAATCTCCCGGTCGGTCCGGCAAGGCCCATAGGCCGGTGTTGTGACGGTTTCGAATGGCCCGGCGGCGCTACCGCTTGCGGACGAACACGGTGCCGGCGGAATAGCCGGCGCCGAAGCTGCAGATCAGGCCTTCCTCGCCGGCGGCGAAGCCATCGTTGTGCAGATGGAAGGCGATGATCGAGCCGGCCGAGGAGGTGTTGGCGTACTCATCCAGAATGATGACGTTCTCCTCGGGCGTCGGGTCGCGGCCCAGCACCTTGCGGCCGATCATGTCGTTCATGTTGATGTTGGCCTGGTGGAGCCACATCCGCTTCAGGCCGTGCGGGTCGAGGCCGATGTCGCCGGCGTGTTCGACGATCATGTCGCTTACCATCGGCACCACCTCGCGGAACACCTTGCGGCCCTCCTGGACAAACAGCTTGTCCCTGGCCCCGACGCCTTCCGGCGCGGCGCGGTTGAGGAAGCCGAAGTTGTTGCGGATGTTGTTGGAGAACACGGTCTTGAGCCGCGTGCCCAGGATGTCCCAGCCCTGGCCCGCCGGCACGTCCTCGGCCCGCTCGACGATCACGGCGGTGGCGACGTCGCCGAAGATGAAGTGGCTGTCGCGGTCGCGGAAGTTCAGGTGCCCCGAGCAGATCTCGGGATTGACCATCAGCACGGCGCGGGCCGAGCCCGAGGCGATGAAGTCGGCGGCCGTCTTGATGCCGAAGGTCGCGCTGGAGCAGGCGACGTTCATGTCGAAGGCGAAACCCTCGATGCCCAGCGCCTGCTGCACTTCGATGGCCATGGCCGGATAGGCGCGCTGCATGTTCGAGGCGGCGCAGAGGACCGCGTCGATCTGGCCGGGGTCCTTGCCCCAGGCGGCGATCGCCTGGCGGGCGGCGTTGACCGCGATCTCGGCCAGGACCGACAGCTCCTCGTTCGGCCGCTCGGCGATGCGCGGGGTCATGACGTCGGGATCGAGGATGCCGGCCTTGTCCATAACGAACCGGCTCTTGATGCCCGAAGCTTTCTCGATGAACTCCGGGGAAGAGTGGGCCAGGGCCTCGACCTCGCCCGCCGCGATGGCCTCGGCGTTGGCGGCGTTGTGCCGGTCGACATAGGCGTTGAAGGCCTCGACCAGCTCGGTGTTGCTGATGGACTGGTCAGGGGTGAAGAGCCCGGTGGCGGCGATGACGGCCTGGTGCACGCGACGTGATCCTGATCTGGAGCGCGGGCTTGGCGCGCCCGCGTCTGGTGCTTTCGAGGGCGCTAGATAGCACGGGCGGGCGATCCGTCATCGGCTTGTGTGCTTTTGCCGCAACGCAACAGAACGGCCTCAATTGCTCCGTTGAACCGCCGTTGCGCCGCCGCGTTTCGATCCTACCTGAATGGGCGCTGAGGGAGCTGAAGTAGAAATTGAAGTCAGGAGTATAGAACAATGAAATCTCTCATCATCGCTGCCGCTTCCGTCGCCGCTCTCGCCGTCGCCGCGCCGGCCATGGCGCAGGACCGCTCGGTCTCCCTCTACGGCTCGGCCGGCTACGCCCACGGCGACTTCGAAGGCGTCGATCTTGGCGCCCTGCAGGGCCGCTTCGGCGCCCGCTTCGGTCAGTACTTCGGCGTCGAAGGCGAACTGGCCGGCGGCGTGAAGGGTGACGACGTGCGCGTGCTGGGCACGAATTACGACGTCGACCTCGACTATTCGGCTGCGGTCTATGGCGTCGGCTATCTGCCGGTTTCGCCGAACGCCGACCTGTTCGCTCGCGTCGGCTACGGCAAGAGCGAAATCTCCATCGACGGTCCCGGCGTCGGCGCGAGCGGCGACGGCGAAAGCTGGAACTACGGCGTCGGCGGTCAGTACTTCTTCACCCCGAAGGATGGCGTCCGTGTCGACGTGACCCGCCATGACTTCGACGACGGCGGCGAGGCCGACGTCATCTCGGTGGGCTACACCCGGAAGTTCTGATCCGGCGCACTCCGGTGCGAACGAGGGCCCCGCCATCCGGCGGGGCCCTTTTTCGTGCGGCGGAGGGTCGTCTTCTCCCCCCGCGCCGAATGCGCTAGGTCTTGGGTCGGGGCAGGAGCGTTCGGTCGTGAACGGCATGGTCATTCAACTGGTCGGGTCCGCCGTCGCCGTCGCGGCGATGGTGGCCTTCGCCGCCTGGGCGCGGATCGCCCGGCCGGTTGTTGATCTCGACGACGCCGCCGTCGCCCGGCTCCTCGCCGATGACTATCCCGACCACACGATTTCCAGCATCTGGATCGCCGCCGACGGCAGGGGCGCAGTGGCGCGCTCGGGCGAAACCGCTCTCGTGCTGGCCCTGCTTGGCGACAGCTGGGTCGCTCGCGACATGCCATGGGCGCGCGCCCTCGCCAGCCCGGTGCGCAAGGGCCGCGTGCGCTTCCGCCTGGCCGACGCCGGGGCGCCGAACCTCAGCCTGGCCGTCAGCGGGGTGAAGCCCTGGCCGCCGACCGACCTTCGGCAGGACCTCGCCGCATGACCCTCGACCCCATCGTTCCCGCGTTCGACCCGGTGACCCTGGCGATCCCGCTCTTTGTCATCACCATCTTCGCCGAGATCATCCTCGGTCGCCTGGGCAAGGTGAAGGCCGCCTACGAGGCGCGGGACACCGCCACCTCGCTGATGATGGGGCTCGGCAGCACGATCGCCGGCGCCCTGCTGGGCGGGACCATCGCCCTGGCCAGCATCTGGATCTGGAAGAACCATCGCCTTCTCGAGATTCCGATGACGGCTTGGTGGGCCTGGCTGGCGATCTTCTTCCTCGAGGACCTGACCTACTATTGGTTCCACCGCATCGCCCACGAGCGTCGTTTCTGGTGGGCCAGCCACGTAAACCATCACTCCAGCCAGCACTACAACCTGGCCACCGCCCTGCGCCAGACCTGGACCGGCGGCGTGGCCGGCACCTGGCTGCTGTGGCTGCCGCTGTCG
>VFQU01001043.1_pt1 | contig 18332 bp, 19 predicted proteins | sample 3512311 | NCBI WGS metagenome assembly VFQU01 (sample SAMN10412377, study PRJNA504923) | tailings metagenome | isolation source: Relicate 3 Philex TSF3 active mining site | place: Philippines: Tuba, Benguet | collected 2017-08-29
CACCGACCGGCCGCTGCCGCCGGACACGCCGGGGGAGATCGTCGTGGACATGAAGATCCCGAACATCGTGATGCGCGCCTACTACGGGATGCCGGAGAAGACCGCCGAGGACTTCCGGAACCTGAAGCTGCACACCGGCGACCTCGGCCGCATGGACGAGGAGGGGTACTTCTACTTCATGGACCGGGTGAAGGACTACATCCGGCGCCGTGGCGAGAACGTCTCCTCGATGGAGGTCGAGCGCCAGGCGTCGGATCACCCGAACATCAAGGAGGCCGCGGCGATCGGCGTGAAGGCCGGTGAGGGTGCCTCCTCGGAGGACGAGATCATGATCGTCTGCATCCCCGAGGGGGAGGCCCCCGACCCGATCGAGTACACCCACTGGATGGCGGAGCGGATGCCGTACTTCATGGTGCCCCGCTACATCCGGTTCGTCCCCGAGCTCCCCAAGACGCCCACCGAGCGCGTGCAGAAGGTGAAGCTGCGCGATGAGGGCATCACCGCCGACACGTTCGACCGTGAGGCCGCCGGCATCACGATCAAGCGCTAGCGGTGGCGGACATCCTCCGGTACGGGGCGTACCTGCCCCGTTACCGGGCCCCCCTCAAGGAGATCCAGTCCTTCTTCGGCCGCCCGGGCCGCCCGCGCTCCAAGGCGCTGTGCACCCCGGCGCTCGACGAGGACACCCTCACGATGGCCTACGAGGCCTCCGTCGCGGCGCTCGCCGGGGCGGAGGCACCGGGGGTCGTCATCACCGTCAGCCAGTCGCCGCCCTTCGGGTTGCGCAAGCTGTCGGCGACCCTCGCGCGGACCCTCGGCCTCGACGGCGTCCTGCCGATCGACGTCGGCGGCCACTCGGGGTCCCTCCTCGACGCCCTGGAGATCGCCGGCGCCCTCGCCGGTGAGGGCAACCCGCCGGCGCTGGTCGTGGCCGCGGACCACCTGGTCTCCTACGAGGACCGCGTCTGCGACACCCTCTCCGCCGGGGCCGCGACGGCGTTCCTCGTCGGCGCGTCCGGCGGCGTCGCCCGCCTCGGCGCGACCGCCCGCGCGTCGCGTGAGGTCTACGACGTGTGGCGCCTCGGCACCGAACCCGAGGCGCGGTACCGCCTCGAGGTGCTGTTCGACGCCTACGGGGCGACGACGAAGGAGGCCCTGGCGGGCCTCGAGCGGATCACGGAGCGGCCCACCTCCGGGTACACGGCCGTCGCCGCGAGCCAGCCCCACCCCGCGACCCTGAAGGGCCTCGGCAAGTCGGGGGTCTCGGCGGAGCAGCTGGAGCACACCAGCTTCGTCGGGGAGATCGGCAACCTCGGCGCCGCCTCCGTCGGCGTCGCCCTCGCCCTCGGCCTCGACCGGGCCTCGGCGGGTGACCACCTCATCGCCCTCGGCTACGGCGGCGGCGAGGCGATCGCGCAGGAGATCGAGGTCACCGGCACCCCCGCCCCGGCGGGCACGGCGGAGCAGATCCCGGGCGAGGCGATCGACCTGTCGACGTACTACCGTTGGACCCGCGGCCGCCAGGCCGAACCGCACTAAGGAGGCGTGATGCGCGTCGGCGTTCTCGGGATCGGGAAGACCCCCCACAAGATCCAGCACGGCAAGTCGTTGCGCGACCTCGCGGTCGAGTCGGGCCGGGCCGCGATGGCCGACGCCGGCGTCGAGCCGTCGGACATCCAGTCGCTGTACGTCGGCAACGTCGGCTCGGTCGGGTTCAACTACGAGAACTCGACGGGCCTGATGGTCGCCCACCACCTCGGCGTCGTCCCCGCAGGCTCCGTCCGCGTCGAGGCCGCCTGCGGCACCGGCGCCTGGGCCCTGCACCTCGGCTGCGTCGCGATCCTCTCCGGCCTCTACGACACCGTCATGGTCCTCGGCGTCGAGAAGATGAACGACCTCGCCACCGTCGAGGGCACGTCGATCATCGCCCAGGCCGCCGACTCGAAGGAGGAGTACTTCTCCGGGTTGACGTTCCCCTCCGGGGTGGCGTTGACGGCCCGCAAGTACATGCAGACGTACGGCCTCACCGAGGAGGACCTCGCCCACACCTCGGTCAAGAACCACCACTACGGGGCCCGCAACCCGTTCGCCCACCTGCGCTTCGAGTGCACGGTGGAAGAGGTCATGAGGTCCGCGAAGGTCGCCGACCCCCTGAAGCTCTACGAGGTCTGCCCCATGACCGACGCGAGCTCGGCGCTGGTGCTGTGCCGCGAGGAGATCCTCCGCGACCAGCCCGACAAGCCGCAGGTGTACGTCACCGCCAGCCAGATGGCGACGGGCACGTGGTACGCCGCGACGGACACCCTCGACGACGCCCACCGCCTCTTCGCGGAGCCCGCCCAGCGGGCGTACGCGATGGCGGGGATCACCGCCGACGACGTCGACGTCGCCGAGATCTACAACTCCTTCGCGATCCAGGAGCCCCTCGGCATCGAGGGCCTCGGCTTCGCGGAGAAGGGCAAGGGCTGGCAGGGCGCCGCCGACGGCTCCACCTGGATCGACGGGAAGGTGGGGGTGAACCTCTCCGGCGGCCTGCTCTGCAAGGGCCACCCCCTCGGCGCGACGGGGGCGACGCAGGCGGTCGACATCGTCGAGCAGCTCCGCGGCACCGCCCCGAAGGACATGCAGCGCGCCGACGCCGCGATCGGCGTCTCCGCGTGCCGTGGCGGCCCGGGTGCCGTCGGCGCGATCCACGTCTACCAGCGCCTGGAGGGCTAGCCCGTGACGGTCTCCGCGATCGAGTTCTCCCGCCTCGGGCCCCCGAAGCTGCGGCTCTACGCCATGCGCTGCGCGAACGGCCACCTCAGCCCGTGGTGGGAGCACCACCACTGCTACTACTGCGGGTCGGACACCCTCGTCGAGGAGGAGCTCTCCGGCAAGGGCGAGCTCTCCAACTACACGGTGGTCTACTACCCGCCGCGTGACTTCCTCGGCCAGGAGCCGTACGTCGTCGGGCACATCACCATGGACGAGGGCGTCGCGATGCCCGCCCCCGTCGTCGGGGTCGCCCCCGAGGACGTCACGGTCGGGACCCGCGTCAAGGCGACGCTCCGCCGGATGAAGCTCGGCCACGAGGGCGACATCTACTACTCGCAGAAGTTCGTGGTCGACACCGACGCCGCCGCCGCCGCGGAGGCGCAGCCCTCCTAGCCCGCTCCGTGGCCCGCCGCCACGCGGCGGCGGGTCACCAGCAGGACATCCCCCCGTCGACGGGGAGGGTGTGGCCGGTGACGAACCGCGACGCGTCGGAGGCGAGGAACAGCAGCGGCCCCGTCAGGTCGGCGGGTTCCCCGCTGCGCCCCATCGGCGTGCGGGCGAGGAGCGCCTCCCGCCGGCCGGCGTCGGCGGTCATGGGGGCGTTCATCTCGGTGGGGAAGTAGCCGGGCGCCAACGCGTTCACCCGGATCCCGTGCGGCGCCCACTGGCGGGCGAGTTCACGGGTGAGGCCCTCCACCGCGATCTTCGACGCGACGTAGGCGGCGACACCCGGACCCGTCGCCGCCTTCCGGCCGAGGATGGAGCTCATCAGGACCATCCACCCGCCCCGTCCGGCGCCGATCATCACCCGGGCCGCGGCGCCGGCGAGGGCCGCCTGGGCGCTGACGTTCACGGCCATCACGTCCGCGAACGCCGCGGGGTCCTCCGCCTCGGCGGGGGCGACGGTCGCCGTCGCCGCGTTCAGGACGACGCCGTCGAGGCGGCCGAACTCCGCGACGGCGGCGTCGACGAGGTCCCGGGCGTGGCCGGGGTCGCGGAGGTCGGCGGGGTGCGCGACCACCCGCCCACCCTCCTCGGTGATCGCGTCGGCGACGGCCCGGAGGCGGTCCACCCGGCGGGCGGCGATCAGGACGGCGCAGCCGGCGCCGGCGAGGCCGCGGGCCATGATCTCCCCCAACCCGGCGGAGGCGCCCGTCACGATCGCCGCGGTCCCCGCGAGGGGGGTGGGGCCGGTCACGCGGGGGCGGGGGCGATGAGGTCGGCGACGGCGGTGAGGATGTCGGTGCTCGGGGCCCGCACCACCATCCGGGCGTACCGGTCGTACTGGGTGGGTGTCTCCCCGACGAGGACGAGGGGGGCGCCGCGGGTGAGGGGCACCGACGGCAGGAGGGAGATGGGGGCGGTCCGCAGGTCCGAGTCGAGGACGATGAACGCGTCCGCCTCCGCCGCGATCTCCCACGCCCGCTCCACCGCCCGCCGCGGCAGCGCCTCCCCCCACAGGGTCCCCTCGGGGCGGAGGGGGTACCCGCAGTCGCTGGTGGTGCACCGCGGCACGCCGTCGCCGGACGCGTCGATCAACGCACCGACCTCCGGCAGCCCGTACCGCTCCCCGCACCGCTCGCACCGCATCACCAGCACCGTCCCGTAGACCTCGACGGGGTCGGCGCTCCCGGCGCGGGAGTGGAGGCGGTCGACGGCCTGGGTGATCAGCGACGACACCAGCCCCGCCCGCTCGAGGCGTGCGAGGGCGTCGTGGGCGGGCCCCGGCCGGCGCGCCGCGATCCGGAGGGCGGTGGGGTGGAAGTACTCCCAGAACCGCGCGGGTTCGGTGAGGAACGCCTCGAGGCTGGCGCGCTGCGCCCACTCGCCGTGGGCGTGCGTGAGGTCGAGGCTCTCGGGGCCGCCCAGGTGCAGGCCGGTCAGGACGACCGCGCGCTCTGCCTCCAGGAAGACGGCGGCGAGGGCCTCGGGGTCGGACACCTGGGCCATCGCGCGCCGAGTCTACCCGTCGCCCGGTGCCCCCACCGGGGTCGGCGTCCCCGGTGGGGGCAGCAACCCGTCGAGGGAGCGGAGCCCCACCACCCCCGTCCACGCGGCCCCGACGGCGGCCGCCCCCGACAGGCACGCGAGGGCGACGGTCAGGCCGACGACGTCGGAGAGGATCCCCACCACCAGCAGCGGCACCGAGAAACCCCCGAGGTAGCAGGCGACGTAGTAGCTGGAGAGGAGCTTCCCGCGGTCCTGGACGGGGGCGATGCGGGTGCAGAGGTCGAGGCCGCCCTTGAAGACGAGGCCCGCCGCCGCCCCCGTCGCCGCGACGGAGGCGAGGGCGAGGGGCGCCGACTCCAGCGGCGCGGACGCGACGACCCCCACCGACGTCACCGCCGCCACCGCGAGGCCACCGCCGATCGCCCGCTCCGGCCGGATGCGGGGGAACACCAGCTGGCTGACGGCCCCCGACACGAGGACGAGGAACCCGGCGGCGCCGACGACGGCGTAGTTGTCGACCCCCAACGTCCGGACGAGGAACACGGGGATGAGGGACAGGGCGACGCCGTCGAAGAGCGAGAACAGCATCCCGGAGGGCACCAGGATCCGCCAGAACACCGCCCGCTCCGCCGCCGGCACCTCGAGGCGGAGGGTGAGGGGCCGCCGCGACCGGACCCGCACCGTCTCGGGGAGGGTCGCGACGATCACCGCCGCCACGGCGAGGGCGATGAGGTGCAGCTCGAACGGGAGCCGCAGGGGGTCGGCGGCGTACTGGGCGATCACCCCGCCGACGCCGGGGCCGAGGCCGAGGCCGAGGCGCACCGAGAACGACGCCAACGCCGACGCGAACGGCTCCCGCCCCGCCGGTGCCCCGTCGACGAGGAAGGCGGTGCACGTCCCGAAGAACGCCCCCGTCGCCATCCCCTGGATCCCCCGGGCGACGAGCAGCCCCGGCAGCCCCGGCTCGGTGATCAGCAGCGCCTGGGCGACGGCGAGGGTCGCGAGGGCTCCGAGGAGGACCCCCTTGCGGCCGATCCGGTCGGACAGCTGCCCGAGGGTCAGCATCGACGGGACGAGGGCGAGGACGTAGCAGCCGAGGAAGAGGGTCGCGACGGTGTCCGAGAACCCGAGGCGGTCCTGGTAGAGGGGGATGAGGGGCGTGATCAGGCTCGTCCCGAGGGCGAACAGCACGAGGACCGCCCACGTCCGCCCGACCCGGCTCACGTCCCCACCCGCAGGCAGCAGAAGCCGCCGCCGTCGGCGACGGCGACGGTCGGCAGGCCGAGGGCCGCCCACGCCGCCCCGAGGTCCGCGACGTCGCGGGGGCGGATCCCCGACAGGACCGCCGCCCGCGGCGGGGCGTCCCCGTCGACGCGGCCGAGGAGCTCGCGGTGGGCGGCGGCGGGGACGTTCGCGAGGACGACCCGCCCGGCGAGCTCGCCGCCGGTGAGGCCGCCGAGCGGCCCCCGGCGGAGGGTCACCGGCCCGCCGCGGCCGGCGACGGCGAGGCTGCGGGCGGCCTGGTCGATGGCGCGGCCGTCGAGGTCGACGGCGAGCACCGGCCCGCGGCCGAGGGCGACCCACGCCTGGGTGAGGAGCCCCGACCCGCAGCCCGCGTCGACCGCCGCACCCCCCGGGAGGTCGTCGATCGCCGCGAGGCACATCGCCGTCGTCGCGTGGCCGGCGGGGCCGAAGCCCTCCCCGGGGACCTGCACCAGCTCACGCACCCCCGGTGGCGCGGGGAGGTGCCCGGGGCTGCGGCGGTACCAGCCGCCCACCATCTGGGAGGGCGGGTCCGGCCACCCCGGGACCGCCGGCAGCGGCCGCAGCGGCAGGGGGCACCCCGCGAGGGCCGCGGCCGCGAGGTCGGGGGCGCTCCGCGGGGCGCAGACGAGCCCCCCGGCGCTCACACGCACCGGCTGCAGGGGACAGAGGGCGGGGAAGTGGCCGCGGATCTCGGCGGGGGTGCCCTCCACCAGCAGCCCCGGGGGGAGCACGGCGGTAACCTGCCCGGCCGTGGCCGTCACCCCGCCCTCCGAGCCGGTGCGCCGGGCCGCCGCCGCCCAGCCGGCGGTCGCGGCGTTGCCCCTCGACGTGCGCCTCGAGCTGTGCGCCCGGTCACGTGACCGCCTCGCCGCCGCCGCCGACGCCATCGTCGACGCCGCCGTCGCGGAGGCCCGCCAGCCGCGGCGGTTCGCGGAACGCGAGATCCGCTCCGCCCTCGGGCTCCTCGACGCCCTCCCGGCGTTGGCGGAGGCGATCCGCCCGCGGCCCGTCCCGTCGGTGTCGGGGACGACGACCCTCGAGTGGGCCCCCTACGGGGTGGTGCTCGGCTGGCACGCCGCGAACTCGCCGGTGTGGGTGCCGACCCTCGTCGCCGCGTCGGCGTTCGCCGCCGGCAACGCCCTCGTCAGCCGCCCCTCCTCCCGGGTGCGGGACACCACCGGCCGGGTCCTCGCCGCGTTGACCGGCCCGTGGCCGGACGACGCCGTCGTCGTCGTCGACGCCCCCGGCCCGGCGGCGGAGCCCCTCGTCTGGGACCCGGGGGTCCACGCCGTCGTCGCGCACGCGTCGACGGCGACCTGCAAACGCCACCTCGCCGGCCTGGGGGCGGCGTACGCCGACGGGGTCCCCCTCCGGCCGTACATCGCGGAGGGCTCCGGCAACGACGCGATGATCGTCCTCGCGGGCGCCGACCTCGACGCCGCCGCCGCCGCCGCGGCCCTCGGGGGCTTCGCGAACGCCGGGCAGCTGTGCATGGCGGCGAAGCGGATGATCGTGGAGCGGTCGGTGTGGGACGACTACGCCCCCCGCCTGCGGGCCGCCGTCGCGGCGTTGCGGCTCGGGGACCCGGACGACCCGGCGACCGACCTCGGGCCGCTCGCGGAGGGGCCCGCCCGGGCGGGGGCCCGCGCCGCCCTCGCCGAGGCCCTCGCCCACGGCGGCCGGATCGTGGTGGGGGAGGGGGAGCGGGGCCCGTTCTTCACGCCGACGATCGTGCACCTCGACCGCGACGCCCTCGGGGTGTCGTTGTGGCGGGACGAGACGTTCGCGCCGCTGCGGGCGGTGGTGCTCGCCGACGACGCCGAGGACGCCCTCGCGCTCGCGAACGACACCCCCTTCGCGTTGGGGGCGGCGGTCTTCGGGCCCGGTGAGGCGATCGTCCCGCGGCTCCGCGCCGCCCGGGTCCTCGTCGACGAGGGACCCCTCTACCAGGACGCCCACCTGGTCGTCGGCGGCGTCGGCGACAGCGGCACCGCCGGCGCCCGCCCGAAGATCGAGCAGCTCGTCTTCGCCCGCCGGGTCCACCGCGCCGCCGGGGAGGCCCCGGGGGCCTAGGGGCGCGCCGGCGGCCGCCACCCGTCAGGCGAGGACGCGCAGGTGCTGCCAGTGGACGAAGGCCTCCAGGCCCGGCCGTCCCAGCTCGCACCCGACCCCCGACCCCCGCCACCCCGCGTACGGGGCGTAGGGCAGCACCACCCGCCAGCCGTTGATCGCGACGGTCCCCGACCGCAGCTGCTGCGCCGTCTCGAGGGCCCCCCGGAGGTCACGGCCGACGAGGTAGTTCACGAGGCCGTAGTCGGGGCGGTTCGCCTCCGCGACGGCGGCGGCGGTGTCGGGGACCTCGAGGACGGCGACGATGGGGGTGAACGGCTCCTCGTCGACGAGCCGCACCCCCGGCCCGGCGCCGGTGACGAGGGCGGGGGACAGCCGCCCGGGGGCGACCTCCTCACCGCCCTCGACGACGACGCCGTCGTGGCCGCGGGCCTCGTCGAGGAGCATGTGGTGGCGGGCGAGGCCCCGGTCGGTGGTCATCGGCCCGAGCGTGATGTCGGCGATCCGGGCGCGCATCCGCTCGAGGAGGTCGCCCCGCAGGCCCGGTGGGACGAGGACCCGGTTCACGGCGTAACACGCCTGCCCCGAGTTGACGTACCCCTGCATCGTCGCGACCTCCGCGGCGACGTCGAGGTCGGCGTCGGGCATCACCACCAGGGCACCGTGGCCGCCGAGCTCCAGCGACAGGGCCTTCAGGCGCGGCGACGCCCACCCGGCGATCCGCTCCGCGACCCGCCGCGACCCCGTGAACGCGACCTTCGCCACCCGGGGGTGGGTCGACAGGGCCTCCCCGATGAGGGGCCCGTCGCCGGTGAGGCAGGAGACGAGGCCCTCCGGCAGCCCGGACCGCTCGGCGAGGTCGCACAACGCCCACGCCGCGAGGGGCGCCTCGATCGCCGGTTTCACGACGACGGCGCACCCGGCGGCGAGGGCGGGGGCGAGCTTCCACACCACGAGGGCGACGGGGAAGTTCCAGGGGGTGATCGCGGCGACCACCCCGAGGGGGGCGGGACGCACCCAGCTGCCCGTCGCGAGGGTCGCCCCCGGCATCTGCTGCGTCCACATCCGCTCCGCCTCGGCGGCGAAGTGGTGGATGACCTCGGCGGCGCGGGCGACCTCGGCCTGCGCCTCCCCGAGGGGCTTCCCGGTCTCGCGGTGGACGAGGTCGGCGAGGTGCGGCTGGTGGGCGTCGACGAGGGCGGCGTAGGCGGTGAGGGCCCGCGCCCGCTCGGGGGGCGGGAGGGCCGCCCACGCCGGCCAGGCGGCGTCGGCGGCGCGGACGGCGCGGTCGACGTCCCCGGCGTCGGCCTCCGCGACCTCCGCGATCAGGGACCCGTCGGCGCGGGCGTGGATCGGCGTCCACCCGGCCGTCTCGACCCGGCCGGCGCCGGTGATCAACGGGCGCCGCACCGGGTCGCTCACGCCCGGCGGCCCCCGGCGGCCCCGCGTGCCCGGGGCGGGTCGAGGCGGGCGACCTGGCGGATCCGCCACGCCGGCTCGTACCCCTCGACGCCGCGGATCTCCTGCTGGGCGAGGCGGCGGGCGCTCTGGGCGTCGGCGGCCCACACGTCCAGGTGGTGGACGTCGCGGCGGACGAAGCGGTCCTCCCCGGCCTCCCACAACGCGAAGACGGCGCGGTACCGGTGCGTCCCCGGCGCCATCGGCGTCAACGGCCGCAGCACCCCCAGCGACCACCGCGACTCGTCGGAGCGGCGCTCCTCCAGGGCGGCCTCGGCGGCCTCCTGGGCGTGCGCGAGGTCGGGGGCCTGGAGGACCACCCGGGCGGCGACCCGCGGGCGCTGCGCACCCGGGGGCCGCCGCAGGAGGGTGACCTCCCAGGAGGCGGTGGCCGGCGTCAGCCCTCCTCGATCCGGACGGTGGTCAGCCGCTGCGTCTCCCGCGGGCGGTCACCGGGGCCGGTCGGGGTGGTGCCGAGCGTCTCGACGACGTCCATGCCGTCGACGACCCGGCCGAAGCCCGTGTGGGCCCCGTCGAGCCAGGGCGTCGCGGCGGCGGTGATGATGAAGAACTGGCTGCCGTTCGTGTTCGGCCCGGCGTTCGCCATCGCGAGGACGCCCTTCACGAGCTTCTCGTCGTTGATCTCGTCCTCGAAGTCGTACCCGGGGCCGCCGGTGCCGGTGCCCTTCGGGCAGCCGCCCTGGATCATGAAGTCGTGGATGATCCGGTGGAAGACGAGGTCGTCGTAGTAGCCCTGCTGCGCGAGGCCGACGAAGTTCCCCACGGTCTGGGGGGCCTTGTCGGGCCAGAGCTCGATGCGGATCTCCCCGGCGGACGTCTCCATCACGGCGGTGTAGGAGGCGTTCGGGTCGGCGGGCGGTGGCAGCTCGGGCATGGGTCCCCTCGTGTCGGTTCCGGGAGTGATTCTGGCACCATCCGGCGCCCCCGCGCGCAAGCGCACGGGAACCGCGATTATGTCGTTCCGGTCGTCCCCACCGCACCGTCGGGGGTCCCCGCGGCCGTCCCGGGGAAGCCGGCGCAGAGCCGCTCGGCGAGGGCGATGACGGCGAGGTGGGTGTTCGCCGACGGGACGCGGGCGATGACGGAGGCGTCCATGATCCAGAGGCCCTCGACGCCGCGGACCCGTCCGCGGGCGTCGACGACGGCGTCGGGGTCGTCGTCGCGGCCCATCCGGCAGCTCCCCACCGGGTGGTGGAACGTCTCGACGGTGCGGAGCACCTGGTCGGGGTCGTCGAGGCCCGGCCACGGGGTCAGCACCGCCGCGAGGGCCGGCTGGCGGGCGACCTCCATCAGCCGCGTCCCGGCGGCGACGGCCGCCGCCCGGTCCGACGGCTCGAGGAACCAGCCCATCTCGATGCGGGGCTGCAGCGCCGGGTCGGTCCCCTGCAGCCGCACCGCCCCCCGCCGCGACCGGGCGTCGGCGACCTGGACGTTGAGGTCCGTGAAGCGCTGGCCCCCGTCGACCTGCCCCGAGTACGGCATCACCTGGTAGACGCGCCGCTCCCCGCCGACCTCGTGGGCGCCGGTGAGGAGGCACTGGTACCAGGGGTTCGGCCACGGGGGGGCCTCCAGCGCGAGCTCGAAGCGGTACGACACCTTCGGGTGGTCCTGCATCCCCCGGCCCACCCCGGGGACCTCGGCGACGGGGGTGATGCCGTGGCGGCCGACCTCGTCGGCGGGCCCGATGCCGGAGCGCAGCAGCGCCGCCGGGGTGGCGTACGTCCCGAGCGCCATCACGACGGCGTCGGCGGGGATCTCCGTGGACCCGTCGGGTCCCGTGACGACCACGGCCCGCACCCGGTCCCCCGCCACCTCGACCCGGTCGACGAGGACCCCGGTCCGCAACGTCAGGTTGGGGCGCGCGAGGGCGGGGTCGAGGTACCGGTCGGCGGGGGTCTGGCGGCGGCCGTCGACCATGTTCAGGGGGATCGGGCCGATGCCGACCGCCCCGGGGGCGTTGTGGTCGTCGACCCACCCGTGGCCGGCGGAGAGCGCCGCCTCGGCGAAGCGCTCCTGCATCTCCATCCACGGCCGCGGGTACCTCCCGACGGGGATCGGGCCGGCGTCGCCGTGCCAGTCGGCGTCCCCGAAGTCGCGGTCCGCCTCGATCGCCCGGAACCACGGCAGCCAGCTGTCCCACCCGAACCCGTCGACGAGGTCGTCCCACTCGTCGTAGTGCTCGGGGTGGCCGCGCAGGGCGATCGCCCCGTTCGTGACGGAGGACCCCCCCACCACCCGGCCGCGGGGGACGTGCACGAGGCGGGGCGACGCCCCGGCGCGGGCCTGGTACCCCCAGTCGTGGGTCTCCTTGATGATCCGGTGGGAGTGCGCCAGCTCCGGCGGCCACTCCCCCGGGCGGTAGTGCGGGCCGACCTCGAGGAGCGTCACCTCGTGGGCGGGGTCCTCGGAGAGGCGCGCGGCGGCGACGCACCCGGCGGTGCCGCCCCCGCAGACGACGATGCGCACGACCCGGCTCTAGCCGGCGGCGAGCCGCCCGCCATCGACCACCAGCGTCTGGCCGGTGATGAAGCTGGCGGCGTCGGTGAGGAGGAACACGATCGGCCACGCCGCCTCGGCGACGGTCCCGATCCGCCCGAGCGGCGCCTTCGCGACGAGGCGCTCCTTCAGGGCGGGGTTCGCCGTCATGAGGCCCTGCACCATCTCCGTCCCGATCGTCCCGGGGGCAACGGAGTTGCAGAGGATCCCCGACGGGCCGAGCTCGACGGCGAGGGTCCGCGTCAACGCGTCGAGGGCGGCCTTGGAGGCGTTGTAGGGGCCGATGTTCGGCAGCCCCGTCAGCCCGGCGACGGAGCTGAGGTTCACGATCCGCCCGCCCCCGCCGGCCTCGACGAGGGCGAGGCCCACCGCCCGCGCGAACGCCGCGGCGCCGAGGAGGTTGACCTGGAGGATCTCGTCCCACTCCGCCAGGGGCGTCTCGAGCACCGGGTGGTAGTAGGGGTTGATGCCGGCGTTGTTGACGACGCCCCAGAGGGTGCCGCCGAGCGTCTCCGCGGCGTCGAGGGCCTCACCGGCGACCATCGTGTCGGCGACGTCGCCGGCGACGGTGGCGACGGGGCCCGGCAGGGACCCGGCGAGCTCCGTCAGCGCGTCCGCGGAGCGCGCGACGATCACCACGCCGCCGCCGCGGGAGCTGATGGCGCGGGCCACGTCGGCGCCGATGCCGCGGGAGGCGCCGGTGACGATGACGGTGCGCCCGTCGAGGCGGAAGGGGTCGCTCACGGATGGTCAGTCTATCGGGAGGCGCGCGGGTAGACTTTCCGGACCTTTACCGTCGGCCGCGGCCCGCGGCGACGGCCAACGACCCGGTCGAGGTTGCCGAATGCTGAGCTACGCCTTCACGGAGGAGCAGGAGGACCTGCGCCAGATGGTCCGCGAGTTCGCCCAGGGGGAGATCCTCCCGCTGGTCGAGGAGGCGGAGCGCAACGAGAAGTTCCCGGTCCAGGTCCTGCCGATGCTGGGCGAGCTCGGCCTCCTCGGGATCGTCTTCCCCGAGGAGTACGGCGGCATCGGGGCCGACAAGATCACCGAGTGCATCTTCGTGGAGGAGATGGCGAAGGTCTCGGCCGGCATCACCGCCTCGGTGAACGCCCACGCCGACCTCGCGGCGTTCCCGATCTACAAGTTCGGCACCGACGCGCAGCGGGAGAAGTACCTGCCGCGGTCCATCGCCGGGGAGATCATCGGCGCCTACGCGATCACCGAGCCGAACACCGGCTCGGACGCCGCCGGCCTCGCGACCCGCGCCGAGAAGAAGAACGGCGGCTACGTCATCAACGGCCGCAAGAACTTCATCACCAACGGGACGATCTGCGACTACTGCCTCGTCGCGGCCTACACCGACAAGACCAAGCGCGGTGAGGGCATCAGCGTCTTCATCGTCGACCGGGAGACCCCCGGCTTCGAGGTGACCCGCAAGCTGGAGAAGATGGGCCACCGCTCCTCGGACACGGCGGAGCTGCTGTTCGAGGACTGCGAGGTCGGCGAGGACGCCCTCCTCGGCGGCAAGGAGGGCGCCTTCGGGGCCCTGATGGAGGCCCTCATCACGGGCCGCGTCTCCCACGGCGTGAAGTCGGCGGCGATCGCGGAGGCCGCCTTCGAGGCCGCCCGCCAGTACGCCACCGAGCGCGAGGCGTTCGGCCGGAGCCTCTCCAAGTTCCAGGCGATCCGCTTCAAGCTCGCCGACATGGCGACCCGCATCGAGGCGGCGAAGAGCCTCGCCTACAAGGCCGCGTGGCTCTACTCGAACGGCAAGCCGTGCGTGAAGGAGGCCTCGATGGCCAAGTACTTCTCCGCGGAGGTCGCCGACTACGTCTGCCGTGAGGCCGTCCAGATCCACGGCGGCTACGGCTACGTCGTCGAGTACCCGGTGGAGCGGTACTACCGCGACGCCAAGCTCGCCTCCATCACGGAGGGCACCAGCGAGATCCAGCAGCTGATCATCAGCAAGGAGCTCGGCCTCTAGGACCGGTCCCCTCCCCCGGGCCGCGACGCGGCCCGGGGGGCGGTCGACCTAGCGCAGGGAGTAGACCCGCGGTCCGCGTGCGCGGGCGGCGGCGGCGACCCCGAGGGCCCGCGACAGTGCCCGCTCGGCGATGCCGGGGCGCAGCGGCGTGGAGAGGGCCCGCTGCAGCACGCCGACGCGTCCCTCGAGGGCGTCCCGTTCGGCGCGGGTCGCGGCGAGCTCCGCCACGAGGCGGTCGCGTTCACGGCGCAGCTCGTCGGCGTCGGCGCCACCGCGGCCGCCCTGGAGGGCGTCGACGGCGACGGACGGGATCAGGGTGCGCTGGGCGCCGGGCTCGCCGACGGTCTCACCGGGCAGGCGCCCGGACTTGAGGTACCGCCAGACCGTGCGCTCGGAGACCCCGAGGGCCGCGGCGGCCTGGGCGACGGTGATGGTGTGGGTGGGGGCTGTGGTGTCCATGCCCCCGGGGTTCGCCGCGTGACGCCCGACTCCTTGTCAGAGCCGGGCGTCATGGCCGACGACCTGTGTCAGGCCGGCTTGCGCTGGATCAGCATGTTCCACTGACCGCGCTGCACGACCTTGTCCTCCTGGTTGAGGACCTCGATCTCGTAGATGCACCAGCCCTGAGCGGGGTTCTTGTGCTCGGACTTCTCGCCGATGGTGCGCTTCACGCGGACGGTGTCACCGAAGAAGACGGGGGCGCGGAACGCCCACTCCTTGAGACCCACGAACGCCGCGGTGGCGATCTTCGGCTCCATCTTCTCGACCTGGAGGCCGGTCGCGACGGAGGTGACCAGCATGCCGTGGGCGACGCGCTTGCCGAACACGGACTCCGATGCACGCACGTCGTCGATGTGGAACCAGTTGAAGTCGCCGGACACGCCGCAGAAGTTCACGACGTCGGCCTCGGTGATCGTGCGGTTCAGTGAAACCGCCTCGTCGCCGGGGTTCAGCTCCTCCCAGAACAGACGCTCAGCCACTCGCAACTCCTTGTCGATTCAGGGTCTCCGGACCGCGGTCGAGCATACGGAAGGCCGGTGCACCCCGGTCACGCACCCGGGACGCACCGGCCTCCGTCACCGCCGGGCTAGAGGTTCTCGAGGCCCTTGCGGATGCGGTCCAGGCCCTCGTCGAGCACGTCGTCGGGGCACGCGTACGTCAGGCGGATGTGGCCCTCGCCACGGTCGCCGAAGGCCGAGCCGGCCACGACGCCCACCTGGTAGTTCTCGATCATGTAGTCGGCGAACTGCTGGGCGGTCATGCCCGTGCCGCGGATGTCCGGGAAGACGTAGAACGACCCGTCGGGGGTCGGGCACTCGACGCCGGGCATCTTGTTGAGGGCGGCGACGGTGCGGTCGCGCTTGCCCTCGAGCTTCTTGGTGATCTCGATGACGTGGTCCTGCGGGCCGGTGATCGCCGCGAGGGCCGCCAGCTGCACGAACGCGGGCACGTTGGTGACCGAGTTCTGCTGGAAGATGTCCATCGTGGTGATCAGGTCCTTGTTGGCCACGCACCAGCCGATGCGGAAGCCGGTCATGATGTACGTCTTCGAGAACGTGTCGACCAGGATGGAGCGGTCGGCCATGCCCTCGACGGCGGCGATCGTCTTGTGCTCGGCGCCCGAGTAGACCATGTGGCTGAAGATCTCGTCCGTCAGCACCATGACGTTGTGCTCGGTGCAGATCGCGGCGATCTCCTCCAGCTGGCCGACGGTCTGACCGTTGGGCCGCTGCGGGGAGTTGATGATCAGCATCTTCGTCTTCGGCGTGATCAGGCTCTCGAGCGAGTCCAGGTCGAAGTGGAAGTCCGGCTCGACGAGCGGCGCGTAGACGACCGAGCCGCCGGCGTACGTGATCCAGAACTCGTCCGGGGGGTAGCCGGGGTTCGGGAAGATGACCTCGTCGCCCTGGTCCACCATCGTGAGGAGGGACTGGGTGAGGGCGTGCTTGGCGCCCATGGTGACGAGGACCTCCTCGCGGACCGTCGGGCGGCCGCGCTTGGTGGCCTCCTCGGCGATCGCGTCACGGAGCTCCGGCAGGCCGGGGCCCGGCACGTAGCGCACGTGCCCGTCGGCGACGGCCTTGGCGCAGGCCTCCATGATGTGCGGGGCGGGACGGAACTCGTCGCCCTGGAAGTCGCCCTTCTCGAAGTGGATGACGCGCTTGCCGGTCTCCCGCTCGAGGGCCTCGGCCTTGCGCATCGACGCCCACTGCTTGGGGAGCACGAAATGCGAGGTGCGGCTCGAGAGTCGCAGGGAGGGATTGCTGGCGGTGGTCGCCATGGTCGTTGGATCTCCTTGGGGGGTGTGTGTCGTGGACTCGGGACGGTGCGCGCTCACCCCGGGGGTGGGCGGCAGCTGCTCACGACGCGCCCGGCCGCACGGCCGGCGTCTCGGATGCAGTGTTTCGGACGCGCAGGGTCGCCGGGGCGTACGCCCCGGACTGGTGCGCACCCAGACGGCGTGAGAGGCCGTTCGCGGCCGCCATCACCAGGCCGGCCAGCTCGTCGACGCGCTCGGGGGTGATCCGGGTGACCGGGCCCCCGATGCCCAGTGCGGACACCACGTGCCCGCTGTGGTCGCGCACGCCGGCGCCGATGCAGCGCAGGCCCTCGTCGTACTCCTCGTCGTCGATCGCGTACCCGCGTTCGCGGATGCTCTCGAGCTCGGCCTCCAGCGCACCGAGGTCGGTGATCGTGTTCGGCGTGTAGGCCGCGAGGCCCCGTTCGGACACGATCTCGACCACCCGCTCACGCGGGAGGTCGGCGAGCAGGACCTTGCCGAGGTTCGTGGCGTGGGCCGGGTACCCGCGGCCGATGGCCGACGGGACGCGCAGCGCCCGCCGCGCCTCGACGCGTTCGATGTAGATGGCCTCCCCCCCGTCGAGCACGGCCAGGTGGCCGGTCTCGCCGGTGTCGCGGACGAGGCTCTCCAGGAAGGGCAGGGCCTCGTCCCAGAGGTTCATCTGCTGCATGACGAGGCCGCCGAGCTCGAAGATGTGGAGCCCGAGGCGGTAGCGGCCGGTGCGCGGGTTGCGCTCGACCAGGCCGGCGGCGTCGAGGTTCACCATGAACCGGTGGACCGTCGACTTGTGCAGACCGACCCGCTCGGCGAGCTCGGTCACGCCGAGCTCGGGGTCGTCCACCGAGAAGGCGTTCAGGATCGCGACCGCCCGCTCGATGGCCTGGATGCGGTAGCGGGGGCTGACGGCCGGTACGTCCGGCGCCTCCTCCCCCTGCTCCACTGTCTCCACGCCGGTGTCTCGCATCGTGAACATCCGTCTTGTGATTGATGCGACGAACGAGTCATACGCCCCCGGTGCCCGGAGCGGCAAGGAGACGGCGCACTCCGCGAACCCCCGTATCACGATGCAAGACGAAATGGTCCGGCACCTGACGGGGGGAGGTCGCTAGGATCAGCGATCCGCGGGCGGTGCCCGCGCCACGATCCCTCCCGAGGTCCGCCGTTCCCAGCTTCGAGGACATCCTCTACGAGGTCGCAGGTGGCCGGGCGACGATCACCATCAACCGGCCCGACCGCCTGAACGCGTTCCGCTCCCAGACCATCCGGGAACTCGCCGAGGCCTTCGAGGCCGCCGCCGATGACGAGGCGGTCGGGGTGGTCGTCTTCACCGGGGCGGGGGACCGGGCGTTCTGCGTCGGCGGCGACGTCCGCGACCCGACCCGCACCCTCCAGCAGAAGCGGGCCCTGCACCACCTCCACGACCGCCTGGGCCTGGCGATCCGCAACAACGGCAAGCCGATCGTGGTGAAGGTCCGCGGCTACTGCATCGGCGGCGGCAACGAACTCAACGTGTTGTGCGACCTCACGATCACGGGGGAGTCCGGCCGCTTCGGCCAGGCGGGCCCGAAGATCGGGTCGGCCCCCCTGTGGTGGGGCTGCCAGCTCCTGCCCGCCACGGTCGGGGAGAAGAAGGCCCGGGAGATCCTCTACCTCACCCGCCAGTACACCGCCGAGGAGGCCCTCCAGATGGGCCTGGTGAACAAGGTCGTCCCCGACGGGGACCTCGACGCCGAGGTCGATGCGTGGTGCGACCAGATCCTCCGCCGCAGCCCCCAGGGCCTGCGGTTGGCGAAGATCGCGTTGAACGCCCAGACCGACCAGCTCTATGGCGCCGTCCAGCACGGGTTGGAGTTGGTGGCCCTCAACCACGTCCACGGCGTCGAGCCGGCGGAGGGGATCGCCTCCTTCCAGGAGAAGCGCCCCGCCGACTGGCGCAAGTTCCGTGGCGGGGAAGGCCCCGAACCCGGGTGACGGCCCCCGCCCTCACCGCCCTGCGTCCCGCCGTGCGCGACGCCGTCGAGGCCG
>VFQU01001044.1_pt1 | contig 18319 bp, 16 predicted proteins | sample 3512311 | NCBI WGS metagenome assembly VFQU01 (sample SAMN10412377, study PRJNA504923) | tailings metagenome | isolation source: Relicate 3 Philex TSF3 active mining site | place: Philippines: Tuba, Benguet | collected 2017-08-29
ATTAATATTCGAAAGAGTCTTCCGCCTTTTCCAGAGTTTTGTAGATTTCAAAAACACTGGAAAGTTTGGTGAGTTCCATCAAATTTTCGATATCTGAATTGAGATTTGCAAAAACAAGTCTTCCATTGAGACCATCGATGTGTTTGTAAATATTAAGAAATGTTCCGAGACCTGCAGAATTGATAAAAGGAACTTTTTTAAGATCAATGATAAATTTAGGAACTTGACCTTTCTTTATATATTGCTCGATCTTTTCGGAAAGTTCGAACTCGTTCCCTGCTTTGATGGCACCTTAAATCTTAATGATGTGCACGTCGTTTTTACTAGTAACTTTGATTTTCATAACCCTTTCGGAAGGTGGTATAGGCGATAAAATTCTGTAAAAATTGGACTTTGTAAAGCAAATTTTTATGCGCAGTGCAATAAATCTTGGAACAAAGCCTGCAAGGCTTGTGTTCCTCGCATATGATGACCTCGGACTTGTTTGCGGCTGATACCTAAAATCAATGCGATTTCTCTTTCCGAAAAAAAACTTCTGTTAAGCGTGCGAATTCTTAATTGGACCCAGTCTTCTTTTTTACTTAAATACCACTTTCTTCTGTCAGGATTGGGTAGTTCATATAAAAGTCGAGTATAACGGAGAACCCTGAGTTCCAAGAGGTTCAGTTTTTGCATCCGAATCTCTCTTTTTTTCGAATAAAGCCTCTCAAAATAGGAATATTCTCTCTGAAACAGGGCAAGCCTCCACTCTAAAAGTTTTTTCCTTTGTCCGGTGATAGGAAGATCGTATTTCAGGCATACCGCCAAACAAGTAAAAGTTGGCAATTTTTCCAAACGAGACAGAGCTTCCCATCGATTTTCTTCACTGAGAAGCAGTTTCATTTCGTGAGAAGAGCTATCATTTTTCCACAATTGAAGATAATTTGTCTTCGATTCCGTTTCTTGATTTTTACGGGAGAGATTTCTGTACAAATTAAAACAATAAGTCACGAAAAAACCGAGGAGATTTTCTTCTTGGTAGGCCAAAGAAAGGTTCCAAATTTTCGGCAAAGTTTCTAGGATAGTCAACCTCAGCTCGGAGCATTCATCGGAGGAAAGTTTTCTTCGTCTTCGCAACCGATCCACCATCCAGATGGGAAGTTTCCATCTTAATTCTTCCATATTTCCTGTTTCTCTGGACCGCATAATACAAATTAGTAAATCTTGATCTTCTACTTTTGGCAACATATAAGAATATTTTTTTCTGAGCAGAAAAGAAAGAAAAGAGAGATTCCTTAACTCATCCCGAAGGGAAGTCAAAAGAGCGAAAAGATCGGGTCAAAAAGGTGAACTAAACTGAAATTTCTTTTTTTCTCTTTCGTATAACAAGAGCAATCGAAAGAAAAATATGAAGTATATTGAACCAAACATAGGGAAGATAAACGAGAGTGGCCACATTTAAGGAAGTCGCCATAAAGGCTCCGCAGCTGTTCCAAGGGACCAAAGGAGAAGAAATCGTTCCTGAATCTTCCAAAGCCCTAGAGACTTCTTTGGGTTCCAAATGGAATACATCCGCCAAATGACGAAATGCACGTGCAGGAATCACTAAGGATAGATATTGATCCGCAGTTGTGAGATTTAGAAAAAAAGAAGTGCCCATAGTGGTCAAAAGCACATCCCATTTCGTTTTCACCCAAACCTTGATCGATAACAAAATCTCATTCAAATAACCTAATCCTTCCAAAGCTCCTCCGAACCAAACAGCGGCAAGAATCAGAAATTCAGTAGGCAGAATGGCGGAGATTCCTCCTCCGCTCAAAAAAGAATTCAGACTTTCATTTCCGGTATGAGCTTGAAATCCGAATAGAAGAGCGAAAGAAAAATCGAAAAGGGAAACGGATTTCCAAAAAGCTAATACCATACCGGAGACGATTCCCAAAATTAAAGAGTATCTTGCTTTCATTCCGAACAAGGAAGAACCGAATACGAATAGTACGGGAAGAAGATCCAGATAGGAAAAAGGAAGTTGGTGCAGTCGGGACAAAATGGAAGAGGTTTCCAAAATAGAATCGTCTCCTCCTGCATCCAAAAAGGAAACATTCCAAATTGCGAACAAAATCAAACTCACCACATAACTAGGAATTGTTGTTTTTGCCATATGGGCAATATGAGTCTGCAAAGGAACGGATGTGAGAGAAGAAGCCAAATTGGTCGTATCGGAAAGAGGGGATAGTTTATCTCCGAAATAACATCCGGAAACGACAGCGCCTGCACAAATCCCTTCGGGGATTCCTAAAATTTTACCGATCCCCATCAATGCAACTCCCAAGGTTCCTGCAGTCGTCCAGGAAGATCCCGAAATCACGGATGCGAATCCTGCAGCCAAACATACTCCTGGAAGAAAAAAAGAAGGATGCAGGATTGCGACACCGATTCGGATCATGGAACCTAACACACCTGCGACGGCCCAAGCACCTATGAGCATTCCTACGAAAAAAAGAATCTCCATAGCAGGAAGAACCGCTGTTAAATTTTTTTGGAATGCGAGTAGAAACGCTCGAACAGAATGTTCCCTTCGAATTCTCTGAAGAACCAAAAGAAAACCGGCCGAGACCAGAGCGAACTGATGAGAACCATACAAAGGATCTCCGGAGAAAATCTGCCGAGATAAGAAAATCATCCCGAGCAGATAAAAGAAAGGAGATAGAGAAATAAAATTTTGAATTCTATTTCTCATCAATTCGTTACGAGAAGAATCTGATTTGGAGGAAGTAGATGGAAAATCCGAAAAGGAATAAAATCCCGAACCAAGACAGAAGATTCATCGCAGGAGAAGGTCTGTGTTCCTTAGGAATATCTTTTCCGAATAAGATAAAATGATGAATGAGAGCCAAAATGGGAGCATTCAAAAAAGAAACCGTCGTCGCAAAATCAACAAGGCCCTTCATGCTTGTGATGAAAAAAGCAAGGATTGCAACGGAACCTGCGGCCACGACTAATATCCAAATCCAATAGAGTTTTTCTTTGGAAACGTTCGTTAGCTGAGGAACGACTCTTTGACTCGCATTCGCCACGACACGAGGATAAGCATCGAAACAAGTCAAAGTGGTTGAAAACATCGTAAAAAATGCGGCGATCAAGATAATAGGATAAGACCAAGACCCTAATGAAGTCGTATAAAGACGGATGAGTTCTGATGCAAAAGTAACAGAATTGCTGGAGAATTCGTTTCCTGTATTGTACATCATATTTGCGCCCAAAGTTAAAAAGAAAACGGCAAGAATCGTAGTCCCCCAATAACCTATGTTAAAGTCAAGAAGAGCCCATTTCATAGGAGGAAGTTCTCCCGTTTCTTCTTTTTTCGCCAATGTCCAATCGGATTGCCAAACGGCCGCTTCGATCGGAATCGGCATCCATCCCATCAATGCGATGAGAAAGGAAATATCCGCGGCATCGGAAAGATCGAAACTTTTTCCTGCAGTTTCTAATTTAGGAATGTCTGCGAAAAAGGAAAAGAACATGGCAAGAACCGTGGATAAAGTCAAACCGATCACAATCCACTTCATGATTTTGTCCAAAGCTCCGTATTTTCCGAAATACAAGAGAACCAGGCAGAATCCCAAGATGATCAGACAAAGAAGCCAAGGTTCTATCTTAATTCCCAGAATATTTGCGAACAAACCGGATGTAACAAGAGTTACAGTAGCAACGATGATACACATCGTACCGAACGAAATGATGAAAAAGATCCAAATAGGAAGTTTGCCCAGGTTTTGGTATCCGTCCAGAAGGGATTTACCTGTAACAATTGTATAACGAGTTCCGATTTCGAAAAAAGGATATTTGATGATATTGGCAAAAATGACGACGGCCAAAAGTTCGAAACCGAACATAGCGCCCGCCCGGGTGGACTGAACCAAATGGGAAACTCCCACTGCAGCCCCTGCGTACAAAAGGCCCGGACCTAAGTATTTGAAAAAGGAGGAAGTATTTGCCGACATGATGGATCAAATCTCAGGAAATAAGTTCCATTGGCAAACTTTTATTAACGACTAACAATTTGAGTTCTACGAATTGCAGGGCAAGTTCACTGATCGTTTGGTTTAGGAAAGGATTTTTGTAGGAGTTCCTACAATGGATTTGAGTTATGAGTGCTAACCCGGCAATCATGCCAATCCGCAGCGACCCATAGGAAGCGAGGATGAGACTTTCGCGGGGCAAGTAACTTGCTTAGCGAAAAGTCTCTCAAGACACCTTGCTATGGTTTTGAGGCAGCGACCGCTACTGCGAGTCGCAGGACATTAGCCGATTACACAAAACCTTCGAGCATAAAAAAAGCGTGATCTAATGATCACGCTTTCGGATTCAATAATGACGAACCCGGCAATGTCCTACTCTCCCATTGAGCGAACCCAATAGTACCATCGGCGATGAGAAGCTTGACTTCCGTGTTCGGAATGGGAACGGGTATGGCCTTCTCTCCATTATCACCAGGAGTATTTACCATATGAAAGCAAAGAGCTCTCTCGTCAAGCAACTTTATAAAAAAAGATTCACTATTTGAAATCTAAATCGTAGCTGACTCCCATTTTAATTCCAGAGATTTTGATTCGATCTTCGGAAGTTGCGGATACATATTCTCCCAATGTTCCCAAAGTATTGAATCCGACTGTGGTCACGCTCAACGCAAAAGGAGATTCCGCTTTCAAATGAAGTCTTTCTTGTTCCAAAGACGCATTCAATCTGAGTCCAGGCATCAATACGAAACTACCGCCTAACGATATCTTTTGAGAACTGAACGTATAACCACCATTAGCAGTTGAAAATGTAGCAAACCCGTTTCCGATTTCGAATTTTTCGTTATTGTATTCTCCTTTGGAGCGGAAAAGAAAAGGACCATACACTAACAAATCGGCAAAGAGTGTGATAGATTCGGAAATATCATATTCAAAACCCACTCCCAAAAGCCCGGAAAGGCCTCCTGCCGTTCTAGTTTGAGACCCATACTTGGAAGGATTTCCCAATCCGAAGTATTGTCCATCCAACTGTTGAGACAAAGAACGAATCACATATTTTGGAAGGATTCGGAAACCAGGTGCTACAGCTAAAGTAACTCCTGCATTGATATCCGTGTAATTTAAAGAATAATCGCCTTCTTTTTTACCGATCCCGAAAGGATAAAAAGAATCCCATTGATAACTTCTACCATAACGATTCAATTGAATCCCTATAAAAAAATTAGAAAGAACTCCAGAGTTTAATGAATGAAAATAATCTACGCCGAGGCCGTTGATCAAATCCAAATCTCGGTGGTTCTTCCAATCTTGATTGACTTCCGCTGAACTAAAGATATCGGAAGTTTGGTTTCTTTTTTCAAAATCTGTTTTTACGCCGCCATAAAAAAGGCCGCCTTTGATGCGAAGTGCGTTTCCTTCCACTTTTCCTTGTGCGGAAATTCCAGTGACTGCAAGAAACAGAAAGGTAAGCAAAAAAGCTACATTTCGAATGAATATCATATATTTACACCTATTTCCTAGAACTTAGTAATGTTACTAGGTATTGGACAAGAAAAAAATAAAAATGGTTCCTTAGGGAAAAAGTTAGGAAATATATTTTTGCTGAAATTTAAATTTTTTTTTCAACAGATTCACTCAATGGAAACTGTAATATTGCCGATGAGCGCTCCTGCTGCATTTGAAACAGCCGTTACACTAAAAAAATAATCTCCAGGTGTGAAGATTGTATAGATAGTTGTTCCTGAAGAAGACGAGGAAGTAATTGCTGATGTGGATGCGACAACAGGATTCGTCAAATCGAAAGAACAAACTGAACCGGAATATGCACGGAGAGTCACTCCCGATGCAGGAAGATTATGAAATGTGATTGTTTTAGCAGTGGTTAGTCCTGGTGCTCTGGCTGCTGCAACTGTGTATGTTCCCAATGCGGTTCCAGTCAGATATAAAGAAACTCCTGTGGCTTGAATAGCGGTTACGGTTCCGATGGAAGTTCCGTTAGAAGATACGTTGCAAACTGCATCATTTGTCTCTGCAAGTGCGGAGAGCAAAAGCGCATCTTCCTCGCTTCCTTTGAGTTCCTTTTTACAATCCTGCAAAAAAACGACGGATAAAAGCACCCACACAAACAGAGAAAGATTTCGTTTCATTTTTTTGAAATTTCTACCTAGATCCTTTTTGGTAGAAAAAGAAAAGTTTGGAAAGGATTTTTGTAGGAGTTCCTACAATGGATTTGAGTTATGAGTGCTAACCCGGCAATCATGCCAATCCGCAGCGACCCATAGGAAGCGAGGATGAGACTTTCGCGGGGCAAGTAACTTGCTTAGCGAAAAGTCTCTCAAGACACCTTGCTATGGTTTTGAGGCAGCGACCGCTACTGCGAGTCGCAGGACATTAGCCGATTACACAAAACCTTCGAGCATAAAAAAAGCGTGATCTAATGATCACGCTTTCGGATTCAATAATGACGAACCCGGCAATGTCCTACTCTCCCATTGAGCGAACCCAATAGTACCATCGGCGATGAGAAGCTTGACTTCCGTGTTCGGAATGGGAACGGGTATGGCCTTCTCTCCATTATCACCAGGAGTATTTACCATAGTCATGAGGAATTGCGAGAAGGCAAGAAAAAAATTAGGAAATGATTGCAGAAAGTTTTGGGGGGAATATTTTTTCACAATGCCACTCATGAGAGAACCTCTCGTATCCACAGAACCTTTTACGGTTATGGGTTTGAAAATCAGAACCTCAAATGCACCGGGAGAAGCAGATATAAAAATTCCGGCGATTTATTCCGAGTTCTACAAACAAGATCTTCCTAAAAAACTAGAAGTCATTCGTAAATTCGATCCACTCTTTGCCGTTTATTTCAATTATGAAAAAGACGAAACAGGTTTATACGATTTCTTATTGGGTTATTCCGTTTCGCCAGAACAAAAGGCTTTGCCTGGATTAGAGATTGTGCATATAAAAGCGCAAAACGGTCGTTACTTTGCAATCCAACCGGGAGCTCCGGAAGAAGTAGTTCCTAAATTTTGGGGAGAAATTTGGAATCATCCGGAAATCCCGAAGGTGAGAAGCTTTCAAATGGATTGGGAAGAATATTCGGAAGCGGGGATCAGGGTTTTTCTTTCTTGTAAATAGGCGGTTACATAGATCCGCCAGTCTCTTACGATCCAAACCCAAATTCCGACAAACATGGCTGTGGCGATCCAATTGCCGAAAGTCGCTCCAGGAATCAAAAGAAAATCGACCACACCGTGTTGCAAAACCGCCAGAACAAAAGCTAACAGTAAATATGTGATTCTATCCGTTTTTTCCTTGTCGTTGGATTTCAACATAAACAAGGCGAAACAAAGATCGATCAATAAATGAAAGTTGGAAGAATGAATCGTTCTTCCGATAAAGATGGCGATCTTTTTATCAGGAATCTCTCTTGCTATATAAAGGGAATTTTCGATCAAAGAAAAGCCCATAGCGATAAACGCCGCAAACAACACCACTTGAGGCTGAAATTTTTTCTCTTTATAATCGTAACCTAAAGCAGCGGTAAGAAATAGAAGAAATAAAATCTTCACGCTCTCTTCCATAATTCCCGCTTGGATGAATGCAATATGAACCGTCTGAGTCAACATACTTACTTTCTTCTTAGGATTGAAATCGGTTTCAGGCCAAAGAATCGGATGAAGCCAAGTGATGATTTCCGTGGAGATCCAACCGAGTGCCAATGCGATCAAAATTCCTGAGACCAATCGAACCGTTTTTTTCTCAGGATATGCCTTCCATACCACAAAGGCCCAAGGAAGGATCGTGAGTGCTCCGATCATGTATTCGGTAAATCCGATAGGAGTTTCTTTCATTCTGGAAGTTCCTCCATATATCTGCCGTCGAAAAGATTGATCATTTCTTTCTGCAAGGGAGTGGGAACGAATTCAGGATCAATCGGACCGTTCCAAAAAAGCTCAGTCACTCGAATGTCGCTCTTTGTATTCGGAGGAGGGAGCAGAGGTCCTAAATTTTCAATCAATTGTAATGTTTTTAGATCCTGATCGGGATAGGAAGATCCTTCCACCATTTCTATATCGATGATGTCTCCTTCCTGAGTGATCGTATAAGCGACCACACTGGAGTATGGATGAGGAGCGTTGGCCCAATAATCCATATAACTTTCAGGAATTCTCATCTTTGCGGAAATATAATTGGAATATGTGGGAGGAACTTTTTTACCTTTGATTCTTTTTACGAATCCCGCCTTTGGTCCGTTATCTGCAGTTTTCTCATTGCTTATCTTTTCGCCCTGTTTCTCATCTTTGGCATCATTTCCCGTAATGACTCCCCCGTTCAAACCTTCCATTTGATCGGGAACATTGGGATCGATGAAATAAAACTCCATTTTCTCCGGCTGAAAGTGATTCGATTTTTCACTGCTTTTGTCTTTTTTCTGTGAGGATCTTTGCAAAGTGACAGGAATGATAAAAACAAGACAGATCAAAATCAAATGCAGTAGTAAAGAGACGGGAAGAGTATTTCGAAACCCTCTTCTGATTCCCGCTTCAAAAACGGGATCCAGTTCTTTGTCTCCCGCTTTTTTCAGACCTAAGTTCTCCAAAGAGAAAGTTCTTCCTAAAAGATGGGAAGAATAACCGTATAAAAGCACTAGTCCCAAAACGGTCATTATAGAATAAGCGATGTTTTGTGAAGTAATGAAAAAATCTTTGTCAGGAATTCCAGGTTTCAACCCCATTCCACCTAAGAATTGTAATCCGAAGATGGGACTGATATAAGAGAATGTCCAAACGGCAAAAAACAACCAAAGAAGAAGAGAGACGAACAGGATGGGGAATCCTCTCCAATAGTCTTCTACATAAACATGTCCCCAACCCGGTAAAATCCGATCGCGAAAGAATGCTCTTTTTCTGATTTCGATTTCCTTTAAAAAAGGGAACTTTTCATTTTTTAGATAACTTTGTTTCCAAGCCTCTCTCAAACGAATTCCTGTTTGATAACGAAGGAACCATCTGGAAAACAAAGAAGGAGTTTTGTGTTTAGAAAAAGAAAGAAGCAGGATCGCATTGGAAGTTAGATAATTAAAATAAAACTGAAATAGCTCGGACAAAGGAGCCATTTGATTTCTAGCGGCACTCGGATGGATTTTTTCGAGCAGAAGATGCAGCCCTAAGGTCAAAAACAAAGAAAGAAAAAATACCAGAAGAAATGTATCGAATCGGGAATCCTTGATGGGTTTTCCTTTCGGACGGGTAAGATCCGGGAAACGCTGCTTATAACTTTCATTTCTTATTTTTTCCCGACGGTTCTGCCGGGAAGAAGAATGCACATAATTGAAAAACAAAAGAACGGCAACGAAGAATACAATCCCCAGTTTGGCTAAAGAGGAATAATCCTCTTCCACAAGTTTTGTATTGAGGAAGGTCTCCCATTCCTGTCCGAAACGATGCAATAGCTCCAAAGGATAAAAAAGAATCCAAGAAGATACATAGATTAAGATGATCGCCAGAGCTTTTCTCTTGAGCAGAAGAGAATGAGGAAACGCAAATAAAACTCCGATGGAGAAGAAAATCCCCAAATCGAACATGGGGGACATCCAAATCAGCAAACTGAGTCCTGTCAGCATCCAGGGAGACATTCGGTTAGAAATTACAGAGTTCATTCGGTGACATTCTCAAGGAAAATACTTTGAATTTTCATGGAAAACAAAAAATTTGGCGGATATGGCACAGCCGAAAGAGAAAGAAGAACAGTCACTCAAACCCATCGTCGCAGTCTCCAAAAGGAGAGGTTTTGTTTTCCCAGGATCTGAAATTTATGGGGGACTCTCCAATACATTTGACTATGGTCCGAACGGAGTGGAAGTATTAAATAACCTAAAGAGACTTTGGTGGGAATATTTTGTCCACCGCAGAGATGATGTTTTAGGATTGGATTCCTCCATTTTACTTCACCCTCGTGTTTGGGAAGCTTCCGGCCACGTTTCCAATTTCAACGACCCTCTTATGGACTGTAAAAAATGCAAAGCCAGAGTTCGTGTCGATAAGTTCCTGGAAGATAAGGAAGGAGAAGGTGCCGCTACAGGAAAAACCTTAGAGCAATTGACTGCGCGCATTTTGGAAAAACAATATGCCTGCCCTACTTGCGGCTCAGTAGGAACTTTTACGGAAGCCCGCCAGTTCAATTTGATGTTTAAAACTTCTCACGGTGCCTCGGAAGAAGGAGCTACCGACATTTATCTTCGTCCTGAAACGGCGCAAGGTATCTTTATCAATTTCAAAAACATTGCTCAAATCGCTCGTAAAAAAGTTCCTTTCGGAATTGCCCAAGTAGGTAAATCTTTTCGTAACGAAATCATGGCGCGCCAATTCATTTTTCGTACGAGAGAATTCGAACAGATGGAGATGGAATTTTTCTGCGAACCAGGAACTCAGAAAGAATGGTTCAAATACTGGGTAGACTATTGCATGAACTGGCTTGTGAATGTGGTAGGTCTGAAAAAAGAAAACCTAAGAGTCAGAGAACACGAAAAAGAAGAACTCTCTTTTTACAGTGATTCCACAAGCGACATCGAATACAAATATCCTTTCGGATGGGGAGAACTTTGGGGGGTCGCATCCAGAACCGACTACGACCTAAACCAACACGAAAAATTCTCTTCGGAAGATATGAAATACAACGACTTGGATGGTAAAAAGAAATACCTTCCTTACGTGGTAGAACCTGCTCTTGGACTCAATCGACTCTTTCTTGCAGTGTTATGCGATGCTTACGAAGAAGAAAAATTGGAGAAAGACGAAATTAGAACGGTTCTTCATTTCGGAAGAAGAGTTTCTCCCGTAAAAGTCGCCATTTTCCCTCTAATGAAAAAAGACGGTTTGGATGAAAAAGCGAAAGAAATCTACCAAGATCTAAGAAACCATTGGTATGCGGATTATGATGACAGCGGTGCCATCGGAAAAAGATACCGCCGCCACGATGAAATCGGTACTCCTTTCTGTATCACTGTAGACTACGACAGTTTGCAAGATGGAACCGTTACCATCAGAGAAAGGGATTCCATGAAGCAGGAAAGAATCGCAATATCATCCATTAAATCCTACCTCATCGACAGAATGGTGTAGTGCTTCTTAGAGAATTAAAAGAATCGGATAGAAACCAAACGATCGAACTGGTGAATCAGTTCTTTCGTTTGGTAAATGAACTCTCCTTAGACGGTGTATTCAGCATCCGGCCGAGAGCGGCCACAAAATTCACAGACATCTATTTTAAACTTCTAGGCTCCGGGAAAGTGTATATGAAAGGAATCTTTGAAAAAGGTCCCAGTCAGGAAGAAGAATTAGTTTCCCTCATCATCGGCAGGCTGGAAGAGAAACCCCATTTGGTAGAAGAACGATCTTTATTTATCGATCTGGCGGTGACCAAAAACGGCAAAAAGAAAAAGGGATATATGAAATCCCTTCTTGCAGATGTGGATCTTTGGTGCAAAGAAAAACAAATCCTTGCCATTGAACTGCGCGCCATTTTGGCAAATACCGATGCGGTTTCCTTTTGGGATCATTCCGATTTCGAAAGATTTTACGTTCGTTACCGGAAATTGGTGAAGTAAATCCCTCTTTGTAGTACCTGCTTCCTCCAATATTTTATGTCATTTATAGCATTTTTTATGATAATCCGTGGTAGGTACCACAATTTTTTCAAAAATCAGTGGCACATGTGTAAAAAATCCTTGCACACCATGTCATAATCTGACACACTTTCTCCTTAGAAAATTCAGAGGTGAAAAATATATGAATCGTAAGGCAATTTTAGCCCTATTTGTTGCAGCTTTCTTGACTGCTCCTACTTTTGCGAGCTCAGGCTCTTCTTCTAAACCACTTGCAGGAACATATCCAATTGTTCTTTCTCACGGTCTTTTTGGCTGGGGATCTAATTCAGGTGGTATCATCAGCATCATCAACTATTGGGGTGGAATGGATGACTACTTAAGAAGCCAAGGAGCAACGGTTTATGCTCCTTCTAAATCTGCAGCGAACTCAAACGAAGTACGTGGAAACCAATTCAAAACTTTGGTTCTTTCTTATGCAGCATCTTCCGGTTACACTGGAAAATTCCATATCCTTGGACACTCTCAAGGTGGATTGGACACTCGTTATGCAATCTCTAACTTAGGACTTTCTTCTAAAACAGCAAGTTTAACGACTCTCAATACTCCTCACTACGGTTCTCCTATTGCTGATATCGTAAAAGGTGTACTCCCTAGCTGGATCCAACCTTTCGTAGCAGTGATCGTAGAAACTTTGGTAAAAATCGTTTACGGTGGAACCAACCAACAAAATGCATTGGCAGCATTGACTTCTTTGTCTAAAGAAGGTCTTGTTGCATTCAACAAGGCAACGCCAAACGCATCTGGAGTGAAATACTTCTCTTACGGTTCCAGCATTACAATTCCAGACCTCATCCAACACCCTCTGATGGGACTTCTTCACCCTGCATGTGCAGCTGGTGGTCTTTTCCAAGGACAAGGAATCACTAACGATGGTTTAGTTCCACTTTCATCTCAAAAATGGGGAACCTGGAAAGGTGGTCCTTCTTACGGAATCTTCACCACTGGTATCGACCACTTGCAAGTATCCAACACTCTCAAATCAGGAAATCTTTGGTACGACGTAGAAGGTTTCTATCTTGATATGGGAAAAAACATGAAAGCGAATCAATAAACGCAAATCCCTTCGATTCGAAGAGGCTCAAAGCAAATGCTTTGGGCCTTTTTTTTTGCATATAGAAAGCTCGGCATTTGCTTGCCAATCCCCACTGTCTGCTGTAAACTTTGTATCTTATCGTTATGAATAGAAAATTAATCCTAATCTTACTCTCCTCTCTTTCTGCTTTGGTTCTCATTCTGATCCTAATCAAAGTCTTCTCCGGCAGCCCGGAACAAACCCAAAACGAAGAGGAGAATCCAAATGACAAAGCTCAATCTTATTTTTCCAGCTCGGGAGATGGATTCGAAGTCGATCCCTACTACTTGGAAAGTTCCAAAAATCTATTTCAACCTGATGGAAGATTTCTCCGATTCGACGAGATCATGGACAGAGTGAGATCGGGAGAAATCAATCTGGTTTCCGAACTTTGGACCCTCAGAAGACAATGCCCGGAAGGAAGCACCAGAGAACAATGCAATGAATATATCAAAGCTTTCCTAAAAAACCAATATTCGGAAGAAGAAGCAAAACATCTGATGACCCTCCTGAACGGATACCTTCGTTACGAAGAAGCAATGGTTCAATTCGAAACTCCTAAAGATATTTCCAACCAAGAAAAATACGAATTGGTGAAAAACTTCAGAAGGAAATTTTTTTCCAATGACGATGCAAACTTAGTTTTCGGCCTAGAAGAAACCACTGCCGAATTTAGTTTCAATCGAAAACAATTCTTAGATGAAACCAAAAACGTAAGCGGAGACGAAAGGATCCGTCAATACGATCAGTTTAGAAAAAAAACATTCGGCAACTATTACGAATCTGTACAAGCTAGAGAACCTAAGTTCGGGAAATTTGAAACCGAAATGGAATTAAGAAATATAGAACTTTCCAAATTGGATTCTAGCCAAAGAGATACAAAAGAAAAAGAAATTCGAATTCGTTACTTTGGAAAAGACGGAAACGAAAGGATGGAAAAAGTCTTAAAAGACATGAAGGAAGAAGAGGAAAGAGAGAAAAAACTCGCCAAAGAAGAAGAGGAATATCTCAGAAAAAATCCGAACCTACCTGAGAAAGAAAAAGAAAAAAAACTATTAGAGATGAGAACTCAAATCTTAGGAAGCAAAGAACTTGCGGAAGAATATACACGCAGACAAGAATACGAAAAGAATATGAAGGAACTAACAGAGTAAAAATTCTTTTCTAACTAAGGAAGTTATCCTGAAACACAAACAATCTTTCCCAACTTTACTCACCATCCCCTTGGCCACTATCTTTCTGGCCTTGGGATTAGATCCCATCGCTTCCAGTCTATGCAGTCTGTTAGGTCTTTGGGTTCTCATCCGTCATTTGGAAACAATCACCGGGGAAACAAGTTTCAAATCGATCCTGTTTTATGGATTTTTATTTTCCTTTTCCATCACAATCTTCGCATTCACATGGATCTTCACTGCCGCACAAAATTTAACAGGTGCAAGCTGGCCTGTAGCATGCATTTGTTTTCTAGTCTACGGGCTTTTCTCTTTTTTTAAAATCTTCTTTTTTTATATAGGAAAATGGGCATTCGAAAGATTCAGAAAAGAAGAACTTCCTTACACCTTTTTCCTTATCATCGGATACCCTTCCCTTTCCTTGATCAGCGATTGGTTGAGCCCTATGATTTTTCCAGTCTATTGGGGAGATTTTTTTCGAGGGAACTCCATCTTACGTCAGTTTGCAAGTGCCGCGGGAGTGGAAGGTTTAGGTGCGGTAGGATGGTTTTTCGCAGCAACCTCCTACCATTTCTTTCGCATCTATCGAGAAAATAAATCGAAAGGGAAACAAACGAATCCTTCTACTGCATTTCGCAAATTGAATATCGCACTGATCAGCACTGTTCTTTTGATTTTATCCTACGATGTACTGGTCCTATTCAGAACTCCTGAGACCCAAGGGGAAATTTTCGCGGCAGCGATACAACCTAATCCTAGTTTTGCGAAATTGGAACTTAGAGAAAATAAAGAATATATAGGCAAAACATTACAAACCGTTTTGGATATGGGAAAAGAGGCGATCCTTCGTTCTCCTAAAGCGATCGATCTTTTGATTTTTCCCGAATCCAGCGTTCCTTTTCATGGAACATCCCAAAAGGAAGAATCGAAAGAAACCTACTCTTCCACATTCTTAGGAATTCTGGAATACCTTTCCAAAACGGGAAACACTACCATTCTATTCAACGAACTTATATTAGATGATGGAACTAGGAACAGCGCAGGTTTTCTCAATTTCGAAAGGCAATCTGTGGAAAGATATTACAAACAAAAACTCCTCCCTTTCGGAGAATACCTTCCTTTCGAATCGAGCCTGCCGATCCTGAGAAATATATTTCCGGAAGCTTCTTCCCATAAGGAAGGTAAAAACTCTGGGATGTTCGTACTCTCTAAAAGCGGAAATATACCTGGGACAAACAGAAACCTAATCGAAAGGATTTCCGAGAACGAAGATTTGATCCTAAATCCGGTCTCCCTTTTCGAATCGGAAGCTGTTCCGAAAGAAGGCCTAACTCTTTCGACTTCTCAATTTTTTATCTCTTCATTGATTTGTTATGAGGTTATGGATCCCGATTTGGTGCAGAAACGATACGGAACAGGTTCCGCCCCCGACTTGATCGTCAATCTGACAAACGATTCTTGGTTTCAATCGGAAAGAGAATCTTACCAACATTCGGGAGCTGCCATGATGAGAGCCATAGAGACGGGAACACCTATAGTACGTTCGGCGGTTTCCGGAGTGACTCAAATCTTCGATCCCTGGGGAAGAGAAATCGTAGAAGCAAGCCCCTTCGAAAAAGAAGCGATCATCTACGTAAATATCCCAATCATTCGGGGAGGGATTCCCACTCTCTTTCGGAATTTAGGACCCTCTCCTTTCCGAATTATTGCGGGTTTGAGTCTAATTTTTGCATTTTTGGCCGCAAGAGGTCTTTTTCCTCTTTCGAAGCAAAATTAAAAAATGAAATTGAAATTTACATAAGGCAAGAAAGGCTATTCGAATATGGAATGGGAAAAAGTCCTTCGCGACGCAGTAAAAGAAAATTCAATTAAAGAGTTACATTTAAGGAAGGTACCTTCTCTCAAAACTTGCGAAGATTGGAATAAAGTCACAGAACTGGGAACCATCGATCACAAAACGAAATATGCCTATTACAGAGGCGGACTAGTGAAATACGGAGACAGACTCTTCTTTGTGACTCAGGAACGTCTCGATGCGGTGTCCCCTTTTCGCAAATGGGAATTCAAATCCAAAATCAAAGTAACAGATCCGGAAATCGTTTCGGAGAAAAAATAGAAATAACTTTCGAGTTAAAAAACTAAGAACAAAAAAGATCAGCGATTCAGACGAATGATCATATTGAGCTTCTCTGCAATCGCAATCACTTCCATCACCTTCGATTTTTCAATGATGATCCCTGTCGGGCTCACTTCTTCCAAAACGAATTTTTTACCTTTGATCTGACCTAGAAGCAATTCCATCACCTGAGCATCTTTCGTTCTGAGAAGAACGGAATCTTCCGTGATTGTGACGATAGGCAAATTATTGCCCCAATCATCTAACAAGAAGAGCAGGTTTTGCGCCAATTCCGCTTTGCTGGATTCTCTTAAAAATTGAACGAAAGTTTCTTTTTCGTAACCGAGAAGTACTCCCAACTGGAAGGAATCCTTGGTCAAAACGAAAGTATAAACTCTGTCGTAATCTTTCAGTTCACAGAAAGCTTTTAATAAATGAATTCCATTGATGGAAACTCGATCCGGGAAAGCGATGATCGAGAAGTCCGGGTTGATCGTGATCCCGCCTTTTTCCGTAAGCGTAGCGAGAGGATCGTGATTGAAATAATGTTTTCCTAACTCCGCCAAACTAAGGTTTCGTTGAGGATACTCTACTTCGATAAGACCGAATAATTGTAAGTAAAAGATAGCGGAAATAATTTCTTTTCTAAGATCAGCCAGATCTTCTTCGTAAGTTTTGATTTGGAAAGTCGGTGCGAATACCAAATGATCTCTTACGATATGGGAAAAAATGACGGATACATTGATTTTTCCGTGAGCCATAATCAGCTTCACAGTTTTGTCTAAAATTCCTTTTTCATAAAAAGGAACTTCCGCCGCAGTGAACACTTCAGGTGGGCTGAGTCTTCTTGTGCGAGCTTCATTCACTTCGTGAATGACCACTTTCATAATCTCGAAAATATCTTTTTTGAGGAACTCGTCGGTTTCGCTAGTAAGGATTACATTCTCACCTTTGATGTCGACGTAACCTAACAATTTTAAAATGGGAAGTATAAGTTCGATTTGATAAACTTGGCTTTTCTCGGGAAAAATTTCGATATCAGGAGAAAGTAGTTCCGTTTCGGTGCGTTTGTGATCCGCTTGTTTGATCTTGCCGGATTTAGCCAGATTCAAACCCTTTCTGGAAATATAGGAAATTAATTTCTTAACATTTAGGAAGAAGTCCAAACCGTTCGCACTGATTTTTTCCTGACGAACTCTAGTTCCTTTTTTAACAGGAGGTAAAATCGGAGAGAACTGAAGGAAATCGAGAATTTCCTTAGGGATGACAATCACACGAATGAACTTGTCTTCCACATAATAGATGTCTCGAATCAGATATAAAGAAGCAAGAAGAGGGATAGATTGTTCGAACTTACCTCTATTGACTGTGATATAGTTACGGATTGTATCCGCTTCAATGACACCGCCATGAGTGTAGATCTTATGAAGCACATCGCGATCGAAATCGCCTAAAGAATCTATTACCTTCTGGAGAACTTCTTTGGAAAGAGCATGAACTAAAAAGTTTTCGACAGTGTCTTGTTTTTTGGCTCCTGTCGCCTCTTTCCACTCGTTAGGAATCTCCGCATAAGTGGATTTGTTCAGAGATTTTTCGATGGAAAATTTGAATTTTTCGCCCTTAGGATTCGATTCTACTTTGATGAGTTTGAGATACTCATCATAAGCATGGTATTTATCTAAATTATTAGTAAGACGTTCCCTGTTCTTTCTTTGGTAGACCAGGTAATATTTGCGTAGAACATTCAGTTCCATCTCCACGTTGATGGGAGGGATGTTCACTTTTCGGGAGATTTCCCCCAGGGTCATGACACCTTTGTTTTTGAGAATGGAGGTGAGAATGTTGACTTGGAGAGGAGTGAACTTCTCCAAAACCCCTTTGAGATAAAATTCGTTCTGAAAAATCTCCATTAGGCCCAGAATTGTGTACTTTTTGTCCTTTCCTGGCAATTTCTGGATGTTCCAAAGAGTCGCAATCTTCTTGATTTCGTTCAAATCGAGCTTTTCTAGCTCTTGGTACAATACACTCTCTTGGCTCATGGGGGTGATTTGATTAGTTTTTAGAGGTCACCTAATCCTGCAACTCTAATTCATTTGGAGGAAAGGAAGGGATTTTTCTCGTTTTCGGACCTCACTCGGGTCATAAAATTGCCCTATGGATTCCATTTCCGACTACCTATCCTTTGGAATGAACTCAAGTTTACGAGTCGTACATTCCAGTCTTGTCTTTACTACAAAGGCAGCATCCATCCTTGCCAAACTGGCAACAGGCAAAGCGAACCATAAAGAAATC
>VFQU01001045.1_pt1 | contig 18313 bp, 14 predicted proteins | sample 3512311 | NCBI WGS metagenome assembly VFQU01 (sample SAMN10412377, study PRJNA504923) | tailings metagenome | isolation source: Relicate 3 Philex TSF3 active mining site | place: Philippines: Tuba, Benguet | collected 2017-08-29
ATTCAGGCAGGCTTAATCAGTCAAATGTCGCGATCGCGCTTACCAGAATTGGGCGTTGGCAGCGCGATCGCACCTCTAGATGCATTGCAGGCCTATTTAGCCAATCGAGAAGACCTGAAGCTTTTAGCAGAACCGATTCTAGAAGCAGCAAAAGCCTTGCTCGCTCAAGAAGAGTTTTACATCGAAACGGAAGCAGGCGTTGAAGAGACGCAGTTGCGGTTACTGTAGACGAGCAATACTAGTAAAAACACTGATTTGTGGAGTTGAGAATATACAGTACTACTACTTACGTATTAGCTTCACGATTCGGGCAATTTTAATAAAGACTTAGTTAATTGCTTTAGAGATCAAGGTGATTTCTCGACAGTTCGCTAAGATTTAGTCATGAAAGCCCCATAGAAACGACGAAATCTATGCAATTAGACTGCGTTCAGCAGGTCTAAAACATACCAGTATTCACCTAGATTCAGACTAGAGAATCATGAAAAAAATTAATAAAAGCAGCGTGTTTGCGATCGCTTGCACCGCATTCATGGGCGCTTTTGGAAATTCTCACGCAACCGCAGCAACCTTAAATCTCGCAAATTCAGGCTTGCAAAATGGAACATTAAACGGAGCATTCTTTCAAGAGATTGATCCAAATGATCCAGCCGGGACAGGCGTTTTGAACTCTTTCGTGCGGTTACAATCTCCTGGCAACAGCACTGTTGAAGAAGGCTACAACACAGACGCTCGCCCTTTGCAGTTCAATGAGAATAACAGCCCGCAATTTACGAGATCGCTCAAACTCAGCGATGTTCCAATTTTTACGATTGGAGGCGTGAAATATCGCCAGTTTGTCTTGGACATCAACGAGAAAAATGCCAAAGACGAACCCCTAATTGACCTAGAGAAATTGCAAATTTTCTTGGGCAACGCAGGCAACTTGGTGAATTATCCAACCTTCGGTGGCAATGCCGTGAAAATCTTTGATTTAGATGGCAACGAGGACAACACCGTCAAACTCCGGGATACCAACGCAGGAAGTGGCAGAGCTGATCTCTTGACTTACATCCCTGACAGCCTATTTTCCGGTCCCAATCAGTATGTATATCTGTACTCGAAGTTTTCAGGTGCAGAAGGTGGATTTGAAGAATGGGCAGTGCAGGTGAAAGAAAAACCTGATACTCCACCTAAATCTGTACCAGAACCCGCAGCGCTTGCAGGATTGGGCTTGGTCGCTGGAGCAATGACCTTTGCTCGCCGTCGTAAGTCGAGTCAAACTGCTTAGACCTAATTTTCCGCTGATTTGCCTGTCATCTCGCAAATCAGCGAGAACTGCGTCAGTTTGGAAAATCTGGTGTTAAAATCTGGTCGATATCCTAGAGTCGATCGTTATGCGCTGGTCTACAGTTCTGAAATTCTTCCTTGGTGTGCTGCTTGCGATCGCAATTTTGGCGGCTGGCGGGCTAGTTGCAGCACGGGTGATGATTGCACGGCTGTCTGTGCCGCCCTCGAAACCGATGTTTCCGAACGATACACCTACAACAAAACCACCAGCAGCAAAGCCTGCGGCAACAGCAAAACCGACAGCGGCAAAAACCGAAACTTCTGCAACCCCGCTTCCAACTGGAGCTTTCCCGGCAAAGGTAACGCAATCGATCGGGCTAGTGATCCGCGATGCACCTTCGCTGGACGCTGTTTCTATCGGTGGGGTTGATTTTAATCAGCAAGTGACGGTGATTGAAACCAGCGCAGATGGAAGCTGGCAAAAAATCCGTTTGGCTAATAATACAGAAGGATGGGTGCGCGCTGGGAATGTCGAGAAAGTGAGTAACTAAGTTCGGAACATATCCTGCTTGAGTTTCGACCTCGCTCAAACCGTGAAAAAACTTAGCGATCGACCACGTGTTGAGCGAACTTGAATCGTGGAAACTCTTCATTGAGATATAGCAATGCTAAAAAAAGTGGGGAGTTCTTCCTAAGAGATCAAAACTTCCGACTCTTTTTAGCATTTACACTTCAAACAGAATTGCTCTACAAACCCAAGACTTCAACAGCCTTTGCCATGACTTCATCAGGATCAAAAGGTTTCGTCAAATAGAGATTTGCTCCCACTTCGGCTCCTTTTTGCTTGTCAAATTCCTGACCTTTGGCAGTCAGTAGAATGATATAGATATCTTCAATCTCCTGCTTGACCGTCTGACACACTTCAAACCCGTTCATAAAGGGCATCATCACATCCAAAAACACAAGTTGTGGACGTTCCGATTGGATCACCTCGATCGCTTCTTTTCCATTCGTCGCAGTCAAAAGCTCAACATCTTGATCCTCAAGCTCCTCTAAGGTCTGCTCTAGTAACAAACGGATATGAGGCTCATCGTCAACAATCAAAATTTTCATGATTCTATCCTCTAGTACAGTACTTCAAATACATCAACCGTCTGGGTTTTACCTTTCACAGTCAATGTCCCAACCTCTCGAAACGAAAAGCAATCTTTCGCTGCCTCATAGACATTGCGATTGACTAAAATCTGTCCCCCCTTCGCAACCGACTGCAAGCGAGAGGCAACATTCACTTCATCGCCGATCGCCGTATAGTCCATATGCTGCGGAGAACCAATATTGCCAACAATCACGCGCCCTGAACTAATGCCAATCCCCGTCAGAAAATGCTTCTGAATCCAATCAATCGGGATTGTCCGAATTCTTTGCTGCATCGCGATCGCGCTTTTGATCGCACAAGTCTCATGATGACTCACCTCAAAAGGCGCACCAAACAACGCCACAATCATGTCACCCACAAATTTATTGACCGTGCCTTGGTGAGTAAAAATCTCATCCACCATATGCGTAAAGTAAGTGTTGAGATATTCCACCATCTCAGTTGGCGGCAACTGTTCGCATTGCTGAGTAAAATTGCGAATATCCGAGAATAAAACGCTGATTTGTCGATACTCTGGAACCAGCGAAAAGCTCCCACTCGCATCGAGAATCGCTTGCACAAGCTGCGTGGGCACATAGCGCTCAAGATTACTTTTGACTCGTTCTTGATGCAAGCGTTGCTTGTGCAAAAGCGCATTCTCTAGAGCGGATGCAGCTTGCGACGCTAACGTATTAAGTAACTTTAAATCGGCTGCGGTGTACGTAATCGCTTGTTCGCTGCCGAGCATCATCACCCCGATCGTGCGATCGCTCACCTTCAAAGGAGCCGCAATCAAGGCATGGAGTTTCGCTTCTTCTGGATTACACCTCGCATCTGAGCAAACCTCATTGACGATATCGCTTTTTTGATGCTCTAGAACCGCTTCTAGGATTCCACCCTGCAATTGAGTCGGCGAATTTCCAAATGCAGTAACAACCTCCAACTCAGACGACTTCAGAAGCATCACAGCCCCACAATCGCTTTGAATCGATCGCTTCGCTTCACTGAGCACTAAAGCCGCGACTGCTTCGACTTCTAGGCTTGCAGTCATTTTTTCAGAAAGATTGTGGAGCAGAGTTACTTCTTTATAGCGATCGAGCGTTTCCTGAGCCAACGTTTTTTTCTCAATCTCTCGAGCAGCAATGTAGCTCAGAACCGATGCAAAAGTTGCTTCACCAATCACATAGCCGATCAGTTCTCCATCGACCTGAATCGGATATTTCGATGATTCAGTCGGCGTGCCCCAAATTGTCTGCCCTTCACGATCTTGAATTGAAACTGAAGTTGCACTGAGCGCTTGAAGACGAGCCAGAATCTCCTTGACCTCAGATTTAGCAACGAGTCGTTTCAAGCGAATGGGAACCATGATGTTCTGCAACTAATAAAAACACAGCGTTTTGTAACCCTTCAGCTTGTGAAAGATCCTGCGCCCTATCTGAGTGTTCCCAAAATTTGACGCTGGCAATGACCATATCCGGTTGGGTAGATGCAACTTTCTTGAGTAATTCTGCATCGTTCGTTGCTTCAACTGCGGTAAAGCCTTTCGAGCGAAGAATATCCACAAGAATCTTCGAGGTCGTTTCATTCTCATCGACTACCAGAATTTTGCGCGGGGATCTCCCTTGAGCGATTAACGATTCGACTTCTTGGCAAAGCACTTCTAAGTTGATGGGTTTCGTGAGATGGCGATCGATTCCCAACGAATGACAGCGTTCAGGCGCATCGACGATCGACAAAATAATCAAGGGAATTCCCATCGTCTGAGGATGATGTCGCAAGACCGCAGCCACATCAAACCCGTTCATTTCAGGCATCATCACATCCAGAATGATCAAATGAGGAAGCGATTCCTTCGCCATCTGAATAGCTTCTTTACCATCTCTAGCTTCTTCGACCTGATAGCCTTCTGTTTCTAACTGTTGGCGCAGCAGCGCACGAATCGGAGCTTCATCATCCACGATCAAAATCCGTTTTTGCGTTGCATTGACCTCACTACCCTGCTGTAATTGCTGAATCAATGCACTGAAATCAATTTCTCTGATGTGAGTCGGAGAAGCAGAACTCGGCAAGCTAAATGAGAACGTACTGCCTTTGCCAATTTCACTCTCGACCCAGATCTGTCCATCATGATGCTCGATAATTTGCTTACAGATCGGCAACCCTAACCCGGTTCCCGTTGGCTTATCGGTCAGCGTATCCCCCACTTGCTTAAACTTCTCAAAGACTTTGGGCTGATCTTCAGGGCTGATGCCAATGCCCGAATCTGTAATACTCACCACAATCGTGTCGCCTTGCCGAGCAACTTTACACGTAATATCGCCGCTGTCGGTAAATTTGATTGCGTTCGAGAGCAGATTGATCACGACCTGGATTAAGCGATCGCGATCGCCAACCAATTGCGGCAAATGTGGATCAAATTGTTCTACTAAGGTGAGATTCTTCGCTTGCAGTAAGGCAGACGTTGCCGCGATCGCACGTTCTACAACTTCGGTAATCTGAAGTGGCTCAGATTTCCAGTCCACTTTACCGGCTTCCATTTTGGCAATGTCGAGCACATCGTTGATCAACGCGGTTAATCGCATTCCTTCAGACACGATGATGTCGATATTGTCATTGACCTGACGTGCCGCTCGCTGCATTTTCTTATCAGTCGTATCCAGTGAGGGGAAAACAACCTCCTCTAGCTTTTTCTTAATGAGTTTGGCAAAGCCTAAAACTGAAGTCAGCGGTGTTCTCAGTTCATGAGAAACCGTTGAAATGAAGTCGGTTTTCATCTGATCGACTTCTTTTTCAGCCGTAATATCATGAATTAAAACAACAGTTCCAATCTTAATTCCTGTCCCATCCAGAATTGATGTAGCAACTGCCTTACCAACACTGCCTTGAGCAATTTCAACTTCAGTCACCAGTGTTTCTTGATTTTGCGATCGCTCGATCAGATTCACTAAGTCTTGCTTAAAAATGGCTTGAACTGACTTGCCCTTCAAAGATTGTTCTTCTAAGCCAAACAGTTTAAGCAGTGCCGGATTGTAGCAAGTAATACTTCCCTCGGTATCACTAACAAGTAATCCATCAGCCAAGTTATCTAGAATTGTTGCTAGATATGCCAGAGTCGATTGCAGTTGCTGACTGGTCGCTTGTAATTGATTGTTTAATGCCGTTTCTTGCTCAGCTCGCTCGCGAATTTCTTCCCAGTGCTTCAACTGTGTGAGTGCAGTAATCATAACTACAACGAGCAGTCCTGCCATGACCATCGTTAGCGTATTCAACGCATTTAATTGCTCTTCTAAGTTCTCACGTGGAATGACTAATGCAACTGACCAATTTGCACGACGAATCGGCATATAAGCAACATAAACCGATCTGTGATCGAGTGTGACCATTTCAACGCCTTGTTTGCGGGCTGTCATCGACCGAGCGATCGCGGCAAGAGTTGGATCAGTATTCTGGGTTAAACTCTTTAGCCCTTCAGTAAATGCTGAGTTAGGATGAGCGATCGCAACGCCTTGAGCATCGAGCGCAAACGCATAGCTCCCTTTCCCAAGCTGAGTTGCTGAAATTGCTCTTGTTACTTCAGCAATGGGAATGTTTCCTGCAAGAATACCCGTTACTTTCGACTGCTCATTTACGGGTAAATTGTAGAAAGATAAGCTTTTCGATCGCATTTCTGCTCGATCTTTGTCCGTTGCTTTCGCCAACGGAATTGACCAAACTGGCACAGCAATATTAATTTGCCGTTTGCCTGTGGTACGGGAAATAATCAAATCGGAGACGTTCGATTCTCCTTTCATAGATTTTTGGAAATATTCGCGATCGCTCAAGTTCTTCCCGGTTGCAAATCCGCCTCTTGTTGTGGCATACGAGCCATCCGGATTGACTAAGATAAACATCCAGAAGTCAGCCAGTCGATCTTGTTCTAGCTGTAAGAACGGCTCTGCAATCTCCCAATTCATCGATCGGACTTCGACGCTATTCGACATTGACTCGACTTCGCCTAAGCGCCGATTCAGCCAAGAATCAATCTCTAATCCCGCAGATTGCACTTTCAGTAATGCATTTTCTTTGAGTGTGCTGAGAATAATACCCCGCACAATCCAATAGCTCGTAAACGCAGTCACTCCCACAGCAGCGATAAAGCTACCATGTAGTAGTAAAGATACGATTTTACGACGAGTCATTGATTTCATAGGATTCCTCTGGCAGGTTATTTAGCGAATAGGGCAACCGTGAACTTTCGAGCAGCAACAAACAGCAGAAATACTCCCAAACAGAACATCCCGGCTAAGTTCAAGTGAGCAGGTGCATAGAAAAACTGATCAGCCGAAAAGATAAAGAGTAGCGTGATCACCGAAAAAGGCATTGACATCGCCAGCATTGCTGTTGCAAAGCCTAAGTCAAAGAATTGTTCAGCTTGTGCCGGGTATAGTTCATTAATTTTGGTGGTATGTAACAATGCCCAGAGGCTACAAGATGCTTGCGGAAGTGCCACATACAAAGCTGTTGCTTCGATCGAAGTGGGTTGCAGCACCACGATCGCGCAGCTACTCAGTAGAAATCCTACGCCTGCTCGCCCAAGCAAAATCGCCAAGATTTTACTTGCTTCTAGTAACTTCAATTTCAACGAGATCCCCACATACATCAGAATGAGAGGAGTTGAGCAAAGAGCAATTTTCTGAATTGTCTCGACTAAAACACTGGGAAGTGTTCCTGCATTTAGCCCCAACGTTGCCAAAACCATCCCCAATACGATCGCAATATTCACAGGTTCAGTCAGTAAAAATTTTCCTAGTTCAACCCATTGAATTTTGCTATTTTGCTGTTGCGATCGAGCGACCCATAAGTAAGCCAGAATATACAAGCCAATCAGCACAAAAATCTTATTCCCCATATCTGCCAACGCTGCCCAAGCAAGCCCCTGTCGCCCGACAAACTGCTCAATAAAGGGGTAAACGGTAAGACCCGGCGCAAGCGATGGAAACATCAGGATTAAAGCTCTCGCCTGCGCCGCATTCTTCCGGTCTAGTACTAACGGCGTAAACAGAATGCCGAGAATTAAGAGATAGAAGTTAACACAGAGCGCAAACGCAGGAAGTAAAACTAAATTTAGGCTCGTGTTGATCTCAATGGTCGATAGAAAGATAGTTGCAGGGAGCGCAGCACTTAAGATGAATGTGCGTAAAACTGCGGTGGAATTCGGTGCAGAAAATTTCGGTTTGAGCAGATAGCCAATGCCGATGAGCAATAGAAGGGAGACAACTTTTTCGAGAATTAAGGGGTTCATGCGCGGGTAGCTCTCTGCACGTTTCCTTAGTACCCAAAAATCACCTCAAGAACGACATCTCCGCAATAATTCGGTCGTCCTTGAAAAACTCAGAAGCCTATCTTCGTGACTTTCCACATCATCAACCGATTATTGAGAGATGATCTTCATTGCTATCTAGCTTAATTAGAAATATTTGCAATTATTTACAATATAGGAATCAAAAAAATGTCGAGGTAAAGGTTTTATCTTTTACTTACCAATTTCTTTATTTCTCAGTATTGACATTAATTCTTAGTAAGTGGTAGGGTCGCTATTGACCTTAGCTCCCAATAAAGTGGAGCAAGTTATCTAGTGTGAGTTGAGTGATGTCTAATATTGTTCGAGGTTTGGCAGGGCTTTCAGGCTTGGCACTGTCTGTTTTTTTAATGCAAACAGGAGAGGCTGCTGCTTCCGAAGTGCGATCAGTAGATGAGAATTTACTAGGAGAAAGTACATTAAAGCAGGTTACTTCCGTTTCCCAATTATCCGATGTGCGTCCGACTGACTGGGCATTTCAGGCGCTCCAGTCTCTAGTAGAACGATACGGATGTATCGCAGGCTATCCTGATCGAACTTATCGCGGCAATCGCGCCCTAACCCGCTATGAATTTGCAGCAGGATTAAATGCCTGTCTCGATCGTGTCAATGAGTTAATCGCAGCAGCAACAGCAGACCTCGTTAAAAAAGAAGATCTAGCAGCATTGCAAAAGCTACAAGAAGAGTTTGCTGCAGAACTTGCTGCCTTACGAGGTCGAGTGGATTCACTTGAAGCTCGAACCACGACATTAGAAAAACAGCAATTCTCCACGACAACAAAGCTCCGTGGAGAAGTCATCTTCTCAGGTGCGAGTGTTTTTGGGGATGAAAGAGCAGGTGGCGGCGCTTTGAGCGATAATCCGACCTTCTCTTATCGGGCACGATTGAATTTTGAGAGTAGCTTTACAGGCAAAGATCAACTGCGCGTCAGATTACAAGGTCGCAACGTTATTCCTCTCAGCGGCAGTGCGACTGGAACCAATATGACGCGGCTTTCTTATGATGGAGATAGTAGCGGACAGGTTGGAGTTGATGACTTGTACTACCGTTTCCCGTTGGGAGATAACACTCGGGTTTGGCTGATCGCGAATGCTTATGGCTCGGAAAATATCGCGAATCCATTGAATCCATTTTTGCAAAGTGATGGCAGTGGTGCTTTATCGCGGTTCGGTCGTTATAGTCCCATCTATCGAGCCGTAGATGGACCCGGTGTTGCTTTAGAACATAAATTTGGCAATACCGCTACGCTCTCGCTTGCTTATCGTGCCCGAAATGCAAGTTCTCCTGAAGAGAAAGCAGGACTATTTGATGGCAATCATAGCGCTCTAGCCCAGTTGATCTTGAGTCCTAGCAGAAACTTGAGTGTTGGTTTAACCTACGCGCGCGCTTACTACTCGGAGACAGCTGTAGATACAACTGGTAGTACAGGCAGCGCCTTTGCTCAAAGACCCTTCGGCAATACGGCAACGCTGACAAATTCTTATGGCGCGATCGCAAGTTTTCGAGTCAGCCCACAGTTTAATATCTCTGGTTGGGTTGGATTGACCAATGCAGAAGCAAAGGCTGGGGTGAACCGAGGTGCAGATGCAGACATTTTCAATTGGTCAGTGGCTCTAGCATTTCCTGACTTAGGCAAAAAAGGGAATTTAGGCGGCATCATTGTGGGAATGCCACCGAAAGCAACGAGTAATGATGTCGCAACTCGCGAAGACCGTGATACTTCTCTGCATCTAGAAGCGCTTTACCGTTATCAAGTCTCCGATAAGATTTCGATCACACCTGGTTTAATTGTGATCTTGAATCCTGAGCATAATCGGAACAATGATACGCAATATGTGGGAGTCGTCAGAACGACGTTCTCTTTCTAGATCTTTATTCTTTTCTTCACACCTTCGACTCTCCAGAGCAATCCGGAGAGTTTTTTTGTGAGGGAGCCGAACTTGAAAGCATGTACCGATATCGATCGAGCTTGTCACTTTAATCCCAAATTGACTGGTCATCATCTCAAGGACTTTTCATACCATCGATCGATGATTGAGAGGCGGAAATCGCTTGCAAGCCTGTGACCAATCGTTGAATTCCTTCGATCGCGGTTTCCTTCTCCAAGGCTCCATAGCCAACTCGGAGATAACATCCCTCTTTCAGCCCAAACGTGAATCCTGGCAAGACTGCGACCTGATGATCTCGAATCAATTGCCGGACTAACTCCATCGCATCTAAATCAGTCTGCACTTTCAGCAAAAAGTAGAATGCTCCCTCTGCTTTTGGCACGGTACACAGATGCGGAATGGTTTCTAATTTTGCCAAAACAATTTCTCGGACTTGGGCGATCGCGCTTAACTTTTCCTGACAATACGCTCTCCCCGCTTGCAATGCTCCCACCGCTGCAAACTGAGACACCACCGCCGGACAAATCACATTCGTATCCTGAATTTTTTGCACGGATTCCAACAAAAATTTCGGAATTACCATATACCCAATCCGCCAACTCGCAAATCCATAAGCCTTCGACAGACTGAAGAGCGAAATTGTATGGTTAGCACTTTCAGCAATGCTGCCTGCTGAAAAATGTTCAACCCCATAAGTGAAATATTCGTAAGCCTCATCTGTAATGTGAAAGCAATTGTGTTGGCGACAGATCTGATTCACTTCTCGCAAGGCTGATTCAGGATAAACTACCCCAGTCGGATTATTCGGTGAAATCGTCACGACTGCGCGCGTTCGCTGCGTCATTGCTGCCCGAATCAAATCAGGTTGGATTTGATAATGGTCATCCGTCGGTACAAGAACGGCTCGACAGCTTGCCAGATCGATCGCCATTTCATGATTAAAGTAAAACGGCGTTTGCAAGATGATCTCATCGCCTGGATCGGCGATCGCCAAAACCACATTCAAAAACGCCATATTGCTGCCAGCGGTCACGACAATTTCGCGATCGCTTAAATCAATTCGATTTTCTGTAGTTAACTTCTGAGCGATCGCGGATTTCAATTCTGGAATTCCTTCTACCGCTTGATACTTGTGATTTGCAGGGTCAGCGAGAAAATTAGTGATTTGGGCGATCGCCTGACCAGGAGGCGGATAATTTACGACACCTTGCCCTAAGGAAATCGTTCCGGGGGTTTGCCGAATCAACTCTCCTACGATCGGAATAATTGGCGACTGCACCGCTCTCATCCGCATCGAATCCTGCATCTTTCAATCTCTCCCTCTGCAAATCCAAAATTCAAACTTTCAAAATCCAAAATCCTTCTCTAACTCTGGCACAATGTTCTGTACTCATTTACTCGAATGAAGCAACATGATTTCTACGCTACAAACCGCGCTCACCAACCGCCACGCACTCAAAATCATCAGTGGCTTAAACAACTTTGATGCCAATAACGTCGCCTCGGTGATCAAAGCTGCCGATCTCGGTGGTGCGACCTTCGTTGATATCGCTGCCGATGCAACCTTGATCCGTATGGCAAAACAACTGACCGCTCTACCAATCTGCGTCTCTGCGGTCGAACCTGAAGCTTTCACAATGGCAGTCGAAGCAGGCGCAGATTTAATTGAAATCGGTAACTTCGATAGCTTCTACGCTCAAGGTCGCCGCTTTGAAGCTGAAGAAGTTTTAGCCTTGACTCACGCAACTCGCGCGCTCTTGCCGAACATCATGTTATCGGTCACGGTTCCCCACATCTTGCCGCTTGACCAGCAAGTTGAACTGGCAGAACAGTTAGTCAAAGCAGGCGCAGACGTGATCCAAACCGAAGGCGGCACTTCTTCGAGTCCCGAACACGCGGGCGCATTAGGCTTAATCGAGAAGGCTGCTCCAACCTTGGCAGCGGCTTACGAAATCTCCAGAGCCGTAAGCGTTCCCGTTCTCTGTGCATCGGGTCTTTCTAGCGTCACTGCGCCTCTCGCGATCGCGGCTGGAGCTTCTGGAATCGGAGTCGGCAGTGCCATTCACAAACTCAACGATGAACTGGCAATGATCGCTGTGGTTCGTTCGTTAGTCGAATCTCTGACCCGCGCATCCGTCAACGTTTAAAAACAAAAAACCGGAACGGCTTAAACCTGTTCCGGTTCTCATCTTTGAGCAACTGATTTGAGCACCTTAGAGCAAACGGAAAATAAACGGGTAGCGATACGCTTCATCTGGCTTGGCAATGCAATGGAGCAACGCCACGATCGTTAAACCCCAGTGCAGTAAGAATCCGAATGCAATCACCGGAAAGAACAGCAACCCACCTAATCCGAAGGTAATAAATGAGAGGAATGCGATCGGTGTACCAATGACGATCGCCCAGAACCAAACATTCAAGTGAAAATTCATCGATTCTTTTGCGTTGGCTTTCACCACTGGATCATCTGAAAGCAAATTGATCGCAAACGGTACACCAAACGAAAACAGAGTGGTACTAAAGAAAATTGAGCCGTGACTGAGGCAGGATAACAAGCGGCGCTTATCGGGATTAAAAGTGGTTTGCATCCTGGAGTTCTCCTATAGTGCTTTCGATTTACAGGTTGATCTTATCGTTTTGTATCTTGCCTGTAGTAGTGAAGCTTACCGCACTTCTAACTGTTCTCGCCTTTTCCTTTAGGCATATTAATTTCAGACTAAACGGAACTCTCACGAGAGCGGTTAGCCGAAATCCTCGATCGATTTCAGACCGATTAAACGCCTCGTTGCGGCTGCGATGGATTTTGTGCATTCAAAATGAGCTGATATCGTCGCAAAATCGACTGGCTATAAGCCGCAATACTCGGATATCGATGTCCTGCATAATATTGCGTCTTAGTTGAGGTATATTTCTCCGGTTTCCCGCTGTACCACCAAGCGGCAACTCGTTGAATCGCGATCGCAACATTTCCACGACTTGCCACAATTGACTTCTGCCAGTACTGATTTAGCTTAAAGTCCACGATCGCGATTTGCAATTCAGGGCTTGCCAAAAAGTCTTTTCTTGACACAGAAAAGCCCAACGCTTCTTTCGACCATTGCGGCAAATTTTCTGGCATAACTTGAGCATATCCCAACGCACCAGAATGTCGATTAACCGCTTGGAAATTTGCACCACTTTCCTGCCCAATAATTGCTTGGCGGATCAGCATAACCTCTGGTGCAATCTGCGTTTGAGGTTTAATTTCTAAACTGATGAACGTCGAAAATGAATCAACAATATCTGCCGCATAAACAGGCGAGTTTGTAACAAGTGGAGATGCGATCGCAAAAACAAGAATACTCGTAATCTCAGGCAAACGAAATCGGGTACAAAAGCTCTTCGCTTGAAAATTCAGACTCATTCAGGTAAAGAAGAAACGAACTCAAAAAGTCTACAGGTATCTGTGTCTTTTGTTGAATATGATTGAAATTTCTGATGCGTTCGATCGAGGAAAACAGAATAAAAAAATCGTTTTTATAAGAGATTTTCATAAAAAAAGCTGGATGTCTAAGACATCCAGCCCTCCCAATTCACATGAAAAAGAATTAGACCGCAGCAGCCGTTTTGTTGGTTACTGCATTCAATTCGCCTTTCTTGTACTTCACAGCAAACAATTCCATCGGTTGCTGTTTGATTTTGCTCGCTTGACCTGCTGCACCAAACTGGTTGTAACGGTCAGCACAAACTTTTTGCATGTACTTGATCGACGGTTTCAAGAAGTGGCGGGGGTCAAACTCTTTCGCGTTTGATGCCAAAGCTTCACGAACCGCAGCAGTGATTGCCAAACGGTTGTCGGTATCGATGTTGACTTTACGAACACCCGACTTGATGCCTTTTTGAATTTCTTCAACAGGAACACCATAGGTTTCAGGAATCGCACCGCCATATTGGTTGATCAACGCGATCAAATCTTCAGGAACTGAAGAAGATCCGTGCATCACCAAGTGAGTGTTCGGCAAACGACGGTGAATTTCTTCAATCCGGCTGATTGCCAAGATTTCACCCGTCGGCTTACGAGTGAACTTGTAAGCACCGTGGCTGGTTCCAATTGCAACTGCCAAAGCGTCTACTTGAGTCCGCTCAACGAAATCAACCGCTTCATCGGGATCGGTCAACAGCATCGAGTGATCCAATTCACCTTCAAACCCGTGACCATCTTCCGCTTCACCTTTTCCGGTTTCGAGCGATCCGAGACAGCCCAACTCACCTTCGACCGAAGCGCCGATCGCATGAGCGACCTTCACCACTTCCGAAGTCACAGCCACGTTGTATTCGTAGCTCGAAGGAGTCTTCGCATCTGCTTCCAAAGAACCGTCCATCATGACGCTGGTGAAGTTATTCTTCAGCGCCGTGTAGCAAGTTGCAGGCTCATTTCCATGATCTTGGTGCATCGCGATCGGAAGATGAGGATAGGTTTCAACTGCCGCCAAAATCAAGTGGCGGAGGAAATTTTCACCAGCGTAGTTCCGTGCACCACGCGAAGCTTGCAGAATGACCGGGCTATCGGTTTCATGGGCAGCAAACATGATCGATTGGATCTGCTCCATGTTGTTGACGTTAAATGCAGGGATGCCGTAACCGTTTTCAGCCGCGTGATCCAGCAACAGCCGCATCGGGACAAGCGCCATATCGAATTCTCCTGGTTATCTCAGCAAGGTCTGTTTTCACAAACTTAATTGTTACGATAATCTTAAGGCAATTTTTGCCTCTGTAGTCGTCGAATTTCCAGGTTTGTTAGGTAAAAATAGCTATTAAATATTCTGATAGGTTTTAGAAGCATTAATAAGTCGGGATCAAAACGCGATCGCAAAAGTCGATTCAAACCTCCACATTCGCGTTTTGACGCTCAGTAGATTCAATGCGGTGGCATGATCACGCGACGAGCCAAACCAAGCGATTGCAACGCTCGAATCGCCCACCAGGTCATATCAATCTCCCACCATTTCCGTCCAGCTTTCGCGACATTCGGCTGAGCGTGGTGGTTATTGTGCCATCCTTCGCCATAGGTCAGCAGCGCTGCCCACCAGAGATTTCGCGAATTATCCTCAATCTCATAGGTCTTGTACCCAAACACATGGGTTACGGAATTAATGAACCAAGTGCTATGCCATAGCAACACTGCCCGCAGCACAAATCCATAAATCACAAATGACCATCCCCCCAACCAGTAGAGAAACAGCACCACTGGGATTTGCAGCATCAAGAAATTGGGCGTGCGATCGAGCCAGCGATATAAGGGCTCTTTGTCGAGATCGGGGGCAAACTTTCTGTAGGAGTTGTAATCAAAAAACTTTTGTCGGGGATAAAGCACCCAGAGCATATGGCTCCACCAGAAGCCGCGTTGTGCGGAATACGGGTCGTTATCCACATCTTCCGTATGCAAATGGTGCATCCGATGTCCCGCAACCCAGAAGATTGGGCCGCCTTGCATTGCCAAGGTTCCAATAATAGTCAACACGTATTCCAAAGGCTTGGGAACTTGTAAGCTCCGATGCGTCAGCAATCGGTGATAGCCCAAACAAATCCCAATACTGCCAAACAACCAATGCAACAAGAGCATCACGCCTAGCGCTTTCCAGGAAAAACAGAACGGAGCCAGCAGCGCTAGAGCATGAAATGCCCCAAAGAAAAAAACGTTCGTCCACTCCAATTTCAGGGCTGGTTCAGAGTTGACTTGAACAGAATTAGAAGTCATGAAAATCCCTTACTAACATTGACTCTCGATCGACCAACATTGAGGACGACCGAATTCGTATCACCCAACTTACGACAAATCCGTTAAAGTTGAGAAACGCAATTGCAAGTAACACTTACATTTTTAGACTAGCAACGACTGAATTTAAATGCAAGTGCCACTTGCATATTTATTTCTAAAGACATGCCTACCCCACGCAACTCGACCCGGGAACGCCTCATCCAAGCCGCCTTAGAGTTATTCACGGCGAACGGTATTACCGACACTACTACCAAACAAATCGCTGAATTAGCCGACGTAAATGAAGTGACTCTGTTTCGGCATTTTGGCAACAAACATGGGCTGTTACTGGCTGCGATCGAAGAAGCGGCGGTTTTTACTCAACTCGGTCAAACGCTAGTAGAACGGGCAGATCAAGCTGATTATATCGACCAAGCGCTGAAAGAATATGCGATCGCCTGTTTGGAAGCGCTGGAGCAGGTTCCAGAAATGGTGCGATCAGTGGTGGGTGAAGCGGGACAATACCCGACCGAAAATCGAGAGGCTTTAGGGCGGGGTCTGACCCAAGCCAATCGCTATGTGGCGGAATATTTCGATCGCGTGATTCATCGCCGCCAAATGCAGCCTAATTTATCGTCTGAAAGTCTTGCAAGTCTTCTAAATGGCATGCTGTTAGGCTATGCAGTGATCGAATTCACCAGCGAATTTCATGAACTTTGGCAAAGCCGCGACGATTTTTTAACGAATCTTGTAACTTTATTTCTACAAGGAGCGATTCAGCCGACCCAGGTTGAATCTTTAGAGGTTCGAGATTTGCCAGCAGACACGGTTCATCAAATTTTACAGCGGGCAAAAAAGCAAGGCGTTCAGGATTATGCGATCGCTTATGTTTTATTCGGTGCAGGCTTAAGTGCGCGAGAACTCACTGAATTGACGCGATCGGATTACCACGTCAAGCAGATTCAAGTTTCGACGCGCCAAGTTCCGTTAAATCAATGGATATTAGAAAAACGCTACGGTTCTCATACAAAAAATCCGCTGACTCAATGGCTCAAAACTCGTAAAGATGCGCTTCCTGCCATGTTTCTAGCGAGTGAGAATCAGCCCATTACCGAAGCTGATATTCTGCAACGTTGGACTGATTGGACTGAGGGAATTCCAAATGAACCAGGGATCGAACAAGCTTATCAAACTTGGTGTGTTGATCTCTTAATTCGAGGAATTACGATCGCAGATCTGAAGATTTTGACGCAACAAACCGAAGCGCAACTTCAGCCATTTGTCGATCGAGCACGAGAGAAATTAGCAATTGAACAAGCAATCAGACTTGATCAGCCACCTCGGTCAATTGCTAAATAGATGAAAACAATCTTTACTAATCTTTGTGCATTGCAAACTTAATCCACTGCGATCGGAGCTTGAACTAAATCGACAAAACTGACCTGGCGTAAGCGATCGAGTTCTGTGATACGTTGTTTCTCAACGTAAGCTTTTTGCTGATAAAACTGTCCCAGATCAGGCGTAGTACTGAGATCCGTTTTCTGCCAAAGATCGAGGAAGTGGCGATAGCGTTTTTCACACATTACCCGCTCAATGCCTGCGGTAGCAGACCGAATCACAAGCGGCGCGCGCAGGATATCTCGCTGTGTTTTTTCGTCGAGTTCAAACAGCGAATAGACTTGAGACATCTCGCGGGGGAAATTGTGTGTGCGATCGCGCAATTGTTCCAGCAAATCGACATCTAGACTATCCTGCTCAATGTCTGTGATTTGTCGCCAGAGAAATCGGTGATGAGACAGACTGAATTCTAGATCTTGAGCAGAAATTGCGTTGCGAAGTTCTACCCGGTATTCAGGAGCATGGAGGTAGAGACGCAACAGTTGAGCTTCGCATTCTTCGAGTAAGTTGCGATCGCCCGGAGTTTGCCATTTCTGCGATCGACCGTGCCAGCGTTGTCCTCGAACTTGAAGCCGCAGATTTTCTTCGATCTGTTGAGTGAGACGGCTATTGCCTTGGCTCAGCAGTTCTGAGCAATGATGAATGTAATGCGTTCGCAGGGAGGGATTGGGCAGGTTTCCGAGAAGTGCCACGATCGCCATGACTGCCTGTTGAAATTGATCGGATTGTTTCAGATCCTGATTCGCGATCGCTTGATTAATTTGCCAATCGAGCCAGAGAGGAGCGTGATCGAGCAGATCTTGATACGCTTTTGCAGAGTGATTCTTAAGAAAATCATCGGGATCTTTTCCGTCCGGGAGATTTAAAACCCGAAGTTGCACTTCTCCTTGATAGGCAAGCGTAGCAACTTCTCCGATCGCGCGTTCTGCGGCTTGAACGCCTGCGCGATCTGCATCAAAGTTGAATACAACGCGCTTCGATTCGGTATAGCGAAGGAGTTGCTTGACTTGAGCAATGCTGAGCGCCGTTCCGAGAGACGCAACCGCATTCGTCACTCCAGCAGCATGGAGTGCAATCACATCGAAATAGCCTTCGACAACAACCGCTTGATCCTGTTTTGCGATCGCGCTTTTTGCTTTGTCTAGCCCAAACAGCGTCCGACCTTTATCAAAGAGTTCGGTTTCTGGAGAGTTGAGATATTTAGGCTGTTCATCCGTCAGAGTTCGTCCCCCAAAGCCAATTACCCGACCCTGACTATCTTGAATCGGAACCATTAAGCGATTGCGAAAGCGATCGTAATAGCCGTCTCCAGTTTTCCGAGGCACGAGCAGACCTGCTTTTTCGAGTAAGACGATCGGATATTTCTTTTGTTCAACTAAGTATTTGCAAAGAATGTCCCAACCCGCCGGAGCGTAACCGAGTTGGAATTGCTGAATCGTTTCGACAGAAAGTTTGCGATCGCGGCGTAAATAAGCTAGAGCATCGGCTCCTTGAGGTTGCTGTAAGGCGTGCTCGTAAAATTTCGCGGTAATTGCCAGAATTTCGTA
>VFQU01001046.1_pt1 | contig 18304 bp, 20 predicted proteins | sample 3512311 | NCBI WGS metagenome assembly VFQU01 (sample SAMN10412377, study PRJNA504923) | tailings metagenome | isolation source: Relicate 3 Philex TSF3 active mining site | place: Philippines: Tuba, Benguet | collected 2017-08-29
TTTTGGCTTAGAAACTAAAAACGGGGTGTAGCGCAGCGGTAGCGCACTTGTCTGGGGGGCAAGTGGTCGCCGGTTCAAATCCGGTCACTCCGAAAGTTTTTTGCTCATAGCTCTCCGAAATACCACAATCGATTTCTTTTTACATCATCGACTAAAATACGTTCACTTTCCGTAAGAGGTATAGCAAGCGGACAATTTGAATTCTGGGCATAGATTGCCAAATAAATCGACGGATCGAAAATCTTTTCTGTTTGAGAAAGGTTCAATAGATTTCGATCCTGAACTTTACTTTGACAATTCACATCATGTAAAAAGTTTTCATAACTAGGATTTAAATTTGACTTAGCTAAAATCGGATCGGTTCCTTTGGTCAACCTAGAAAGAAATTGTATTTCTTCCGATGCATCGATGATGCATGAATCGTATTTCGATGCTAAATCCCTTAGTCCTGAAATTAAAATTTCCAATCGCGCCTTCATAAGCACCGAATATGAATTCTTGTCGCAATCTTTCAGAGATAGATAAATACAGACATCCTTCTTATCCATTGAGACATCATAGGCTCTGAATCTACACCCAGACTGTGCATAATAGATATTTGCAAGAAGAAAAGTCGTTTTGCTTAAATCAGGAGAAGGAGCATTAAAACAACTGATAAAGGAAATACTAAAAATGAAAACTAAAAGTCTTCTCATAGTTAAATGTGTATTCCACCGGTTGATTCTGAAAATGAAAATTGGATTGCTTGTTTGGAACTTGGGTTTTCAGGTATTCTTCCAAACTCATTTCTTTGGATTGATAAGCACCGATTTTTTTTCCATCAACTCCAGTATCAAAAGAAGCGTATGCGTCTATCATATAGTAAACGGAAATGATTCCGAAGATCGCAGCGGATAAATAAAATCCATTTCTTGCATTTTCGAATTCATTTCTTTTTTGATTGTAATCCAAAAAATAGATAGAACTACTCACTTCTTTTCTTTTTTTCATCGAATCAAAAAAGAAATACGTAGCAGCAGTGAGTGCAGAGATTTTAGAACCAAGTGCAATTGAATTGGAAAAAGAAATTTCTTTCTCCTCTCGAAGCTGATAATTTTCTCCGCTTCTAAAGTAAATCAGACTTTCGAGAGAGCTTTGCATTGGCGAAGAGTTATTAATTTTCTGAAAATATACATCCTCTACAAAACTATGGACTTGAGAAGGATTGAATTTGTGACCAATATTTCCTTGCCTGATAAAGTAAGTTCCATCTTCCAATTTAGAACACTCTGCATTCGTATTAATTCCATCTTGGAAAATGATACGCCCCCGTTTCCAAACAGAATCAGCATACAAATTAGGAACAAAAACAAAGACTAAAAATAGAAAATATCTTACCATAAAATCGATTCTTTATCAGGAACCACTGCTAATTTATTACTCTTAGATGAATCTTTATAAAAGGTGTATATTCCATTCTCTTCTTCAAAAAAACAGAATTGTATTACTTTTCCTTCTAACGTTTCCGGTGGATGTGGAAGAATTTTCACCTTCATTAGCTTATGCCTACAAATATTCAACGTATCCTTTAGGCGGCTACTATCGTCTACCTGGGAAGGAGTTTTAAGGCACTCCCCTTCTTCATGCTTTTTGTTCTTACAGGATAAAAAAAATAAACATAACAAAGCTACAACGATAGCTTTATTATATCGCATTTGGCTTATTATCCCCAGCAAAACAAAAAAATGAAGTCTGGATACATTGATTATAAGATGCGTCACAAATTGAAGAATGAAGTTTACCTTCGGCCTTGCAAGTTTCATATGATTTTGGGCATAGAGCCAAACTAACTGCACACAATTCTTTAGATTGTGATTTTTCTTTCTTCCCTAAAAGGGATTTCCCATTTCCATCACAATGAATTACTAACAATAAAATTAGAATGATTTGAATTAATTTTTTCATACTGAGCAGTGTCCAAAGTAAAAACATAAGATAAGTAATAGTAACGTGTTATCATCAGCTGCGGGAAGTTCAGGAGGTTCTTCCGTCCATCCAGCAGGTTGTCCTGTTGGGAAAGTTGCACTGCTTGTAAAATTACATCTATCTCCCTGAGTTGGGATTGGATTTTCCCACCAATTTAAAGAAGTCAGTTTCTGATCTAAATTTCGAGTGTGCAAGGAATGTCCCCATGGGTGAGAGAAATGAATCCGATCTTCAAGATAAAGTGATGGGTTCCCTACCCACCACTTTCCTGCGGCCAATGCACCTGGATCTGAAAAAGCGAACCACTCGTCCATATGCTCTGCATTCCGGGTCATCGCTACTAAATTTTTTACCATGATAGTTTGGTAACCTAATTGTTGGGAAAGCCAAGTCGTATCAGTCCCTGCCATCCCTAATCTTGCGATGATATAATCTTCCCAAACATTTTCATGAGAACCTGCATATACACTAGATACTACAGTTGTGAGTGAGTTCAATGGCCGATGACACTGCCCTGCTGAAATGCAGGCGTCTATATCCGCAAATACCGCACCAGTAGCAGAGATACCTGCACCTAACATTTCTAAAGCTGCTGACAACATCTCTCTATAAAAGTCCCCCAATACTCCCAGATCACCAAAAAAAACAAATTCCGGTGGATCGGAAGGTCTAGGAGTTTGTCCTAGGAGAAGAACCCTTGCCCCTTGCGCTTGATGGTAAGTTACAATTCTGTTTAAATTATTGACCACGCTATTTTGTCTAAAAATGGTCAACCAAGGAATTGCTTTTAGCATCATCTCAAATCGAAGTAGATCATTCCCGCCAATCAGAATCACTGCTGTTTTGTTTTCCAGATTTACATGATTATTTGTGTGTGGGTCAGGGTAAAAAAGAAAAGGATTATAATCCGCTCGAACATCAAGGGAATGTCTTAGATCTTCTGAAGAAGAAGACCCAACTGCCTTTATCATAATATTATTTGCTTTCGATCCAAAATAAATTTCAGGATTTACTGTTATTAGTCCACCCACACTAGTGAGTGCAGCAGTCATAGAGTCTCCCCATAATAAAACATGATTCCTGGTGTTTGTTGCTACCTCTTCTACAGAAATTGGCCCACGAGGTGAAGGTTGACCGTTTTTTAAAAAACATTTAGTTCCAAGTATCTCCGCATATCTGCTCTCTGCATAAGTTTTTACCATCAATGCTTCTGCAAATTCTTTGGCTAATTCTGCCTGAGTAGGAACACCTTCTATTCTTTTTAAAATATTTTCTTGATACCAATCATCAATTACGCCTGCATGAATCGTAATGATTGATGATTGGATAAATAAAACAAAAAACGTAAAAAATATTTTCATCATTTAAATTCCCATTTCCGCTTTAGATTTTTCAGTGATTATTTTTATAATTTCTTCTCTCAGAAACAAATACTTATCAGATATATTGGATATCGTTTTACATTCCTCCGAAGTGCTCACATTACACCTGCTTTTAATTAATTGAAGACTAAAAATCCAGGATACTATCTCCAAACGAAGTTCTTTTAAAAATTCAATTGGATAATCTTTTGAGTTTGTGATCGTAATTTGGATTGTTTGGTCGATATATTCTTCCAAAGTCATACCTGGAGAGTATCCTTCTATTTGCCCGATGAACTTTGTTCCTTCCGAGGTAGTATTGTTTCTAAAAAACTCATTTAAACTTTTGAGTTCTTCCAATTGAATGGTAATGACTTGATTGTCGTTAAATCCCTTTCGCAATATTAAATTTTTAGTACTTTCGATTTTTTGGGACTCGACAGCTATCATAGGCGAGGGAGTAAATCCCTCTGGAATGACTAAAGCAGGATATCTGACTTCGGTATTTGAAATTGGCGCAATCAGATTTCCTTTAGGAGTTGAAAAGTCACAGCCAATTAGGGTACAAACCAAAATAAAAAAAATCTTTAAAAAATAGTTCTTCATAAATGATTCATTATATATTAAATCAGAATATTTTTTAAATTAAAATAGATCTAGTGATTATTTAATATATATTCAGGATTTAGAACGTTACGAGCGTTATTTCCGTAAGTTTTGAACGTTAAAAGCGGTGGATTTGAATTTTTCTGTCTGAGGATTACCGAAAAACTTTCGTTATCTCTTTGTGAGATCAACTTGTATGTGCTGCTTGCTTTATTTGAGAAAAAAACCAGCAGGCTCTTTGAGGAAAGCCTGCCGGAGAAAATTCAGGATGGTGATGAGTATAACGAATTAAGAAGAGGTTTTTTTGTTTTCGTTCTCTTTGTTGAAATATTTGACTACGTTGTCTTTCAATTCATCAAAACGAACGATTCCCCAAGCCACTCCCATTTTTACTTTGAGAGCACTGTCACTGGTGTCTTTTTCCCCTTGTTCTTTCAGCTGTTTGAAGTTTACCTCAAACTGGCTCTTTTTATCGTTTAGGTCGACAACTAGTTTTTCCCAAACTTCTTTGGAAGTTTTTACGGCTCCGATGCCTGCGTTTACGATTTCTTGAAGTTTATTTTCCACATTGCTCATAGGAGGTTTCTCCTTATCTGAATTCCATTATTTTGCACTGCACAAAACTGGCAAGCCAAATAATATTTTTCTAGAGAAAATAGAACGGTATGGCCAAATTCATACATGCGTACATACAAACTCACTTTCCTAGTGCTTGTCCTGGGATTCTTCATTTCTTGCGGTTCCCCCGTAGAAAGAAAACCTTTGCAAGGTTGCCTCAAAATCGAAGGAACCCCCGGTCCGGAAGACATCGAACTGGCTGTTTTGGACAAAAAGCCGTTCCTCATCGTATCCAGTCATAACAGGCGTAATATGGAATCGATCGGAACTTTGTTTTCTGTCGATTTGAGCACGGATGCAAAGTCAGCTAAAGTGATTCCTTTGCAGGCGAATTATCCGGCAAACTTCAGGCCGCACGGAATCAGTTATGCGAAAGTCGGAGGGAAAGATACACTCGCAGTGATTTCCCATACTCTTAGGGAAACCAATCCTCATACTTTGGAAATATTCGAAAGAGATAAAAAAGGAAGCTGGGTTCACACTAAAACTTTGGAAGATGAAAGTTTAACCAGCCCTAACGATTTGTTCCTCACAGAATCGGGAGAGATTTTCGTATCGAATGATGCCGGATCGGGAGGAAATTTCAGAAGGTATTGGGATGTACTCATTCGAAGCGCACGATCCGACATCTCCTATTATAACGGTAAAAAATTCAAAAGTTTGAATGAACCGGTTCTTTTAGGAAATGGAATTTTAGTCAGAAAAGAAAACGGTTCCGAGAGACTTTATCGTTCCGTATTTGCGGATGATGCCCTTTCCGTTTATGAAATCAAAAGGGAATCGGACGGTCATCCTAACTTGAAGCTTTTGAAAAAAATTCCTTTGGCAAGTGGGCCGGATAACATCATTCAAGACGAAAAAGGAGATCTTTGGGTTGCCGCTCATAAGTCTACTTACCTCTTTTTGAGACACGCCTCCAATGCTAAAAATATTTCTCCCACTCAAGTCTTCCGAATCGACGGAAAGACAAACGACGTGTATGAAATTTATGCGGACAATGGAGAAGAGATTTCCGCAGGAAGCACAGGTTTACCTTTTAACGGACGTTTGTATATTTCTCAAGTGTTCGAAGATTTTCTTTTGAGTTGTTCGAAACCTTGAACTAAGGATTTTCCTACGAAGGCTGCGGCTATGGCGTCCCAAGAGTCGTCATGGCCTTTCAGATCGTGGAATCCTAAAATCAATTTAATCGCCTGCCTCACTTCTTTTTTCGTAGCATTTCCTTTTGCGGAAATTCCTTTTTTGATTTGTGTTGCAGTCGGTTGCACGACAGGAATCGCATTTTCGCCTAAACTAAGTAAGATGACTCCTCTGGATTCGGAAACTCTCATTCCTGTAGTGATGTTGTTTACGAAAAATAATTCCTCAACACATCCGAAATCGGGTTTGTATTCCAGAAGAATCTCATCCAATTCCTTTTTGATTTGAATCAAATTATGAGGGGATGGGGTTTTCGGAGGAACTTCTATGGTTCCATAAACCAAAAGATCCGGTTTGGATCTATTGGTTTCCGGAAAGGATAAAACGGCATAACCGATTCGGTGAGAACCTGGATCGATTCCTAAGATTTTCATTGTTTCTATTTTTCCCGTTCACAAGCAGACTTATGTCTACTCATCCGTTCGTCAACCGGCATTGTCGAAAAATGCAAATGACAAGGTACTTTCCCAATATAATGTGGAGGAAAACCATCCCGCAGGTATGAAATAGCATGACCGCAACGGCAGTTAAACTCGAAAAATCGCAAGCAGAAAAGGCTCTTCAATCCCAAGCCTCCCTTTTAAAAGAAGTAACACAACGTCTGGCTAAGAAAAATTCCGAAAACGGAAAAGTATCCGTCAGCAAAATGGATAAAACCCAACATGTATTCTATCAACTCGCATGGATGACCGCACAACAAAGAGTTGCTGAGAACTTCATCGTTTACGCATGGGACACGAACAAAGGAACCGGTGAATTAGAACAAAAAATGGCTCTCTCCTTCGTAGGAGAAACGATCACCAATATTCGTTCCGAATTGTCTGCAAGACCTGCGGAATACGAACTCACTTATCAAGAAATTTTTTCTAAACTCTATTCGGATGAAATCAACACTTATGTCGAAGCGGCAGCTAAAATCGACAACTACAACGAAATCACTGACAAGATCGTAGAACTAGGTCATTTCGGTGCTTACGGTTATTCAGAAGATCATGAAAACTTCCGCCAAATCTTCAAAGATTTCGCAGAAGATGTAGTGATTCCTCACGCAGAACACGTTCATAGACACGACGATATGATCCCTGAAGCGATCATCGGCGGATTGAAAGACATGGGTTGTTTCGGTCTTTGTATCCCTGAAAAATTCGGCGGTATTCAACCTGACGATCGTCCTGATAATATTTCCATGTTAGTCGTTACAGAAGAACTTTCCAGAGGTTCCCTAGGCGCTGCCGGTTCTTTGATCACAAGACCAGAAATCATGTCCAAAGCCCTTCTTAAAGGAGGAACTGAGGAACAAAAGAACAAATGGCTTCCTCTTCTAGCTTCCGGAGAACGTATGGCGGGAATCATGGTAACAGAACCTAATTACGGTTCCGATGTTGCCGGAATTTCCGTAACTGCGAAAGAAGTAGACGGAGGATTTGTAATCAACGGTGTAAAAACCTGGTGTACGTTCGCAGGTTATGCGAACCTACTTTTGATCCTTTGCCGCACAGAATCCGATCCTAATTTAAAACACAAAGGTTTATCCATCCTTCTAGCTGAAAAACCTACTTTTACAGGACACGAGTTCAGCTACAAACAAGATGGTGGCGGAACCATCCAAGGAAAAGCGATCGGAACCATCGGTTACCGAGGAATGCACTCCTACGAAGTTTCTTTCGAAGATTATTTCGTTCCTAAAGAAAACCTACTCGGAGGAGAAGCTGGTCGTGGAAAGGGATTTTACTTCCAAATGGAAGGGTTTGCAGGCGGACGTATTCAAACTGCGGCTCGTGCTAACGGAGTGATGCAAGCATCTTTGGAAGCGGCTCTTCGTTATGCGCAAGAAAGAAAAGTATTCGCAAAACCGATTTACGACTATACTCTTACAAAATTCAAAATCGCTAAAATGGCGATGATCGTGCAAGCGACTCGTCAATATACGAACTATGTAGCGACTCTTTTGGACAACCACAAAGGACAAATGGAGGCAACTCTTGTTAAGTTGTATGCTTCTAAAATTGCAGAGTGGGTGGCTAGAGAAGCGATGCAGATTCACGGTGGAATGGGATATGCGGAAGAATATCCTGTTTCTCGTTACTTCGTAGATGCAAGAGTGTTCTCTATCTTCGAAGGTGCGGAAGAAGTAATGGCTCTCAGAGTGGTTGCGAAAGACCTTCTCGACCAAGCTCTTTCCGCTTAACAAGAAAATAAGTTCGGCGTAAAGTTGGGAAACCTCTCTAAGGTATCTTGGAGAGGTTTTTTTATGTCTAAAATTTAGTTTGCATACTGGAAACTAACAGAAGAAAATCGATGAGTAGATGAGAGTATTAGGATTTTTATCAATGTCATTGATTCTATATTGTCGTTCTGTTCCTCTGGTTCAGGAAACATCCGAAATCTTGAATTTGCCTTTTCGAATCGTTTCGGAAGATTTCATTTTAGTAAAAGAAATGGAAGGTGTTTTCGGAACCTTTTTTGTTTCTGAAGACAACAAACAATCCGATGTTCAACTCGAGCTGGTGATTCGGGAAGAATCCCAGCGACCGCTTCGAAATATCTGCTACAGCCTTCTAGGTCTCACGATGTTGTATTACGGTTCCATGGAAACGAGTTCCGAATTGAATATTAGTTATATGGCAAAGAACGGTTCTTTGGTGATGAAAAGCCTAAAGAATTTGGAAACTAAGGAATCGATTTGGGCACCTATGCCTTTTTATATTGGAACCGGATCTACTTTGGCTGCTCCCTTATTCAATTCGAATCGTTATCCCAGTCATTTGAGAAAGTATTGTTTGGAAGAAGATCCTGGAAATATGCGATCCATTTTTGAACAGTCTAAAGAACAAAATTGCCAAGAATATTCTAATTTTATAAAGCTTTTATTTTTGCAAAATCAGGATCAAATCCGGCAAACTTTATCTTCTATTCAAGAACATCTATGAACAAAGTATTATTTTTACTACTTCTCATTTTTTTGTCTTTTTCCGTTTCTGCGATCTCCATTCCGACCGAAAATTGGAGCTTGGTGTTATATGGTGGAACTTACACACAAACAGACTTGCTTCCCATCGTGTTACGCCAAAAAACGGAATATAAAAATTCCTATATCGGCGTGATCGGGTTCAGCAGACCGCTGGATTATCGAATTCGTTTCATAGAATTCGAAGCGGAAGGAAATGTTGTAAAACATTTCGGCTCTATGAATCATTGGGAAACCAATTTATTCTACATCGCAAAGATTTCGAATTTGGGTGGAACTCCTTTCGCAATTTCCATAGGAGAAGGGCTTTCACTTGCTTCGGAGAATCCGAAATTGGAAAATACGGAAAAAGAGATTCGATGGAATGGTTATCAATCCAAGGCGATGGAATCCAGAAACCTATTGAATTTTCTTATGGTAGAGATGAGTTATAGGCTTCCTATGGAAAGAAAGACGGATATTTTTTTGAGAGTGCATCATCGATCGGGGATTTTCGGACTCTATTGTCCTCCGGATCCGAATTGCGGTTCTAATTTTATCAGTTACGGATTTAGAACTTCCCTATAAATTGGGGCAGGAATCATTCTTTTGTTGAACGATCTATTTATCAAACATCATAGAATCCCGGAACCTGAATTGATGACGGACTCAAACCAGGCGGATGCTTATGCAAATGCGGATTTTTCAGAAGCACATTCTTCCATTATACGAACATTAGTCGATTTGACAGGATCGAGATTCGTTCCTAAACGCATTCTGGATTTAGGTGCCGGTTCGGGAGACATGACTTACAGGCTGCATACCGCATTTCCGTCTGCGGATATTTATGCGGTGGACGGCTCGGAGGAGATGCTTTCCCGAAATCAAAAATTGTTTCAGGAAAAAGGAAAGGCTGCTGGAGAAATCCATTGGGAGCTTACGACTTTACAAACTTGGATTCCGGAACAGCCGTTCGATCTTATCTTTTCCAATTCTCTGCTCCATCATCTTGCAGATCCTTTTGATTTTTGGGGAGCAGTGCAAAGAGCGACATACGAAGAAAGTTTTATTTTTGTTTCGGATCTGTTTCGACCTGAATCTTTCCAGGAAGCGGAATTTTTAGTGAATCAATATTCCGGAAACGAGCCGGATGTTTTGAAAAAAGATTTCTATAACAGTCTTTTGGCGGCCTATCGAATCGAAGAAATAGAATCGATGCTCATTCGATTGAAGTTGGATCAAAAACTAAAGATCGATAAAATCAGCGATAGGCATTGGATCTGTTATTCCAGAAACGTTCTTTGATTTTTAATCGATTTCTTCCAATAACCAATCGTTGACTAAATCGGGAATCGGCTCTTTGCAATAATCACAATTTGTCGCATCCGTTTCCGGGAAAGGTCCTCCGCATTTTTTACAAGTCACTTCGGAAAATCCCAGTTTGGTTTCTCTTGTTCCGGATAAAACAAGTTTGAGGTTGTTCCTTTTGTGTTCCGGGAGGAGATTGTTTCTTCTCGCCGCACTCCATCTGAAATTACAGACTGCTTCGAAAGAAGTTCCTTTGTTTTGAAAGGAAGACACTTCCACGGAGCCGACAACGGGGAGGAAAAACAGTTCGCGGCGTTTTACTCCTTCCAATAAACTCCTGTTTGTTGTTTCTCTGGAAATGTATTTAGGATCTGCCTTTGTTTTTGCGTAAATCCATTTCCAAAACAATGAGGAAGCTCTGTCTTCTAAGATCTGAATGGAAGAAGGGGATTCCGTATGTTTTTTTGCAAATTCCCTGTAGTCCATAAACCTGTCCGTGTCCCATTCTACTACTTGAGTGATTTCGGAAAGTACCCAGTCGTTTTCTCCCGAATTGAATATGGAACCGCAATATTGACATTTGGTGGTAGTATGACTGAAAGGAGAATCCGCACCGCAAGAAGGACATAGATTGTGAATCAAATCTTTTCCGATTTGGGTTTTTGCGGAAAGTCGTCTGGAAAAAGAATAAACTTCTTCGTAAGTTCCCTCTTCCGCTTCGGATACAAGTTTGTTTTTTTCCTTGTCTGACAAATGAGTGGAAACGGAAACATCTTTGGCTTTGCAGGAAAGTTTTATATGAATCGTAAGATAATCGGAAAACACTTCCACATGCAGAATCTTCTGATCCAGGATTTTAAATTCAGTCGTTAGATTTTTCAGTTCATCCACTTCTTCTAGAAGTTGCAATTGGATGCGAAGTCTTTGGAAAACACCTGCGGAAACATAATGGCGAACAGGTTCCATATTTCCCTTCGTCCAGGATTCCACCAAAGTGTTACCGATGAACTTTGTTTTGGCGAAAAAATCGTTTAGATCGAAATTCGGATCGTAGGATAGAATTTCTCCCAGCAGTTTCTTTTTGTTTTGTTCCTGCTTCAGTATTTCGTAAGGGTTCAATTCCACATAATAGGATGATTTTTTCCACTTAGGCAGAATCCAAAAAAAACAAAAACCTAAAATAGTAACAAAGATTAGATTAGAGGAGAGTAAAAATTCCAAATTACTTCCCGAACCGGGAGAAAGAAACAAGGCTCTCATCGCAGCTGCATAGTTTATAAAAAACCAGTTGGAAAAAAGAGAAGGATCCGTTTCTATTTTGACGATTGGAAAATATCCTTCCGGCAAAGAAGAGTTCCAATTCAAAAGCACTCTGTTTTTATCTTTTCCGATTTGAGTGATGGTGGGAATGAGTCTGCCTGCGGTAGGCTGTCCGCAATAATCGCAATCCGTAAGGAAAAGAGAAATGTTCGTTTGAGAAAGATCTACCTCTTCCGGGAAAATAATTTCCAAAGACAAAGAACTGAGTTTGTTTCTCCATTCCTTAACGGAAACCGGCTGCAGATAAATAATTTCCTTATTCCCTTGAGTGAAATGTTCACCTAGTGCGGTGAAGGCGAATTTATAATTGTAAGAGGAGGTTTCCGAATTCTCCTTTTTGATCTCGGGAGAAGAGACTGAGGCACCGATCTGGCTCCAAAAACCGGAACTCATATTGGATGAATAATCGTAATGGATTTGGTAACTAGGACTTAGAAATCTGGGGAGTAGGGAATTATTTTGGGAATAGAAATGATTGATTCCATAATCGAAGAATAATTTTTCCTGGTTCTTCGTTTCTTTCGAGAAAAAAGATAAATCCACTTCGTATCGATCGGATCCGTTTTCGTTGAGAGTGATTTTTTGATGAGTTGTGTAATGTTCTTGATCTGCCGTACCTAGATTTCCTGAACTGGAAGATACATTTGATTCTGGAAAGCCCAATAGTACGAAGTGAGTGAAATCGTTTCGCAAGGAAGATGGGTCTATCGTGATTTTATTTTCGCCTAATATTAGTTTTACGGGTTCTTCGGAATAATCGAAAAGATTAGGATCGTAATATCTTTGAGAAACCTGGAAAGATTTCCAAATTAAATCTTCATCCCATGTGATCGTTACGTTTGCTTTTTCCGGCCGGATGATTTTTTTTTCGACTTCCCAAAATAGCAGAGTGGAGTTTCCGATGGTTTCCATAGGCTGCTCGATTCGGTAGCTCAACTCCAATGGAATTTTAGAATCGTTAGCTCCTTCTTTCCAGTTCACATCGATTTCCCAATCGAAAGCATTCGCATAATACTCTACAGGTGTAACTTTGAGTTCACTGATCTTCCAATTGGCGATTTTTAGAAATTTTTTCCTTACGATTCCTACCTTGGCGGTTTTTTCTTTGATCAGAAAGGATTCAATTACATCTGCCTGTCCCGAACTTTTAAAATGGATATGGATGTCGTGTTTGTCCGCCTCGAAATAGGCGGTCGGTTCCGGGCCTGCAGGAGGAGAACTCGTATAACTGGAAGTAGAACTGCTATTATGCGAAGAGGAATTGCTAGATGAGCGGTAGGAGGAGGAAGAATAAGAACTGGATCGATACGAAGAAGAGGATGACGAGGAATAAGAGGAAGAGCTTCCTGAGGAACGGTAAGATGCGCCCATTCCCGGGCGAGATTCTAGATGAAAATGGACTATAAAAAGGAAAAAAAGAGCAAGAGGAGCAGGAAATAACTTCTTAACCAAGATACTTTCTTTCCACTTGGTGTTTGTCCATTTGGGAAATTTGGAGTTCCAAAGCAAGTTCGTCCAAAAATTCGACTTCCGCCTTGTTGAGGCTTCCGTCCGATGCTACGATGCAGACGGCATCTTCGAAAAAATTCAAAGCATATTGGTCATTGCCCACGACTGCTTTGCTGATGGATTTCATTGGGAGCGGGCTTTCGAATGTCTGAGAAAGAATTTTCAAAACTTCTTTTCTTTGTCCCTTGTATTCACTCAGCAAACATCCAGGTTCAAAAAGGACATTGACCAGCTCTCCCACAAGCTCTCCTTCTCCCGGTTTGAGCTGTCCGTCCGCATTGCAGGCGTAGGACCATAGGCTCAACAGAATTTTTGCATATTCGATATGTAAATCCGTCTCGAGAGGATTCAAATTCTGAAGAGAGGAGGGGTGAGAATTTTTATGGTTCTTTCCCTGTTTCAGATTGTGCAAAATTTTTTTCGGCATACCAAGCCTAGATCCTAATTTTTTAAATTTTCTCTTCAACTTCATTTTTTATCAGTTTTCTTAATTTTTATCAAAAATAGGCTGAATTGCATCTTTCCTTCGGGAAAGTGGAGCTATCTCTTATGTCTAAAAAAATTCTAGTTACAAGCGCACTTCCTTACGCAAACGGATCTATCCATTTAGGCCATATTTTGGAAGCTGTCCAAACAGATATTTGGGTACGCTTTCAGAAGTTAGTGGGCAATGAATGTTACCTTTTCTGTGCGGACGACACCCACGGCACTCCTATCATGATCGCCGCCAAAAAGGCGGGCAAAACACCCGAAGAACTAATTACGGAAGTACAAAAGGAACATTATGCGGATCTGACTTCTTTTTTAGTGGAGTATGACAATTATTATACGACGAATTCGGAAGAGAATCGAAAATATTCCGAATCCATTTATCTGACTCTCAAAAAGAACGGGCACATTTCCGCAAGGAACATAGAACAATCCTATTGCGAACACGATAAGATGTTTTTGCCGGATCGTTTCATCAAAGGAACTTGTCCTAAATGCGGCGCCAAAGATCAGTATGGTGATTCGTGCGAAGTTTGCGGAACCAGTTATTCTCCCAAAGATCTGAAAGATTCCCACTGTTCTCTTTGCGGAACCACTCCCGTATTGAAAGAATCGAAACATCTTTTTTTCAAGCTTCAAGACTTCCAAGACAGACTGAAAGTTTGGATGGAGGAAGGGGACAGGCTTCAGGAAGGTGCCAGCAAAAAGTTGCAAGAATGGTTTCATTCCGGATTGCAGGAATGGGACATCAGTCGTGACGGACCTTACTTCGGTTTTGCGATCCCCGAAGAAGAAAACAAATATTTTTACGTTTGGTTGGACGCACCTATCGGATATATGGCGTCTTCTCTGAATTTCTTCAAAGATGAAAAGAAATTCAACGAATTCTGGAAGGAAGGCAAAGGAGAGATTGTTCATTTCATAGGAAAAGACATTCTTTATTTTCACGGATTGTTTTGGCCTGCCATGCTGATGGGATCGGGATACCAAACTCCTTCTCAGTTGAACGTGCACGGATTTTTAACCGTCAACGGGGAAAAGATGTCCAAGTCGAGAGGCACTTTCATCAATGCCTCCACTTTCATTCGTTATTTGGATCCGGAACATTTCAGATTCTATATGGCCTGTCGTTTAGGCAACGGTATGGAAGATGTGGATATTTCTTTCGATGATTTCGTCTCCAGAGTGAATTCGGATCTCATCGGAAATTTGGTGAATTTGGTTTCCCGCGTTTCCACTTCCATCCTGGATAAATTGGATCGTAAATTGGGAACTCTATCTTCCGAAGGCAAACAGCTTTTAGGCGAATTGCTCTCGAAAGAGAATGAAATTAAGGATGCTTATCAATCCAGAAATTATTCCAAAGTGATGAGAGAAATCACTTCTTTGGGAGATAAAGTCAATAAATATGTGAATGACTATGCTCCTTGGAACCTCATCAAAACGGATGCGGAAAAAGCGAGAGAAGTTGTGACCGTATCGAGCAATTGTGCGAAGATTTTATTCACTTATCTGGCTCCTGTGACTCCTAAAATCAGCGAAGAAATCAAAAAACTCTATCAATTGGATAAATTAGATTATTCTAACATATCCGAGTTTTTGGAAAACAAAACCCTGGCTCCTTATGCGATGTTGTCCAAAAGAGTGGAAGATAAAAACATCCAAGCGATGATTCAGGATACAAAAGACGCTTACGAAAAAGCAAATAAGGAAAACGTAAAAGTGGAAGTTACCAAATCCGAAACACAAACAAGTTCCAAAGAAGTAAACGAGTCCGGAACCATCACGATCGATGAACTGGCAAAAGTCGAGTTGAGAGTGGGTCTTATCAAAGAAGCGAACCATGTGGAAGGTGCTGATAAACTTTTGAACGTAAAAGTGGATTTAGGCGAAAAGGGGATCAAAAATGTCTTTGCGGGCATCAAATCTTCCTATAAACCGGAAGACCTGGTAGGAAAGAAGGTTGTTGTTGTTGCTAATTTAAAACCAAGACAAATGAAGTTCGGTCTTTCCGAAGCGATGCTACTTGCTTCCGGGAAAGATTCCACCTTATCTTTATTTGTTCCTGATAAATCGGCGGAACCTGGCGACCTTTTAAAGTAACAAAGATATGGCGATGAAAGCGGATCAAATGCTCAGAGAAAAAGAGATTCAAGGCACAGGCTTTAGTCTCTACGGGAAAATTATGATCGCTTCCATTCTGACCATCATCACTTTTTTCATAGCCCAATCCTTGTACGAATTGTTTATGCTGACGATGATCAATTTAGTTACGATCATCGTTTTGATCGTTTTGTTGAAAACGCTCAAAAAAAATAAGTTTGTATCTGCGCTCGGAATCATCTGCGTACTTCTGGATTTGGCGATCGTCAGCGCATTGCCGTTCGTTTGGTACCATTCGGTAGGAGGGGAATCCGTCCCTAGAACCTATCTCATCAAAACCTCTACTCATTTTATCATTGCGGGAACTTTGGTGATGAACGCATTCACCATTCAACCTATGTATCCGCTTTTATATTCCTTCGGAGTTGTGATCAACCAAGCGTTGTTGTTGTGGTATGCACAAGCCGATCCAAGATTCCAAAGTACGGAAAGTTTCAAGGAAGCTTGGTTGGGGAATGCCGCTCATGTGAACAATTATATCGTCACGATGGGAGTCATAGGTGTGTTAGGATTTGCGCTCGCTTATCTCACTTTCCGCATCAGAAAAACACTCTTCCTTGTCGTTAAAAGTGAATTAAAAACCGATCAATTGTCCAGATACTTTTCGCCCCATGTGATTCAGGAGATCGAATCCGCAGAAGAAGGTTTTTTTTCCCCAGGTGGTAAAAAGCAGGATGTGGCAGTTTTATTCTGTGACATTGAAGGGTTCACTCAAATTTCGGAAACACTTGGACCTGAAGCCACATTGTCTTTATTATCCGAATATCATTCTTTTATGTTGGAAGCGATTTTCAAATACAGAGGCACTTTGGATAAGTTTATCGGAGACGGAATGCTTGTCACTTTCGGAACTCCTCAGCCGAGTGAAGAAGATCCTCTTTCCGCCGTTCTTGCGGGCATTGAGATGAAACATAAATTAGCCGAATGGAATCGAACTCGCATTGCTTCCGGTTTGAAACCTATCTCGATCCGAATCGGAATCCATTTCGGTCCTGCAATCGTAGGCAACGTAGGAGTCGCAAAACGTTTGGAATATACTGTTATAGGCGATACCGTGAATGCAGCAAGCCGCATCGAATCCTTAGGAAAGGAATTGAAAAAAAGTTTTTTAGTATCGAAAGATTTACTCGATCGAATTCCGAATCCTTCCTCGATTCCCGCCAAATTGAAATCTTTAGGTGGTTTTTCCTTACGAGGAAAAACCAAAACGACAGAAATATTTTCCATAGAAGTAGAATGATATGATCCCGATTGCTTCCTCCGATTCGATCGTCCTTTTAGAAAGATCAAAGTCGACTCCTTTGTATTTTTCTTTGAAAGTTTTAAATCGTTCTTCCGCAGAACGAGAATTAAGCGAATTACATAAGAACCCTGAAATCGATTTGTATACGGATTGTGACGAAGACACGTTTCTCGTTATGACAAACGGGAATATCAAAACCGATTCTTGGACTTCGATTTGGAAATCGGGCAGTTTTTCCGTAGATGCGGCAGAGTTGGAGTCGCTTTTGGAAAAAGCACCGGATATGTTTCCTTTTTTAGCTTTGGATGAAAACGATAAAGAGCTGATGCTTGCTTGGGGAAAAATCTCCTCTTTGCGGGAAGCAATCGTTTCAGGTCACGGAACATATTACAGCAGATCCAGAAACAAACCTTGGGTGAAGGGAGAAGAATCGGGGCATCTTCAGAACCTGAATGAGATTTTGATTTCTTTGGATCCTTTTTATGTTTTGTATAAAACAAAACAAATCGGCGCCGCTTGCCACACAGGATATTATTCCTGTTTTTTTCGTCAGATACTTTCAAACGAAGAAGTTAAATTCGTATATAAAGATAAAGTGGAAGGTTTGAAATGAACCATTATGTGATCGCCGCAGTCATCATCATCGCAGCATGTCTTGTTTTTTATAAATTAAGATCTTCTCTGGCTACCGACATTCCGAAAATAAAACAAAAGTTAGATGAAGGGGCTTTGGTGGTCGATGTTCGCACCGTATCCGAGTTCGAAATGGGTCATTATCCTGGAGCGATCAACATTCCTGTGGATCAAGTGGGAAAACGTTTGGATGAGTTCGGTTCTAAAGAGAAACCTGTTGTCGTTTATTGTGCTTCCGGTGGAAGAAGTGCCAGCGCTAAGTCGTACTTGAATTCCATGGGATACCAAGATGTGACCAACGCCGGCGGTTTGTCGGATATGCCTAGTTACTGATTTTTTTACGTTTCATATACATCGTCAGCCCTGTCACAGCTTCGCTTCTGATTTTATTTTGAAGCGTCGGCAGCCATCCCATCAAAGTTCCAGGTGTGCCCAAAGCCATTCCTGCCCATTTCCATAAACTGAAACTGTCTTTGTGAGTTTTGATTTTCCCGTCTTGAAAGGTAAACTCTGCATGGATTTTATTGTAAACCATACGTCCCGTTTTGCTGAAGCTGTAGTCCGCTTCCCAATCCGCAGAACCTTTCGTATCGTCCGCTTTCACGTTGGAAAACCGGACTGTCAGATTTTGACCTCGTTCCACTAACATCAACCACATGGCGCCTACTTCTTTGCCTTTCAGATCTTTAAAAACCGGATCGGAGAAAGTGGCTTCTCCATGATAGGAAGATGCCATTGTGTTACCGTCTTTGGATTGGAACGCTGTATAGAATTTATGAATTAACTCTTCGTTGGGGTGCATATAGGGTATTAATCTTCTTGCAATAGAAATCTAACTGCAAGAAAAAAAAGAAATGAATCGAACTTTAAAATTTTCCATCGGACTTTCTGCGGTACTGATCCTTCTGGTAGGCACTTTTTTGGCTGTAGGGCTGATGCAAG
>VFQU01001047.1_pt1 | contig 18298 bp, 17 predicted proteins | sample 3512311 | NCBI WGS metagenome assembly VFQU01 (sample SAMN10412377, study PRJNA504923) | tailings metagenome | isolation source: Relicate 3 Philex TSF3 active mining site | place: Philippines: Tuba, Benguet | collected 2017-08-29
TCGCTGCAGCGGCAACCCTTCCGCCTGGGAACCGGGAGGCAGAAGGCGGGTCAGCACGGGCCGCCCTTGCGCGTCTGAAAAGATCTCGGCTGCGTGCAGGGCGGGCAGCAGCGGACTGCGCGATTCGACGAACCGAAGAATCAAGCCCAGCCTGCGCAGCAGGCTGAGCGCGTCGGCAAGATCGAAGCCCTGCGCCAGCCGCAGCGTGAGCGCAGGTCCAGCGGGTGCCGCCAGGGCGGCATAGGCCCTGCCGTCAGCAGTCACGCCCGCGTCGAGAACCGTGGCGAGCCCGGGGTGGCGGAGCCCGGCGAGCTGTCGGATCGCCAGCTGCGCCGCGGGGATCGCGCTGTCCCAAAGCTGCAGGAGCACCGCCGAATCGTTGACGCGTTGACGCGCACGCAGCAGCTGCACACCCTCGACGGGTGTGCCCACCTCCAGGATCTGGTAACCCTCGATTTCCACAGCCTGCACGGCGCACCTGTTCTGCCTGATCCGACGAGCGATCTTACATTTCGTTGCACTCTCATCTCTGCGCCCTTGCGCACACCGGCGAGCGGAGTCTGAGTGCGCGGCTCGCGGCAGCCGCCTTGCGGCGGGCGGACACCGCCCACACACTGGGCCAATGGACACGACTCTGATTCTGCTGGTTCTGCTAGGCCTCGGCCTCTATTCATGGGCGCGCGCGCGGGATGCGGCGGAAGTCGCTCGCCGCCACGGCCTGGAAGCTTGCGAGCGGGCAGGCGTGCAGCTGCTCGACCACTCGGTGGCTTTGGTCAAGCTTGCGCTCAAGCGTTCAGAGGATGGCCGCCTCGGGCTGGTACGGCAGTACCGCTTCGACTACAGCCGCGAGGGCAGCGATCGGGCCAGTGGCGCTCTCGCCCTGCACGGCCTCAGGCTGCTGTGGATTACCGCACCAGAACCGCTGGCGCCACCGCCAGCGGACATCCTGCCCACCATCGCACCGCGCAGTTTCGGACACTGGGGCTGACTCGCGGGTCCTGGGCCCGCCGCCCAGCGGGCGTGTCGTTTGGGCGCGGCATGCGAGGCCATTCCGCGACGCGGGGGCTGACTGGGCGCCCGGGGAAATGGCCCATGTGACGGCGCGGGATCAAGCGCGACAACGGCCGCGAGTCGTTAGCGGCTCAAGCGCGGGTCCGCGGAGTGTTCGCGCGCCCCCAAAGCCGATCACCTCACTTGATGACGCGCAGATGGGAACGCTTCGGTGGCGGCTCGTCGTCGTCAGACCCGCGCTCCGCCGGGTCTGCGCCGGTTTCCGCGGCCGGCTCAGTGAGAGCGGGATCGTCAGGCGGCAGCATCATGCCTTGCCCGTTCTCCTGGGCGTAGATCGCTTCCACCGCCGCCATGGGGATGGACAGGGCGTGACTGGCCCCCGAGAAGCGCGCCTGAAAGCGTATGCGCTCATTCCCCAAGTCCAGCTGGTCGACCGCCCGCATCGCGATGTTGAGCACCACCTTGCCGTCCTTCACTGCGAAGGCAGGCACCTGCACACCCGGCTGCTGCGCGTTGACCAACAGGTAGGGGGTCAGGCCGTTGTCGGTGATCCAGTCGTAGATCGCCCGCAAAAGGTAGGGGCGATTCGAGCTCATGCGCGGCACGGTCGGCGGGGCGGCGTGGTTCATGCAGGCAGTTCGCGGTAGTGGCGCTCCTCCGGCATCAGGCTGCGTGCGAAGAGGGGGCTGCGGAAGATCCGCTGCGCATAGTCCTCGATCGGTTTGGCCTCGCGTGCGAGGTCAATGCCTGCCGCCGGCAGTCGCCAGAGGATCGGGGCCAGGGCACAGTCGGCCAGGGAAAGTTCGGTGTTGAGGAAGAAGCGCGAGGCCTTGAACAGGGGTAGCGAGGCCAGCACCAGCTCGCGCATGCGCTTGCGGGCCGCCTCCGCTTCAGTTCTGCTGGAGGTGCCGATCGCTTCGAGCTCGGGCACCCATTCCTGCTCAAGACGAAGCATGGCCAGCCGCAGGCGCGCCCGCGACAGCGGGTCGATCGGCATCAGCGGGGGATGCGGATAGCGCTCATCGATGTACTCGCTCAGCACCGAGGCGGAGTAGAGCACCAGATCGCGGTCGGCGAGCGTCGGCAGGCTCAGCGTGGGGTTGAGGTCCAGCAGGTCCTCGGGCGGCTGGGCGGGTTCCACCGCCACCAGCTCGTAGCTGACGCCCTTGGCCGCCAGCACGAGGCGTATACGGTGACAGGTCGCGCAGTCGCGAGCCGAAAACAGGGTCAGCGCGTTGCGCAGACGCGAACTCGAAGCCATCCCGTATTCCCCCTACCCACGCAGATCAGGGTTCGGCCGGTGCCGCAAGGGGCACCGGCCGCCGTACGGTCAGCGCACTTCAGTGAACGTCGCGCCAGTACTCCGTCTTGAGCAACCAGGCGAGGAAGGTGAAGACCGTGAGGAAGAGGATAACCCACACGCCGTACGCTTCGCGCTTCAGGGCCGCCGGTTCACCCACGTAAGTGAGGAAGGCGGTGATGTCGCGGATCGTCCGGTCGAATTCCTCCGGGCTCTGGCTTCCGGCAGGCGCCAGCTCGAAGCCGGTGATCTCCCCGTGTTCGCCATAGACCGCGCGCTGGGTGCCCTGCAGGTTCCACAGCACGTTCGGCATCGAGGAGCCCACCAGCACGGTGTTGTTCCAGCCCGCCGGACGGGTCTCGTCGACATAGAAGGACTTGAGGAAGGTGTAGGTCCAGTCCGGGCCGCCGGGCTTGGCGCGCGCCACCAGGGACAGGTCGGGCGGGGCCTTGCCGAGCCACGCGGAACCATCCGCCGGGTCCATCGCCGCCTTCATGTGCTCGCCGAACTTGGCGCCGGTGAAGTTCAGGTAGGACATCACCTGCTCCTCGGTGAGGCCCAAATCCTTGGCGGTGCGCGAATAGCGCTGGAAGCCGAGCGAGTGGCAGCCAGCGCAGTAGTTCATGAACAGGGCCGCCCCGCGCTGCAGTGAGGCGCGGTCACCGATGTTGACGTGGCTTTCCAGAATCGGAGCGCCGCCCGCTGCGGCGTGGGACACGCCGGCCGCGGCCAGCAGCACGGCGCCGAGCGCCAGCGAGTAGAGACGCTTAATCATGGGTGGTCACCCGTTCCGGCACCGCCTTGTAGGAATCCCAACGGGTCCACAGCGGCATCAAGAGGAAGAACGCGAAGTAGTAGATGGTGAAGATGCGCGCCATCAGGGTCTGCATTTCACTGCCCGACTGCAGGCCCAGCCAGGCCAGGCTGACGAAGGCGACCACGAAGATGCCGATCAGCACCTTCGACAGCAGGCCGCGGTAGCGCACCGAGCGCACCGGACTGCGGTCCAGCCAGGGCAGCAGGAACAGGATCATCACCGCACCGCCCATGATGATCACGCCCGCCAGTTTGTCCGGCACCGCGCGCAGCATCGCGTAGTAGGGGGTGAAGTACCACACCGGCTTGATGTGGTCCGGCGTGACCATCGGGTTCGCGGGGATGAAGTTGTCGTACTCGAGGAACAGGTCGCCGAAGGTCGGGGCGAAGAACACGATGAAGGCGGCGATGGTCAGGAAGAAGCCCGCGCCAAACAGGTCCTTGACCGTGTAATAGGGGTGGAAGGGAATGCCATCGAGCGGCTTGCCGTCCGCACCTTTCTTCTTCTTGATGTCGACGCCGTCGGGGTTGTTGGAGCCGACCTCGTGCAGGGCGCCCAGGTGCAGCACAACCAGCAGCAGCAGCACCAGCGGCAGCGCGATCACGTGCAGGGCGAAGAAGCGGTTGAGGGTTGCGTCGGAGACCAGGAAGTCGCCGCGAATCCACTCGGTCAGGTCACCGCCGATCACCGGCACTGCACCGAACAGATTGATGATCACCTGCGCGCCGTGATAGCTCATCTGCCCCCACGGCAAAACGTAGCCGAGGAAAGCTTCAGCCATCAGCACCAGGAAGATCGCCACGCCGATCACCCACACCAGCTCGCGCGGCTTCTGCGAGCTGCCGTAGACCAGGCCACGGAACATGTGCAGGTAAACCACAACGAAGAACAGCGAGGCACCGGTGGAGTGCATGTAGCGGATCAGCCAGCCCCACTCGACGTCACGCATGATGTATTCGACCGAGGCAAAGGCCTCGGCGGCGGACGGCTTGTAGTTCATCGTCAGCCAGATACCGGTGACGATCTGGTTGACCAGCACCAGCATGGCCAGCGAGCCAAAGTAGTACCAGACGTTGAAGTTCTTCGGCGCGTAGTACTGGCCGACATGCTTGTTGTAAGCACCCTTGAGGCCGGGGGCGCGCTCGTCGACCCACTGGGTGACGTTCTCGACGGTGCGGTTGATCAGGTTGGACATCACGCGGCTCCCTTCGGATCCACGCCAATCATCAGCGTGTTGTCGTCGACGAAGTGGTAAGGCGGCACGCGCAGATTGGTCGGCGCCGGCACGCCTTCGAAGACGCGGCCAGCCATGTCGAAGCGCGAGTTGTGGCAGGGGCAGTAGAAGCCACCCTTCCAGTCGGCGTCGAAGGGCTCGGCCTGCACTTCCGGGCGGAACAGGGGCACGCAGCCGAGATGCGTGCACAGCCCGACCAGCACGAGGTATTCGGGCTTGATGGAACGGTGCGCGTTCTTGGCGTAGTCCGGTTGCTGGTCAACCACCTCGGAGTTGGGGTCACGCAGGCGGCCGTCGAGGCCGGGCAGCTGCTCCAGGTGCTGCGGGGTGCGCCGGATCACGAACACCGGCTGGCCGCGCCAGGTCAACGTCAGACGCTGGCCGGGTTCGAGCTTGGAGATGTTTTCGGTGACCGGGGCACCTGCCAGCTCGGCGCGGGCGCTGGGCTGCCAGGATGCGATGAAGGGCACGGCGGCCGCGATCGCTCCGGCGCCACCCACCACAGCGGTGGTGGCGGTCAGGAAGCGGCGGCGGCCTGGGTTGACGCCTTGGTTAGCCATACGGCTCTCCGCACTTGCGCAAAGGGAAACGGTGACAAGGCCGGATCGGCTGGCCTCGCAAAGCGGCGTAGTGTAGCGGATGGCTGAACCCACCGACAACGCGGATGGGCTGCGCGGTCCGCCTGCGCAGGGCACAATGCCCGCTGCCCCTGCGTCCGGCCTGCCGATGCCACGTCCGTTCCGAGTCCCGGTATTCCTCCTGCAAAGCGCGATTGCCGGACTGGCCTTGGCCTTCATCGTTCTCCATTTCGCGCCGGGTCTGGCGGAGCGGCTGCGCAGCGGCGCGCCCGCGGCGGGCGCTTCGAGCCCCAGCAGCTACGCGGATGCCGTCAAGCGCGCGTCTCCGGCCGTCGTCAGCCTCTATGCCAACCGGATCGTGACCGAGCGGGTGCTGCTGCCGCCGGACCCGCTCACCCAGCGCTTTTCGGGGCTGACGGTCGGCCCCACCGTCCGGCGCCGCGAATCGATCCTGGGCTCAGGAGTGATCGTCAGCGAGGACGGCTATGTGCTGACCAACCATCATGTGATCACCGGCGCCGAGCAGATCCGCATCGCACTGTGGGACGGTCGCGTCACCGATGCGCGCGTGATCGGCAGCGATGCAGAGACCGACCTCGCGGTGCTCAAGGTCGAGGGTCGGGGCCTGCCGGCCTTGGGCCTGGACCCGAAGGTCGCCCTGCAGGTGGGCGACGTGGTGCTGGCCATCGGCAATGCCCTGGGCCTCAGCCAGACGGTGACCCTCGGTATCGTGTCGGGTCTGGGGCGCACGCCGCTCAACCAGGCCATCGAGGAAGAGTTCATCCAGACCGACGCCGCAATCAACGAGGGCAACAGCGGCGGCGCACTCATCAGCGCGGACGGCCAGCTGGTTGGCATCAACACCTTCGTGCTGGGTCGGCGCAGCGGCGCGGAGGGCATCGGCTTCGCCATCCCCATGAGCGTCGTCGCGGACGTGTTCGCACAGATCCGCGACACCGGCGTGGTCAGGCGAGGCTGGATGGGCGCCGAATACGGCGACGCTCCGGTGCTGCCGGGCAGCACGGATGCCCTGAGCCCACGCGGCGTGGCGCTGACCGAGGTCTATGTCGGGGGCCCAGCGCACGCAGCCGGCCTGCAGCCGGGTGACGTGCTGCTCAGCTTTGATCGGGAGACCCTCCTGGATCAGGCCGACCTGAGGAGCCGCGAGGCGGCCACGCCTCCAGGCAGCACGGTGGAAGTGGCGGGCCTGCGTGCCGGCGTGCCCTTCGTCGCCACCCTTGCCCTGATCCAGCGCCCCAGCCCCTCGCGCTGATCAGCCCTGCCCCTGGCTGCGCGCCGCTGCAGCGAGTTCGGTGCGATACCTCGACAGCAGGATGCCCACGCGCTCGACGAACACCTGGGTCTCATCGTAGGGCGGCACACCGCCGAAGCGATCCACCGCACCTTCGCCCGCATTGTAGCCGGCCGCCGCGAGGCGGAAGTCGCCGTCGAAGCGCTTCAGCAGCCAGGCCAGGTAGGCCGTGCCGCCGTGGATGTTGTCGCGGGCCGAGAACGGGTCGACCACACCGAAGCGCGCGGCGGTGTCGGGCATCAGCTGCATCAGGCCCTGTGCGCCTTTGTTCGACAGGGCGTTGAGCTTGAACGCCGATTCGGCGTGGATGACCGCACGCACGAAGGCCTCCTCGACCCCGTGCAGGGCCGCCGCGGAGCGCACCTCTTCGGCGTAGGCGGTGAGGTTCAGGCCGACCGCGTTGAAGTCGACGCTGCTGCTGACCGAGCAGGCGTAGCAGGTCTCCATGTAGCTGAAGAGCACTTCCACCCGCTGGCCGGCCGGCCGTCGGTTGGTGTAGTGGACGACGCCATCGCGCTCGTAGCGGTAGACCGCCCCGCGCGAAACCCGTGCGCCGCTGGCCTGTGCGTCGCGCGGCGCGGCAATCTCGGCGCCGTCGCTGCGGGTGCGGAACTCCACCCGGCGCTCCGGGCTCGGTGCAGGTTCGGCCGTGGGCGCAGGGAGCGCTGCTGCCGGCGGCGCGGCATCCAGGGCAGGTCCTGTCTCGGCCGCAGGGGCGCTGGGCGGGGCGGCAGGCGCGGCCGCCACCTGCCCCGAGTTCAGGGTGCTGGGCACGTGCAGGCGCTTGCAGTCGCGGTAGCCGGCCGCATCCGAGGTGAACACGGTCTCGCCCTGTTCACCGATACAGCGGAACAGGGTGGAGGCCTGCGCCGGAACGGCGCCCATGAACGCCAGCAGCAGGAGCCCCGGCAGCGCAGGACGGGCGCCCACCCGCGCGGCGCGAGCAGGCGCGGGGGGCGCAGTCGGGGACATAGCGATGGGCATCAAGGGCATGTCACCAGTGTCGGCCACGCGGCCAGGGCTGCCAAGTCGAATCCGCTGGCGGCGCTCCGACAGCGGCCGCTGCAGCGGGTTCAATTAATTTAGCGATTTCTAATATTATGGCCGCACCGACCGCCCCCGGATCTTCCCGATGCTGCTCCCCCTGTTCGGCGCCCTCCTGATCGGCCTCGCCCTTGGCCTGCTGGGCTCCGGCGGCTCGATCCTCACCGTGCCGATCCTGGTCTATCTGGTCGGACAGCCGGAGAAACTCGCGATCGCAGGCTCGCTGGCGATCGTTGGTGGCATCGCCCTCGCGGGCGCCCTGCCCTGGACGCTCAAGCGGCAGGTCGATCTGCGCAGCCTGCTCTGGTTCGGCCTGCCCGGCATGGCCGGCACCTGGGCCGGCGCCTGGGCCTCGCAGTGGTTTTCGGGCGCGGCCCAGCTCGCCCTGTTCGCCATCGTGATGCTGCTGGCCGCGGTGATGATGTTCCGCAGCTCCGCGCCCCGGCCGCTGGAGGCACGCCCACCGCGCGGGCGCCTGGCTATCGTCGGCGACGGCCTCGCCGTGGGCGCGATCACTGGGCTGGTTGGCGTGGGCGGCGGTTTCCTGATCGTCCCGGCCCTGGTGCTGCTCGGGCGGCTGTCGATGCAGAAGGCGATCGGCACCAGCCTGTGGATCATCGCGATGAAGTCCTTCACCGGCTTCCTCGGCTACCTGCCGGTGCTGGAGAAGCAGGGCCTGCAGCTCGACTGGCCGCTGATCGGCCTGTTCATCGCGATCGGCGCCGCCGGCACCCTGCTCGGCATGCAGCTGGCCAGCCGCCTGCCGCAGCAGACCCTGAAGCGCGCCTTCGCGGTCTTCCTCGTGCTGATGGGCGCCTACATCATCCTGCGCACGGCGCCACAGCTGTTCTGATCCGCCCCCTCCCGGAGAGCCCATGATTCCGCACGTCCAGCCCTTCTTTGACGACGACAGCTGCACCTGGACCTATCTGGTCAGCGATCCGGACAGCGCCGCCGCCGCAGTGATCGACCCGGTGCTCGACTTCGATCCGAAATCGGGCAATACCGCAACCCGTTCGGCGCAGAAGGTGCTGGATGCCCTGCGCGAGCGCGGGCTGCGCCTCGAATGGATCCTCGAAACCCACGCCCATGCGGACCACCTCTCGGCCGGCCACTGGCTGCGCGCGCAGTGCCCGGGCGCGCGGCTGGCGATCGGCGAAGGCATCCGCCAGGTGCAGGCCACCTTCCGCGAGATCTTCAATCTCGGCGAGCACTTCCCGGTCGACGGCTCGCAGTTTGACCGCCTGGTCGAGGACGGCGAGCGCTTCGCGATCGGCAGTCTCACGGTGGAAGTGGTCGCCACCCCCGGCCACACCGATGACAGCGTCAGCTACCGCATCGGCGATGCCGTGTTTGTCGGCGACACCCTGTTCATGCCCGACGGCGGCAGCGCCCGCTGCGACTTCCCCGGCGGCAGCGCGGCCAGGCTGTACCGCTCGATCCAGCGCCTGTTCGAGCTGCCTGACGACACCCGCCTTTTCGTCTGTCACGACTACTCGCCGGGCGGCCGGGCGGCAGCCTGCGAAACCACCGTCGGCGCCCAGCGCACGACCAACATCCACGTCGGCACCGGCCGCGGCGAGGCCGAATTCGTGGCCATGCGCGAAGCCCGCGACGCCACCCTGCCAATGCCGCGCCTGATCCTGCCCTCTGTGCAAGTCAACATCCGCGCCGGCCAGCTGCCCGAGCCAGAGGACAACGGCGTGCGCTACCTCAAGCTGCCGCTGGACCGGTTTCCGGGCGTGCCGGTGTGAAACCGGGATTGGGTTGACGCCGGGATTGGGGATTGGGGATTGGGGATTGGCCTGAAGCGTGATGCAAACCCTGGCCTTGCGCTCCGCGCTTGAGAGAGCGCCGAGGTGCCGCAGCGGGGACTCGGCCCGGTTCGCGTCGCAGCAGACTTCAACCGGCCTCAGCGACATCGAAGGCGAGCTGCCGGCGCTGGTATCGCCACGTCGAGCCCCGCCCATCTCCTGCGCACATTGCTGTCCCGGCTTCGCAGGACGCTCCGCGCGCCCCGGAAGTCAGGGCGCCTCAGGGCGTCGGCACCGGCCGGCCGTGCACCTCGGCCCAGAACGCCGTGCTGATCCGCCCGATCGCCGGGCTTTCGGCATTCAGCAGCAGGGCGAGGCCGATCTGGTGCGTGGGCGACCAGGCGATCTCGGCCACGTAACCCTTGACCCAGCCGCTGTGGTAATTCAGCGGCGTCTCGCCGATCCGGTAGACGCGCCAACCCAGTCCGTAATGCGCCTCGTCGAGCAGCTGGCCCCACAGCCGGCGTTTCAGCTCGCGCGGCGTGCGCACCCGCGGCGTGGTCACCGTCTCCACCACCGCCGGCGACAGCGCGTCCGGCTGGCGACCCAACTGCGCCAGCAGCCACTGGCCGAGATCGCGGGCGCTGGCGTTGACGCCCGCGGCCGGAGCGAGCTGGTAGTAGCCGGGCTTCAGTTCCGCCTCGACCCAGCGCCCGGCCTCGCGACGGTGCGGACGCGCGTGGTTGGGCTCGGCCAGCAGGGCGTCAAGCCCGAAGCTGGCGCGCTGCATGCCCAGCGGCCGGAACAGGCGGCGCTCCACCAGTTCGGCATAGCCCGCTCCGCCAGCCCGGGCGAGGATCGGCTCGACCTGAGCGAAGGCGATGTTCTGGTAGCTGTAGCAGCTGCGCGGCGCGCAAATCGCATCCAGCTCGCGGAAGCGCGGCAGGATGCGCTCCAGCGCCAGCCCGTCGTCGATCAGGTTGTCGTAGGCGTTCGGCACCAGCCCGGTCGACTGGCCGAGCAGATCCTCCACGCGCAGCTGCCGGCTCAACTCGGCGCGCTTGAAGCGCAGCTCGGGCAGCTGTTGCGCCAGCGAATCGGCGAGGTCGAGCCGACCTTCTTGCGCCAGCTGCACCGCCAGCGGCCCGGCGAAGGTCTTGGACACCGAGGCCAGACGGAACACCGTGTCGGCATCCACCGGGTCCGTACCGCCCACCGCGCGCAGGCCGTGCCCCTGTACCCGCAGGACGCGACCCTGCGCGATCACCGCATAGGCGCCACCGGGGATGCCCTGCTCGGCCAGGGTCTCGCGGAAATGCCGGTCGAAGGCGTCCAGGTCCGGCAGCGCCGCCTTGGCGACCGGGGCACCCAGCAGCGCAAGAACCAGCACGAGAACGCGATGTAGCGGCTGAACCATGGCTTCGGCTCGGAACGATTGGGGTTGCGAGCCTAGGGCATGCGCACGGGCGCCGGCTGAACCGCAGCGCATGCATGGACGGCGACAGGTTCGCCCCGCGCGCGGCTCAAGCGCCTGGACATCCTCCCACGCGTCGTTTTCGACCGCCCGCCGAGCGCAGTGATGGCAATGGAGTGGGGTCTTCGGGCGGTGCGAATCCCTTCTTCCGTCAACCGACCGATGCACGCTCCCCAATCATCGAGCCCTCGAACAAATCGCGCTCAACGCCAAGCCAAGCTAAGCCCATAGGGTGGGCCCTGGCCCACCGCGACACGGACCCTGGCCTCGGTTCATCGAGCTCTCTCTCGGAGGCCTACGCGTGGGGCATTCGAAAGAGATGAGAACCGCCAGAGTGAGGCTCACGGTGGGCCAGCCCCCCTATGCAGCGGGGACTGCGAGCTCGTTGCGATTCCCGATTCCCGATACCCAGCCCTCAGAACGCCCGCCGCGCCTCCAGCACCAGCTCGACGCTCTCCAGCCGCGGATCGCTGTCCAGCGGCATCGCGATGTCGATGTGGATCAAACGGGCGAAGGCGCTGCGGGTGTTGGACAGGCGCAAACCCATGCCGACGTTGGCGAGGCGGCCGGGGTTGGGCCGATCCAGAGGGTCGCGGCCCCAGACGCGACCGACGTCGGCGAACACCGCGCCGCCGACGCGAAACAGCCGCCACGGATACCAGTCGGTGAAGTAGCGCTGCTCGACGCTCAGGCGAGCATAGCTCTCGCCGCCGGCCCAGCGCAGCGGATAACCGCGCAGGCCGGTATCGCCACCGAGATAAATGCGATTGTCGAGGTCGAGATCGTGTCCGTACTGGCCTTCGAGCTCGGCAAAGAACAGCCGCCGCGGCCCGGTCTCGCGGTAGTAGCGCAGGTCGCCGGCGACGCTGAAGTTGCGGGTGTTGCCGGCCTCCTGGCGCAGTCCGAAGCGGCTGGAGAAGCGCAGCAGGTCGCCGCGCGGGAAGCGCCAGCCCCGGCTGCCCTCGCCCTCCAGCCACCAGGCATCGCGATCGCCCCCCAGCGAGCGGTCGGCCCGGCCGAGGCGCGCGCTGAGGCGGGCGCCGAGCAGGGCGTCCTCGGTGATGTCGATCTGGTCGTAGTTGCGCAGCACCTCCCACTCGTCGCGGATGTATTCGAGGCCGACCCAGGGTCCCGCCAGATGGCGGTCCTCGGGCACAGGCCCCAGCAGCGCGGGATCGCGCGCCGGCAGGAAATCGCGCTGCTGGTCGCGAAGCCCCAGGCTCCAGCGCAGCACACGCCCGTCGCGCAGGCCGGCCGAGCGCCCCCACCAGAGATCCAGGTCGCGATTGCGCTGGCGGTACTCGGAGACCTCCTCGCCGAGTTCGTAGAAGCTCTCGACCTGGGTCAGGTGGTCGATCCGCAGGCTCCAGGCCTCGCGCACGTCGAGCGCGTAGAAGGGCTGCTGCAGGCCGATCAGGAAGCCACGGCCGTCGCTGTTGTCCTCGTAGGCGAGGTCGATGCCGCGCCAACGGCCCAGCTCGTGGTCGTTGCGATAGCGCAGCGCGGTGCTGTTGCGGTCGGCGTCACCGCGCCTGGAGAGCCGCAGCAGGGCACCGCGGCCGGCGAGATTGCTCTCCTCCAGGTCGAGGCCGAAGCTCGACTCGCCGCCGCGACGGCTGCCCGCGATACCGGGATTGAGCGACCACACGTCGCGGGTCTCGACCTCGACGGTCACCCGTCCGCCCACGCAGGCCACGGGCCGCAGTTCGGCCTCGCGCAGGTACTCGGTGGAGCGCAGCAGACGGGCCGACTCCTGCAGCAGGCGATGCCGGTAGGGCTGGCCTTCCTCGATCAGCAGCGGCCGCCGCAGGGTGGACTCACGGGTCAGCCGGTGCAGGCGGTTGGCGGCGCGGAACAGGGCCTTGTCCTCTTCCGGCAGCTCCGTGTCGAACACGTTGCGGCGCAGGAAGCGCAGCTCGCCGATCACAGCCCCCGAAGCTTCAAGGGCGGTGGGATCGAGGCTGCCGTCCGCCGGACACTCGGCCGCCCTAGCCGACAGCAGCGGCAGGCAGGCCAACATCAGCGAAGCGAGCAAGCGCGGGGCCATCAGCGGGCACATCCGTGATCAGGGGCGAGACGGGTGTCGTGGTCGCCCCATCCTGACAGATTCGGCCCGACTCGCACCGCGATCCACCCTACGCGGCAGGCAGTCCCGGGCCGTGCAGCAGGGCGCCGGTGACATCGACCACGCTGACGTCCACTTCGACGCCAGAGCGCACGCTTTCGGTGACCACGCAGAACTGCTCGAACTGCTGGAGGATGCGCTCCAGCTGCTGGTAGCTGCCGGCCATTTCGGGCAGCACGATCTGCGCGTCGACCTTTGCCACGCGCATGCGGCCGGCCTCGTTGCGGCCCATCGTGGCGACCGCCTTCACCTTCAGCGGGCCCGGATCGTTCTTGTACTTGCGCAGGGCGAACAGCAGGCTCGCGCCCATGCAGTTGGCGACCGCCGCGACCAGCATGCGCGAAGGATTCGGGCCGCTGCCGCCCCCCAGCGGCTCGGGTTCGTCGGTCATCAGGTCGGGAATCTCCGTGCCCTCGAAGCGCACGCGGAAGACGTAGTCCTGCTCCTGCTCGATGGTGAGGCTGAAGCTCTGGGTGTCGCTCATGTCATTGCCCCTGGGCGTACTGCATGAAGGCGCTGCGCGCGAACTGGACGATGCCCGCCGCCGGCAGGGCGCCGGACTGCCGCGCGAGCTCGGTGCCGTGGTGGAACAGCACGAGCGTAGGAATGCTGCGGATGCCGAAGTGCTGGCCCAGCGCCGGCTGCGCCTCGGTATCGACCTTGGCCAGATGGAACTGCGGCTCCAGTGCCTGTGCGGCCTGGGCGAAGGCCGGCGCCATCAGTCGGCAGGGCCCGCACCACGGCGCCCAGAAGTCGACCAGCACCGGCAACTGCGCGCGACCGGCATGCGCCTCGAAGCTCTCGCCGGTCAGGTCGAAGGGACGGCCGGCGAAGATCGCGCCGCCGCAGCGCCCGCAGTTGGGACCGTCGTACAGGCGCGCCTGCGGCACCCGGTTCAGGCCGTGGCAGTGCGGGCAGGCGAGGATGATGCTGTCGTCACTCATGCGGCGCGTCCCTCCTGGAACTTCAGCAGGCTGTAGTAGAGCAGCGGGATCACCACCAGGGTGAGCACGGTGGAGACGAGGATGCCGAAGATCAGCGCGATCGCAAGCCCGTTGAAGATCGGATCATCGAGGATGAAGAAGGCGCCGGCCATCGCCGCCAGCGCGGTCAACGCGATCGGCTGGGCGCGCACGGCGCAGGCCTCGATCACGGCCGCGTCCAGCGGCCGACCGTGGGCGATCTCATGGTTGATGAAGTCCACCAGCAGGATCGAGTTGCGCACGATGATGCCGGCCAGCGCGATCATGCCGATCATGCTGGTGGCGGTGAACTGCGCGCCCAGCAGGGCATGGCCCGGCATCACGCCGATCACGGTCAGCGGGATCGGCGCCATGATGACCAGCGGCACCGCGTAGCTGCGGAACTGGGCCACGACCAGCAGGTAGATCAGCAGCATGCCGGCGGCATAGGCAATGCCCATGTCGCGGAAGGTCTCGAAGGTGATCTGCCACTCGCCGTCCCACTTCAGGCTGAAGCCGGCGGTGCTCTCGGGGGCGCTGAAGAAGCGCTGCTCGATCGGCCAGGGCAGTTCGGCAGCTTCGTTCAAGCTCGAAACCACCGAGAACATGCCGTAGAGCGGGCTGTCGAGCGCGCCAGCCTCGTCGGCCATCACGTAGACCACCGGCAGCAGGTCCTTGTGATGGATGGCCGACTCCCAGCCCGTGCGCTCGACCCGCACCACCTCGGACAGCGGCAGCAGGCGGCCGTCGGCACTGCGGATGCGCAGCGCCAGCAGGGCCTCCAGTCGCCCCTGTTCGCCGGCCGGCAGACGCAGCCGCACCGGCACCGGGTACTTGGAGGCGCCGTCGCGCAGGAAGGTGGCATCGACGCCGCTGACCGCAGCCGTCAAAGCCTGCGCGATCTGCGCCTGGCTGATGCCCAGCCGTGCTGCGCGCTCGCGGTCGACCACCAGCACCTCGCGCGAAGCCTCGGCCTCGACCGTGGTGTCGATGTCGACCAGTCCTTCGGTGCCGCGGAACACTTCTGCCACCCGCAGGGCGATGGCGCGCGCGCCGGCGGCATCAGGCCCGTAGATCTCGGCGACCAGCGGCGACATCACCGGCGGACCCGGTGGCACTTCGACCACCTTGAGCGCCGCCCCATAGCGCTGGGCGACCTGCTGCAGCGCCGGCCGCACCGCGCGGGCGATGTCGTGGCTCTTGCGGCTGCGCTCGGACTTGTCGACCAGATTGACCTGCAGGTCACCGACGTGGGCACCTTCGCGCAGGTAGTACTGGCGCACCAGGCCATTGAAGTTGACCGGCGCCGACGTGCCCGCATAGCCCTGCATGTCGGCCACCTCCGGCACCTGCGCGAGGGTCAGGGCCAGGTCCTGCAGCAGCGCATTGGTGCGCTCGACGGTGCTGCCCTCGGGCAGGTCGACCACCACCTGGAACTCCGACTTGTTGTCGAAAGGCAGCATCTTCAGCACCACCATCTGCACCACGGCGAGGCCGGCCGACAGCACCACCGCGCCAACGATACCGGCGAACAGCCACAGGCGCCGGCGCGCGCCGCGCTCGCGGTGCAGGAAGGGCTGCAGCAGGCGCTCGAACAGGCCATGCAGGCGCGCGGCGATGCCGCTGCCGTGGGCGGGATGCCCGTCGCCATGACCGGCCTCGCCGAGGTGGCGCGACAGCAGCTTCAGCGACAGCCAGGGCGTGACAATCAGGGCCACGGCCAGCGACAGCAGCATGCCGACCGAGGCATTGATCGGGATCGGCCGCATGTAGGGGCCCATCAGCCCGCTGACGAAGGCCATCGGCAGGAGCGCCGCGATCACTGTGAAGGTGGCAAGAATGGTCGGGCTGCCGACCTCGTCCACCGCCGGCGGGATCGCCTCCAGCAGCGACTTGCCGCCGCGCGCCATGTGCCGGTGGATGTTCTCGACCACCACGATGGCGTCGTCGACCAGGATGCCGATCGAGAAGATCAGCGCGAACAGGGAGACCCGGTTGATGGTGAAGCCCATCGCCCAGCTGGCGAACAGGGTGAGCGCCAGGGTGATGATCACCGCGGTGCCGACCACCACCGCCTCGCGCCAGCCCAGCGCGAACAGCACCAGCAGCACCACGGCCATCGTCGCGAAGATCAGCTTCTGGATCAGCTGGATCGCCTTGTCGTTGGCGGTCTTGCCGTAGTCGCGGGTGATGTCGACCTGCACGCCTTCGGGAATCAGGCTGCCGCGCAGTTCGCCGATGCGGCGGCTGATCGCGGTGGTGATGTCCGAGGCATTGGCGCCGGGCTTCTTGGCGATCGCAATGGTCACCGCGGGGTGCATCGCGGAGAGCTGGCCCTGCTCGGGCCTGGCGTGCCAGACATAGCTGACCGGCAGATCGGCGCCGCGGCGGATTTCGGCGACATCCGACAGGTACAGCGGCCGGCCTTCGCGCAGGCCGATGACCAGTTCGGCGACCTGCTGCGCATCCGCCAGGTAGGTGCCGGCGGTGACCGGGATCTGCCGGCCGTCCTCGACGCGCTCACCGGCCTGCATCACCACATTGCTGGCCTGCAGGGCGCCGGCCAGGTCGTTCATGTCGATGCCATAGCTGGCCAGCCGCGGGGCATCGAGCTCGACCACCACCGCGCGCTCGGGCGCGCCGATGGTGTAGACATCGCGGGTGCCGGGCACGCGCTTCAGTTCGGTTTCCAGCGTGTGCGCGACCTCGGCGACCTCGACCCCGCCGCGGGCGGGGTCATCCGTCCAGACGGTGAGGCTCATCACCGGCACATCGTCGATGCCCATCGGCCGCACCAGCGGCTGACCGACGCCGAGGTTCGGCGGCGCCCAGTCGGCGTTCGAATAGACCTGGTTGTACAGGCGCAGGATGGCATCGGCGCGCGGCACGCCGACCGTGTACTCGACGGTGATCACCGCCATGCCGGGCCGGCTGATCGAGTAGACGTGCTTGACGCCCTCGATCTCGGACAGCACCTGCTCCAGCGGATAGCTGACCAGGTTCTCGACGTCCTCGGCCGGCGCGCCCGGGAAGGGCACGAACACATTGGCCATGGTCACATCGATCTGCGGCTCTTCCTCGCGCGGCGTGATCAGCACGGCGATCAGGCCCAGCAGCAGGCCGGCGATCGCCAGGATCGGGGTCAGCGGATTGTTCTGGAAAGCCGCGGCCAGGCGTCCGGAGATGCCCATGCGCGGAGTCGAGTGTGTCTCAGCCATCGCTGCGCTCCCGGCGCTGCTGCTCCAGCCACAGTCCGGCGGCGACCGGATCGGCGGCCACCTGCTCGCCTGCCTCGAGGCCCGACAGCACCTCGATGCGATCGCCGATGCGATGGCCCAGGCGCAGCTGGCGCAGGGCGAGCCCCGCCTCGCCGACCACGTAGGCCGCGGTCACCTCGCTGCGCTTGACCAGGCTCGACACCGGCAGCAGCAGGCGGGCGTCCTCGCCGACCACGAAAGCGACCTTGGCGGCCATGCCGGGCGAAAGCCCGGTCTCGGCCGCGGGCAGATCGACGCGCACGCTGAAGCTGTGGGTCGCAGGGTCGGCATAGGGAAACACGGTGACCTTCTCGGCCTCGATGCGACGGCCATCGTCGAGCAGCAGGAAGGCGCGGCCGTTGCCGCGGATGGCCTCGACGTCCGACTGCGGCACCCGCACCTGCAGGCGCAGGCGATCCAGCGACAGGCCGGCGATCAGCGGCTGGCCGGGGCGCACGGTCTCGCCGACTTCGACGAAACGCTGGGTGACGATGCCCGAATAGGGCGCGCGCACCGCGGTGTAGTCGACCTGCTCGCTGGCGGCTTTCACCGCCGCCTGCGCCGACTCGAGCTGGGCGCGGGTGGCGTCGCGGCGCGCGGTGGCCTGATCGAGCTGGGCCCGCGAGACCAGGCGGCGCTCGAAGATCTCCGACACGCGCTTGAACTCGGCCTCGGCCTCGCTGGCCGCCGCCTGCGCCGCGGCGAGCGCCGCGCGCGCCTGGCGCTGCGCCGACTGCTGCTCGACGTCGGTGAAGCGCACCACTACGTCGCCCGCCTTGACGTAGTCGTTGACGTCGAAGGGCAGCTCCAGCACGCGGCCGCCGGTCTGCGCCGACAGCGTGGCCGAATGCACGGCTTCCACCACGCCATCCCAGACCCGCTCGCGCGCGGCGCTGTCGGGCGCCACCGCGATCAGTTCGATGTCGGGCGCAGCAAGGCGGCTCGGCGCCAGCGGCGCCTCGCTGCCGCAGGCCGAGAGCAGCAGGCCCGCGGCGAGCGCGATGGCAAGGGAAAGCGAAGTCGGACGCATGGCGGGTTCCATCAGCGGCGAGGTGGCAGAAGGTGTCTCAGCGGGCAGCCTGGCCGAAGGCGCAGCCGGGCTTCAGGCCCAGCTTTCCCATGACGATGGCGGCGGGGCAGAAGCCGGTGAACGCGGACTGCAGCAGGTTCAAACCGACGAAGGTGGTGAGCAGCAGCCACCAGGGCGAAACGAAGTGGGTCAGCAGCACGCTGATCAGGATCATGGTGCCGGCGAAGGCGAGCATGGCGCGGTCGATGTTCATGGCTTGAGCTCCGGGATTGGGGATTGGGGATTGGGGATTGGGGATTCGGGATTCGTTTCGAGCGCGCTCGGCGAGGCTCATGGGGGCGCTCCGGACTCATGAGCATGTTGGCTACTTGAGGCGTTCGATGCCCAGCGCCTTCAGCAC
>VFQU01001049.1_pt1 | contig 18208 bp, 20 predicted proteins | sample 3512311 | NCBI WGS metagenome assembly VFQU01 (sample SAMN10412377, study PRJNA504923) | tailings metagenome | isolation source: Relicate 3 Philex TSF3 active mining site | place: Philippines: Tuba, Benguet | collected 2017-08-29
GCTATCTTGAATTTTGAGCTGGCTCTTCACTCTCCCAGGTTTATGCAAGAGGTCTATTCTGTTGGAAATCGAAATCTGGATCGGGGTTGGTCGTCTTTTTATTCCTTAAGGGGTTTGAACCAATTTAACGATTTATCCACAGCGCAGTCTATCCCAGGCCAAGATTTCACGGCAAGATTGGTAGTATTGAATATTCAAGACAGAATCGGAGTTTTCAAGGGCTTTGTCAGTTGCAACCAATAGACTGTTTTCCCTTCAGATTCTGCTTTGTCGGCCAATTTTTGATTTTGCTCATTAATCCAGGCATCTTCTGTCATCGGCAAAACAACTGCACTGGCAGGAACACCGGGAATATTGCCCCCATGTTTCTTCAAAAGATCACGAAACTGAAATGCCGCTTGGATATTGGCAGCAGCTAATCGCTTTTGTTCAGGGTCGGTTAAGTTCAGCTTCATATCGCGCTCGTTCCTTGAACCAGTTTTCCAATAGCCATTCATGGGCTTCTTCAAAATTAGCAAGATTGTCGCCAGTATCGGTACTCCAACGTTTAGTTACAGTCTCCGCTAGTGAAGTTTAATCTAAATTAAGGACTAAACACTGCAATAAAATAAGGTAAACCAAATAGACAACCACGACTTAGGGGCCAGTGACTAACAGTGATCATCGCTATTTTATTTCTTGGATATTGTCGAGATCATCCTGAAAATCAGCAACATCATAATGAACACAAATACCTCGATCAGCCAATAGTTTTTGAAACTGAATCTGATGTAAACCAACTAGCTCACTTGCTTTTCCCAAGCTAATTTTGTTTTGCTGAAACAGCATTAGGACAATTTCCAGAAATAGCTCATTTTCTGAAAAGCCACTCGCTTTGATAATATCTTCTGAAATGACTAAGCTCATGTCTCTAACGTAGAAATCCTCTAATTTGATACTAGCAGTCATTCTTTCAATGGGTTTTATTACAGGACTTCTTAAGATATTTCTGTGATTAATCGCCAGGCCTGGGTAGAAATGTATGACTTAAAATTATTGCTCATGGCCTGGGACTTGGCTTAACATCATGACTAGGTTGACAAGTCCCAACCCTCTTTCTAATCTTGAAGTATGAAAGTCAGAGATGTGATCAAATTAATCGAGAAAGATGGCTGGTATCTAGCTCGGATAAAGGGGAGTCACCGTCAGTACAAACATTCGAGCAAACAGGGGCTAGTGACCATACCAGGAAAACCAGGTGATGATTTAGCTCTAGGGACTTTAATAGTATCTTGAAACAAGCAGGTTTGAAATGATGCAGTACCTTATCATTATTGAAAAGACAGCCACAGGATATTCAGCCTATTCACCTGATCTGCCGGGGTGCGTCTCAACTGGGGTAACTCGTGAGGAAGTTGAACACAATATGCAGGAGGCTGTGGAGTTTCATCTGGAGGGGTTAAAACTAGAGGGATTAGATATTCCTTCTCCCACGACTTTATCAGCCTATGTTGAGGTTGCTGCCTAGCACAGTGTCTTTTTTAGTGAATTCATGCAATCCTAAAAATTTTGATACTGAAGAGGTTCATTATTGCAATAACCTGACTCTACGCAGCAAAACTAAGATTGAGTTTTTTAACTGATAATACTGCTGTCGGTCTCAGCTGAGATATTTGTTCATGGAGCCTGATTCCCGATCATCAAATCTATCCATCACAATTTATAAAGCTCCTCAAAAAGGTAAAGGGCAAAAATTACTGGAGGAGGGTTTTCAAGTTGTGGATTTTCCCTACAATCCCCCTTACGTTGACGGAAACTGCTATTTTGCTAGCCCTAGCGATAGAAGCATTGCTAAGGAGTTCAACCAGAGTTACCAAGAACGAATTCTTGAGGTGATGATTAATCAAGAAAGTTATGAGAAATATTTCCAGCCCCTTGAGCATCGCTATGATGAAAGGGGTGATCGTAACCGGATTGAGGTTGTTATTCCTCAGAGCTTGTTTCCTATCCTCAATCAATTTCCACGAGTCCTAAAGCCACGGTGAGCAGAATGGATAGTAAAAATTGGGAACAAATAAAATCTCAGTACAAGCTCGGTCAGTTTGTTCAAGGCAAAGTTGAGTTTCAGGCACCTTTTGGCGTTTTTCTAACAATTGATGCGCCTTTAGTTAAAGGGTTAATCAAAATTCCTGACTTTTTGGATGAGGGAGAAATGACTGAAGCGATGTATCCCGAAATTGGCACAACATTAGGCGCAGTTGTAGTTGGCTATAACGAGAGTAATTGTCGCGAAATTTACTTAAGTGCAAAACCTAGTGTTCTCCATAAAGCTCTTGTCCCTCTAAAAATTCCTGCTTTGGCTGTATGAAATTACTCTCTAAATAATTAAGCAATCAATATTGTCTCGGAATTAACCGATGTTACGAGAAGATATTAAGAAAGAATTAGACAAACTCAATGATGAGCAACTTAAAAAAATTGCTGATTTCATTGCTTTAATTGAGCTACAGTCCCATCAAATTACCCCATCGCAACCATTTTTGTGAAGAGCAAATTCATCAAATTGGGCTAAGGAATTTCGGGAATGGGTGTCACAACTTCCTAAAGGTAATCTAAGTTTAAATGACACAGCCTTTAGTCGCAATAGCATTTATTAGTTTTGAGAAATTAGGTTTGAAATAATGCAGTACCGTATCATTCTTGAAAAGACGGTCACAGGATATTCTGCCTATTCTCCTGATTTGCTAGGCTGCGTTGCAACTGGGCCAACTAAAGAGGAAGTTGAACGAAATATGCAAGAGGCTGTGGAGTTTCATCTAGAGGGTTTGAAATTAGAGGGTTTAGAGATACCCGATTTGAAAAACTTTCTAACTGATATTTTTGCTTAACATACTCCTATTTAAGTTAAAAAATCTATGGAATTTATTCCTACTTTTTATGGCCATTGTGTTCGGGCTTGCCCCGCCTTGATTGCTACTACTGTCCTGCGCGTTGATGATCTCTGTGACTTCCCGACTAACAGTGTTTTGCTGCAAGAGTTGTATGATGGGGGGCAATTTCCGCATTGATCGCATAAATCCTATGCGGTTGGATGTCGGTTACTGGGTGAGGAGAGATGATGGCTTGGAGAATTGGAGCATATTTGTTGGGGATTGGCCTGGCCTGGGGGTATCATTTTTTGGCTCATGCACAAACCTATTCTGTCCTCTCTCGCCAGCGCCCTAGCTCCCAGGCCCTGACTATTGATCAACTATCCCACGCGCATCAATCTCCCCCTTTTCGTGAACAATTGCCCTCCCAGGCCCCACCGACCCCAGTTGAGCAGCCCCATTCCCAATTCTCTCCACCTGGAATCACTCAAGAGTTAACTCAATGGTTTGCCCGTGGTGTTTGTCATGTCACCAATTCCGCAGCACCGCCCCCCAGGCCCAACTCCCTAACACGAGCTGAATTGGCAGTAATGATCAACCATTGTTTAGACACCTGGCAGTCTGAACGGGCAACCGCAGCAGATTTGGTTTTAATTCAACAGTTTACCCAGGCCGTTGCCCCAGAGTTAGCTTCGGTCCAAAGCCGCTTTAACCAGGTGGAAGAGCGTGCAGCTATTTTAGCGCGAACTCAGTTTTCCCCAACGACTAAACTCCAGAGTTCGGTTCTTCTTATTCCCAATGATTTACTCGCGGGCCATTTTTCTAACCCCACTGGCCAACCCACGGGGCAGCCGTTAACCACAAATTTAGCGATGAATTATCGAACTCGCTTAATCCTAGATACCAGCTTTTCGGGACGGGATTTACTCCGAGTGCGACTGCAAGCGGCGAACTTTCCGAACTATAGCCAAATTACGGGCACGAATATGTCCCGCTTGGCCGTTGACAATAACACCAATGATCAATTTGAGATGAATCAGTTGTTTTATCGAATGCCGATTGCCTCTCGTGGACAATTAACGGTTGATATTGTCGGTGGCTCCTTTGATCACAGTTTTAAAAGTTACAATCCCCTCCTCAGTTCCAGTGAAAAAGGGACGATTTCTCGCTTTGGACGTTTTAACCCAGTTTATGACATCAAAGGTGGCACTGGCCTGGCCTTTAGTTACGACTTAATTTCCCAGCGGGATGGACAAGGAGTGACATTGAATATTGGCTATCTTGCCGGTCGCTCGCCGAACAATACAGACAATCGACAATGTTCTACAAGTAGTCAAAATACTTGCTTTAATGCCGGTTATCCAGGCCAAAACCCCAGTTTTGGTGCCCCTACTGGCGGCCTCACCGGAACCTATGGGGCGATGACTCAATTAGATTTGCGCCTTTTACCCAACCTTGCCCTAGGCCTAAATTATGTCCGTTCCTTTGGCATTGATGTCACAGGCGGCTCAGGCAGTAGCTATGCCCAAAATCCCTTTGGCTCCAATGCCACCACAAATTTTCGGAATCTTCAAGGTGATAGCGTTGGTTTACAGTTTACAACCCGCCTGTTTCAACAACTCCAACTCTCAGGTTGGGTCGGCTACAGTCATTTAACTGCGGTACAGGGGCCAGCGCAGGGGCAAACGGCTCAGGTCATAAATTATGCGGTCACGTTTGGCATTCCCGATCTCTGGCAGGAGGGTGATGTCATCGGCCTGATCTTTGGGCAACCACCGCAATTAATTAGTACGGATCATGCTCTCCGCCCAGCTGCTTTTAATTCCTATCATCTAGAAGCTTTTTATCGAATGCAACTGTCCCCCAATATTTCCCTCACACCGGGTATTTTCACTGTCTTAAATCCCAATAGCAATGCCGCAAATCCACCTTTGGTTTTAGGGATCTTGCGAACAACGTTTACTTTTTAGTTGTCTATTTGGGGATTTTCCTGACTACCCATCATTCTCTATGAATAAAAAAGACGGAAGCTTTGGACCTCCGCCTGAATGATCGATCAATTGTTTTGGTAATTAGGATCTGGATTTAACGCCAACTCACCTTAGTAGTCGAAGTCACCACCCATCCCCGCACCAGCCCCCGCCGGAGCAGCATCTTTGGGTTCCGGTTTGTCAACGATGATGCACTCGGTGGTCAAGACCATACCAGCAATGGAAGCTGCATTTTGCAAGGCAGACCGGGTGACTTTGGCCGGGTCAACAATCCCAGCGGTGAACATATCAACAAACTCATTGATGGCGGCATCGTAGCCAACATTGAAGTCTTTTTCCTTCACCCGCTCCGAGATGATCGCCCCGTTTTGACCGGCGTTTTCAGCAATCCGGCGCAGAGGTGCAGTCAAGGCCCGCTCGACGATGCCAGCCCCGATCAATTCCTCGGCCGCCAAGTTAGCAGCCGCCCAAGTTCCCAAATCTGGGCCCAGGTGAGCCAAGGTTGTGCCACCACCGGGAACAATTCCTTCTTCCACCGCAGCTTTGGTAGCGTTGATTGCATCTTCCAGGCGGAGTTTACGATCTTTCATTTCGGTTTCGGTGGCCGCCCCGACTTTGATCACGGCCACACCACCAGCGAGTTTAGCCAAGCGTTCTTGCAGCTTCTCTTTGTCGTAGGAAGAATCGGTTTCTTCCATCTGACGGCGAATTTGCTCACAGCGGGCTTTGACTTGCTTCTCGTTACCTTCGGCAACCAAGGTGGTGGTGTCTTTGGTAATCGTGATCCGGCGGGCTTTACCGAGCATTTCCAATTTGGCCGCATCGAGTTTCAGGCCAGCATCTTCGGTAATCACTTGCCCACCGGTGAGGACAGCGATGTCTTCCAACATGGCTTTCCGGCGATCCCCAAACCCAGGAGCTTTCACAGCCGCGACATTCAAGACACCCCGGAGCCGGTTGACGACTAAGGTAGCCAGGGCTTCTTTTTCGATGTCTTCGGCAATGATCACCAGCGGACGACCAGAGCGAGCCACTTGCTCCAGGATCGGCACTAAATCTTGGACAAGGGTGATTTTCTTGTCGGTAATTAAGATAAACGGCTCATCCAAAACCGCTTCCATCCGCTCGGTGTCAGTGGCGAAGTAGGGAGAGATATAGCCTTTGTCAAAGCGCATCCCTTCAGTGACTTCCAATTCGGTGGTCATGGATTTGCCTTCTTCCAGGGAGATAACCCCTTCTTTGCCAACTTTATCCATGGCTGAGGCGATCATTTGCCCGACTTCTTCATCGTTCCCAGCCGAGATAGCGGCCACTTGAGCAATGGCTTTGGAATCTTCCACTTGGCGGGCATGGGCCGCAATTTTGTCCACGAGGTATTGAGTGGCTTTGTCAATCCCCCGCTTTAAGGAGATTGGGTTGGCACCAGCGGCAACGTTCCGCAGACCTTCTTTAACCATGGCGTGGGCCAAAACGGTGGCTGTGGTGGTTCCGTCTCCAGCGGCATCATTGGTTTTAGAGGCGGCTTGCCGAATTAAAGCGACACCGGTATTTTCGATGTGATCTTCTAGCTCGATTTCTTTAGCAATGGTGACACCATCGTTAACGATTTGAGGAGCACCAAATTTTTTCTCAAGAACGACGTTCCGGCCTTTGGGGCCGAGAGTTACGGCAACTGATTCGGCGAGAATATCCATCCCTTTTTCGAGGGCGCGCCGGGCGTTTTCGTTGTAAATGATCCGCTTAGCCATAGGTTTAATCCTGTTTCAACACTTAGAGTTGGTTTAGATGGTCTTTAATGAAAATCTTGCTCGGGGGAGCAAACTAGGCAACAATGGCCAAAATGTCTTTTTCAGACAGGAGGATGTATTCCTCCCCGGCTAATTTCACTTCCGTACCGGCATATTTGGAGTACAGAACTTTGTCACCGACTTTGACATCAAGTTCTTGGCGAGTGCCGTCATCACTGCGTTTGCCAGGCCCCACAGCGGTAACTTCTCCCACTTGGGGTTTTTCTTGGGCGTTATCGGGTAAAAGAATCCCACCCGCGGTTTTAGCTTCAGCTTCACTGACTTTGACGAAAATGCGGTCACCAAGGGGTTTTACCGTTGAAACACTCAAAGATACTGCTGCCATACAGACTATGTCTCCCAACAATTAGAGTTGATAGAGTAAAATAGGGTTGATTCGGATCAGAGTGGGTACTCCCAGAACCTCCAGGCCCCAAACTCAGTCAGATGGAAGCTAACTCAACCTTAAACATCAGGAATTCAGAATTAGCACTCTCAACCTCTGACTGCTAACTTACCGAGAAACTACACTCTCCCGCAATCACAACAACGGTACGGCTTCCCGAACTTAAAACTGCCCTCAGGCGAAACTTCTTAAGAAACCTAACAAGCCTGACCTAGAGAGAGCGATTCGATATACTGCAAAAGGATAGGTTAATCTCGTGCTGTTATCCCTGCTGGAAGCGTAATGATGATTGGGGCTAATAGTTCCAACGGACAGGCTGAAACCAGTGCTTCCGAATTGGCCTTTCGCAGTATCTTTGAGAACGCGGCTGAGGGCATCTTTCAAACCGATATTGAAGGGCGTTATATCCGGGCTAATCGCTCCCTGGCGAGAATTTATGGCTATGACTCTCCGGAGGCCCTAATTCAGGATCAACCCAATGCTAAGGCCAGCCTGTACGTTGAACCGCAGCGGCGGCAGGAATTTATTGATGTGCTGGCTGAGCAGGATACCCTGAGTCACTTTGAGTCGGCTATTTATCGGCGGGATAAAAGCATCATTTGGATTTCGGAAACCTGTCGCGTCGTTCGGGATGCCCAAGGTCAAGTTCTCTACTATGAAGGCTTTGTCCGGGATATTACCCAGCAGCGTTTGGCCATGGATCAGCTCAAAACTACAGAAGCGCGACTGCAACAACGGAATCAGGAACTAGCGGATACCTTAACGCAACTCCAGGCTGCCCAACAAGAGCTTGTTCATTCCGAAAAAATGGCTGCCTTAGGGCAATTGGTGGCTGGCGTTGCCCATGAAATTAATACACCCCTGGGAGCAATTCGGTCTTCCATTGAAACGATTGATTTATTTTCCCAGCGGGCTTTGCCCAAACTCCCAGACACCCTGCGAACCCTTGACCCGGAGTTATTTGCCGCTTTTAAGACCTTAAGAAATTGTTCCCTTGCTGATACGTTGCAACTGTCCAGTCGGGAGCGCCGGCAACACAAACGGCGGATGATTGGGGTTTTAGAGGAACTGGGCCTGGACAATGCCGATGGGTGGGCCGATACCTTAATTGATGTTGGTGTCTTGGGGGACTTAGAGCCATTTTTCCCGTTGCTGCAATCTTCGGCTGGGCTAGAGGTAATTCAACTGGCCCATCAGTTAGCCCTGTTAGAGCGCAGCACCCACACGATCACAACCGCCATTGAACGGGCTGCTAAAGTTGTCTTTGCCCTGAAAACCTATGCGCGCTTTGATCAAAGTGGTCAAAAAGTGATGGCCCAGGTCACGGATGGGATTGAGACGGTGCTTACCCTCTATCACAACAAACTGAAACACGGGGTGGAAGTGGTACGCACCTATGATCGAGTCCCCTTAATCCCCTGCTATCCCGATGAACTTACCCAAGTTTGGACAAATTTAGTCCACAATGCCCTCCAGGCCATGGAAGAACGCGGCCGCCTTGATATTCAGGTGAAAAACTTAGGAAAATCCATTCAAGTTCAGATCAGCGATAGCGGCGGTGGCATCCCTGAAGACGTATTACCGCGAATTTTTGAACCCTTTTTTACAACTAAACCGATTGGGGAAGGCAATGGCCTGGGCTTAGATATTGTCCGTAAAATTATTGATAAGCACCAAGGTACGATTAACGTCACCTCCCGCCCAGGTCAAACCACCTTTACCATTACCCTTCCCTTTGAGGAGAGTAGCCCCCATGCCTAAGCCGGTGATTTTGTGTGTGGATGATGAACGGGTGATTTTAGAAAGTTTACGCACCCAGCTTAAAAATGCCTTTGGTGATCAATATCTCTACGAAACCGCTGAAAGTGCGGATGAAGCCCTAGAACTAATTGATGAACTCCAGGAAGAAAGCTCTGATGTGATTGTGATTGTCTCTGATTGGCTGATGCCACGGGTGCGGGGAGATGAGTTTTTAATTCAAGTCCATCAACGATTTCCCAAGGTCGTGAAGGTGATGCTCACCGGCCAGGCCGATCAAGCTGCGGTTCAACGGGCCCTGGAACATGCCAATCTTCATCGCTGTTTGAGTAAGCCCTGGCATAGTCAAGAACTAATCGAAACCATTCTCTCTGGCCTGGGATCAAAACCAATGTAAACCCCTCAAATTCCGTAGTTCTGCGGTAGCCATTCTGCAAACCTACCTTCTAGAATCTTGTTATCGCTCGGTCATCTTTTCCAACTCAGGCGGATTGTTAAACTTGTCCCCTTTACCTAAGTCTCCTAAGCCTGTCGTGATTTGTGTCGACGATGAACCAGCCGTCCTGGAAAGTTTGCGGATTGAACTACGGCGGGCCTTGGGCGATGAGTGCATTATTGAAACAGCGGAAGGCGCAGAAGATGCCTTATCCCTGATGGCAGAACTCAAGCAGGAAGACTATGAAGTCGCCCTAGTGCTTTCCGACTACATCATGCCGGATTTAAAAGGGGATGAGTTACTGGGGAAAATTCACCAGATGTCCCCCAACACGCTGAAAATTATGTTGACGGGGCAAGCTAATCTCGAAGCTGTCAGTAATGCCCTGAAACTGTCCAAGCTATACCGTTACATTGCCAAACCCTGGAATCCGGAAGACCTAAAATTAACGGTTTTGGATGCAGTGCATAGTTATCTCCAAGATCGCAAAATTGATGAACAAAACTACCGGCTGCTGCAACTCAATCAGGAATTAGCCCAGGCCAACCAAGAATTACAGCGGGTAGTGGAACAACAGTCAGAAATCATTGCCGCCCGCACGGCGGAGTTAGAACGCGCTAACCAAGAACTGATGCAGTTATCCATAACTGATAGTCTGACTCAGCTTGCCAATCGCCGTCATTTTGATGCAGTTCTCAGTCAAGAGTGGCTCAGTGCTATTCGCGAGAAAAATAGCCTAGCGATGATCCTGGCGGATGTGGATTTTTTTAAACGCTACAACGATGAATATGGCCACCACGCCGGAGATCTCTGTTTACAGCAGGTCGCACAATTAATTCAGCAGGCGGTGCATCGCCCCCGAGATTTAGTCGCTCGCTATGGCGGGGAAGAATTTGTTGTTGTCTTGCCCAGTACGGATGCTACCGGTGCTGCCCTGATTGCTGAAAATATCCGCCAGGCCCTCTATGCGGCCCAAATTCCCCATCAAGCTTCCTTAATTAAGCCCTACCTCACCCTCAGTTTTGGGATTGCGGCGATGTTGCCAGTGCCTCAGAATTCCCCACTGGTGCTGTTTAATGCGGCGGATCAGGCCCTCTATCAGGCTAAACAGCAAGGGCGGAATCAAATTGTTGTCCAACCACTCAGTGATGCTCTGGTCAGTTGAGGGGCTTAGCTGCTGATCTAGCGAGTTGGGTTTCGCGATTGGTGTCCACAAAAGAGAGATTGGAATTAGCCAGGACTGTTTTAATTTCTAGGGCGGCGGGTACTGGGGTTGGGTTGAGGAAATAGGGTTTTGGGGTATGAAGCAAGTAAATAATTCGATCTCCCGGTTGGTAGTCCAGGCCCTCTTGGGCAATCCGCACGACATCGCCACGAAGCCAAAGCAGCGGTAAGAGTGTGCCAGATTTCACCAGGGCGAATAGGTGGGCTAACTGCATCTCAACCCGTTCCGTGGCCAAAGTCACTTCCCCCAGGCGCACCGAGTCGGCATTGATATATTCATTCCAATCTTTGACATTCAGGCTACTGCTTAAGGCGGCGGGGATCGGGCTGGCTAGCTCATTTAAGCCATTGCTCCGTTCTTCTAGTTTCGGGAGAGCCGCCAGAATGCGGGGGGGGCGAAATTCTTCCATGATCCGTTGGCTCAGGACGCGGTTGACCTCGGGGTTGCTGGTAATGGCCAAAACCGTACCCAAGTTTTCGATCCCTGCTTCCTTTAAGACTTCGGAATTTAAGGCACTACTGACAAAAACCGTTAAGCCCTCGGCCTGGGCCTGGTGGCAGTAAGTTGGATTACTGTCAATCATCGCCACGGGTTCACCCCATTGATGCAAGAGTTGGGCCACGAGCCGCCCGAGGGGATTGCAGCCAATAATAATTGCGCCACTGCTGCCCTGGGCCCGCACCTGTAAAAACTCGGCCCACAGTTTTGCCGTCAAGCCTTGTCCAAACACGGTAAACAGAATGGTTAAAAACACGAGCGCTTTAATCGCATCGCCGCCGTTAATGCCACCATTGGTTAAGCTAATGGAAAATAGCGATGCCACGGAAGCTGCGACAATTCCCCGCGGGGCAATCCAGGACAGGAAGGCTTTTTGCTGCCAGCGTAACCCACTATTCCAGGTGGAAATAAAGACACTCACCGGGCGGACAATAAACATCAAGCACAGCACTGTCACCACGCCCCCCCAACCGAGGGCAAACATACTGGACACCGATAGGTCAGCGGCTAGGAGAATAAACAAGACCGAAATCGCGAGGGTGCTCAACTGGCCCTTAAAGCGGCGCAAAACCCGTTCCCCTGGAATTTCGGCCCAACGTAGGGTAATCCCCAACATCACCGCCGTCATCAGACCCGATTCACTCACCACCACTTGCGACAGGGTAAATGTCCCCCAAACACTGGCTAGAACCGACAAGTTGCGTAACTCTTCTGATAAAAACTGGGCCTGGCGGAGAAACCAACTTAACCCCAGGCCAGCGACCCAACCAATCAAGCCTCCCACCCCCAAGCGAGTCAGCAAGTTGACCAGGCCAGACCAGGGATCCAAGTCATGATTAAGAACCAAGTTCAGGACAACGACGGCCAAAATTGCCCCCAAGGGATCAATTAAGACTCCCTCCCCTTCTAAAATTGCCCCTAATTTCCGTTCAGCTCCCACCTGGCGCAGCAATGGCCCGACCACTGTTGGCCCCGTCACCACCACCAGGGAACCGTAAAGGACGGCAATTGGCCAGGGAAATTCGCCACTCCAATGGGCCGCCAAAGTTGCGCCAATCAGGGTAATCACTGCCCCAATCGTGACTAGATTCCGAATACTCCTGGTGACATCACTTTCGGTGCGTTGCAGTTCTAGGGTCAGGCCCCCTTCAAATAAAATTAAGGCCACAGAGAGCGGAACCAGGACTTCCAGGCCATCCCCCAGGAGTCGCGGATGCAGCCAGCCCAAACCACTCGGCCCCAGGCCAATGCCCGCAGTCAGGAGGAGGACAATACTTGGTAACCGGAGGAGACTGGCGAGAACTTGGGCCCCAATCCCAGCGGTAACGGCCACAACAACCAGCACCATGATTTGCAGATTGTGATCCATTGCTGTCACCTCCAACAATCGGTCTTGCTGCTTGGCCTTAGTCTAAACGGTTAATTTCTGTTGATCCTCCCGTCTCAACGTTACCACCTCAATTTTGGTTCCAGGCCTGATGGGGGTAATCCGCCACAGATGCTCAAGGGTTAGGGTTCCTCTAATTGGGCGGCGGCCTCCGAGATGACTTTGCGCAACCAGGCCCCCCGCTTGGGTAAATTTCGGATTTTGGCATCGACACTGAGCGGTAAGCGCACGGAGAGGGCTTTGTCAGCTAGGGGTTCTGTGGTTTCGTCTTGGCGTTGAAATCGTTTTTTCTTAAATTCCTCGGTTTGGATGGGCCTGGGATTCGGCATAATTGTTAATTATCTACAACACGCACTCAATCAATATATCACGGTAAACAATGATTTTCGCTGTGGTCTCCAGAAATGATGAAGAGAAGTTAAGACGAGGCTAAGCAGAAGAATCTTAAAGTAATTTTTCTAGGCGGCGGCGTAGGGCTTCCAGTTCCGGGTTTTCCACTTCGAGGGTTTCATAATCAGAAAATTCCATCTCCGGCATCGGGTCTTTTTCCCAGTCAGTCTCGGCAATATTGCGCTCCGGCGGCGTTAAAAAGAGGCGTTCGGCATCACTACTGGGCATAAAGCCAGCGGGAACCAGTTGACAGTCATAATCCGCGGCCTGGCAAAATTCTTCAATTTCCCGTTCATCCACGGCAATGACACTGGGGGTGAGAAAATCTTGGGCTTCTAACAACAGGGCATAGCGAGTCGCGTCATCTTCATCGGCGAACATCAAAATCAGATTGCGAGACCCGATTTGGAGCGAGTGGATGCCCTCATTTTCAGTCCCAGGATTGAACAACAAAACATAAACGCGCATAGAGACCAGATTTGATACCGTGCTATTCCTAGTTTACCGACCTCCCGGCCTGGCCTGGTTTCAGGTGCTGCCGCTTTTGTGATTGCTAGCCAAGGTTTGAAATTTGTTAAGAACTGTAATCCCCGTAGCAGGATTATCTCGCTTCAGTCGCTATATTGTTAAAATCGGTAACAAAGATGAAAATTCGGGTAAATCAAGACTATGGGGCGTATTGGTGTACTGCTGCTCAATTTGGGGGGGCCAGATAGCCTCTCTGATGTGCGTCCCTTTCTTTACAATTTGTTTTCTGATCCCGAAATTATTCGTTTACCCTTTCGGTGGTTACAAAAGCCCCTGGCCTGGTTGATTGCCACCCGCCGCGCTAAAACCTCAGAAGCTAATTATGCCGAAATTGGGGGTGGCTCTCCCTTACGACAGATTACCGAACAACAGGCCACTGCCCTAAAACAATCCCTCGCTGTCCAGGGGATTACGGTCAGCATCTATATTGGCATGCGCTATTGGCACCCCTTTACCGAAGCTGCTCTGGAGCAAATTAAAGCCGATGGCATTGAAGAGTTGGTGATTTTGCCGCTCTATCCCCAGTTTTCCATTAGTACCAGTGGTTCTAGCTTTCGCTTGATCGAGAGCATTTGGCAGCAAGATCCGGAACTGCAAAAAATTAAGTACACGATCATCCCCTCCTGGTTTAATAACCGCGGCTATGTCCAGGCCATGGTGGATTTAATGCGGCAAGAGTTGGAGCAATTACCCGCACCAGACAACGCTACGATTTTCTTCAGTGCCCACGGGGTTCCGGTTAGCTACGTCACTGAGGAAGGAGATCCCTACCAGGCCGAGATTGAAGGCTGTGTACATCTGATTATGCAGGTGCTGGGGCGACCGAATCCCCATGTCTTGGCCTATCAAAGTCGCGTTGGCCCCGTAGAATGGCTCAAGCCCTATACGGAAGATGTCATCCCTGAGTTAGCCCAGGCCGGGGTGAAAGAACTGGTGGTTGTCCCGATTAGCTTCATTTCCGAACACATTGAAACCCTGCAAGAAATTGATATGGAGTATCGGGAGCTAGCAGAAGAATCGGGAATTCAGACGTTTCGCCGGGTGCCAGCCCTCAATACCCATCCCGAATTTATCCAGGGCTTAACTGATCTCATCACTGATGCGCTGGATGCACCGCCCTACACCTTTGCCCAAGTCACTCGCCCTCGCAAGGAATTCAAACTCTACCCACAAGAACGCTGGGAATGGGGCATGACCTCCGCCGCTGAAGTTTGGAATGGCCGCTTGGCGATGATTGGATTTATTGCCCTGCTGATTGAACTCATTAGTGGTCAGGGCCCCTTGCACATGGTTGGGTTGCTCTAGTCCTGGCCTGGACTGTTTCCATTTAGCTGCAACCAATTGACCTTAACTGGGAACTAAAATCTTTGTGTCAAGCCAGATAACGTTAAATTATCGGATATCAGGCAACTCTGAATACCCATCCATAATCTATGTTCCGTCCAACTAACGAGGGGGGTGGCGTCAGACACAGCAACACTTCATCGTCCTTGTACCCTAGCCATTTGAAAGGACAATTAAGATTAGTTAATTGACCTTAATTGGATTTTGGCTAGACTAAGGTTAGTGATCTAACTCTAATCAGATGCTTGAAATTGCTAAAGAAGATATCCTCTGTCGCCTTCAATTTGATAATCCATGGTGGGAAACAGGTATTGCTGGGAAAATAATCTATGAAGAAACGCCGCGGCGGAAGTACTTTGAGGCTTTCGCTCAAAAAATCTTGGATTTCAGTGTGCGTCGAGCCACGGTTTTGATGGGCCCCAGACGTGTTGGCAAAACTGTTATGGTTTATCACACAATCCGTCTGCTCCTAGATTCAGGCATTAACGCCAAAAATATTTTATATGTCTCTCTGGAAACTCCAATTTATACAGGACTTCCATTGGAACGGATACTCAGCTATTTTCAGGAGCTATTTAATCATAATCGTCATGCGAATTTATTTATCTTTTTTGACGAAATCCAATACTTACGGGAGTGGGAAATTCACCTGAAATCTCTAATTGATTCATTTCCAAGCTATCGGTTTACGGCTACGGGGTCTGCTGCTGCTGCCCTAAGGCTGAAAAGTACTGAGTCTGGTGCTGGTCGATTCAGTGATTATATTTTGCCACCGCTAACCTTTGCTGAATATTTAATGTTTATCAAAAAAGAAGATGAATTAGTAGAGGTGAATATGCGCGAGTCTGAAGAATTTGGTTACCTATCTCAACAGTATGAGTTTTTGGCTAAAGATATCGACCAGTTAAATGAGTATTTTATTAATTATCTAAACTTTGGTGGCTATCCAGAAGCGGTCTTTTCAGAAACAATTCGACAGGATCCGAGTCAATATATTAAAAGTGACATCATTGATAAAGTCTTATTGCGAGATTTACCCAGCCTTTATGGAATTAGTGATATTCAAGAGCTGAATCGGCTCTTCACAACACTAGCCTATAACTCGGGTAATGAAGTAAGTCTTGAGGGATTATCGCAATCTTCTGGGGTCGCAAAAAATACGATAAAACGCTATCTGGAGTATCTAGAAGCTGCTTTTCTGATCCGTCGGGTAGAAAGAATTGATCACAATGCTAGAAAATTTAAGCGAGCCGTTTGCTTTAAAGTCTACTTAACAAATCCATCAATGCGGGCTGCGCTCTTTGGACAGATAGACACCGACTCTCAGGCGATGGGGGCAATGACGGAAACCGCTATTTTTAGCCAATGGCAACATAGTAAAATGACTGAACTTTACTATGCACGATGGAAAGCTGGAGAGATAGACATCGTCCATTTAGATGCGGCCCATCAATCCCCTTCTTGGATTGTGGAAGTAAAGTGGAGTGATCGTCCGTATAGTTCGCCGTCTGAACTGGATAACTGCATAGAATTTGTGAGAAAGAATCTAGGGGTGTCTCAACCCATCTTAGTGACAAGTAAAACCATCAGAGATCACAATTTCTTGTATAAAGATGTACGGTTTCACTTTGAACCAGCTAGCTTATATGCTTATGTTCTTGGTGCCAATATATTACGGGATATTGATGCCAAGGTTCAGGCATCTCGTGCAATGAAACACAAAAATTCTTGAAATTATTATGAGTGATTATTTTATCGCTATAACTTTTATAGAAATGACGATAAATAAACTTGAGGGGATGATCACAAAGCAAACTGTGCTGATGAAAGCCCAAATCTTTGGAAACAATCACAAAATCATTTTCTTTTGGGTATTCTCAGATAATGTCTTTTTAGTCCGGAAAATGAGGACAAGCAAAATGATTACACCCTAAACCTTTGCCCAAGTTAACCGCCCCCGCAGGGGTGGGACATGACCTCCGCCGCTGAAGTTTGGAATGGCCGCTTGGCGATGATTGGGTTTATTGCCCTGCTGATTGAACTCATTAGTGGTCAGGGCCCCCTACACATGGTTGGGTTGCTCTAGGCTTGGCCTGGACTTTAGTTCCCTTGCATTCGCCATCCATTGTAGTCACCTTGGACTACTCCTCAAACGATCCCAAAAGCTGACGCAGTAACCGAGCGAGGGACTCCCGTTCAGGCTCTGTGAGTACGCTCAGAAGACGATGTTCATTAATAACATGGGCTTCGACTGCTTCTTCAATGACGTTAAACCCTTTATCTGTTAGCTCTATCAATGTCCCGCGCCGATCATGTAAATCGGGAATCCGCCTGACCAGTGCAGCCTGTTCTAAGCGATCAATCCGATGGGTCATGGTTCCCGAAGAAACCATCAGCGTGTTGAATAATTCGGTCGGTGATAGTTGATGTGGCTTACCCGAACGGCGTAGAGCTGCCAACACATCAAACTGATCAAGGGTTAAGTCAAAGTCTGACAATGTTTCCTGGATCGCCCGCTCCAAATGCTTAGCCAATCGTCCCATCCGCCCAATAATTCCCATGGGGGAAACGTCTAAATCAGGACGCTCACGCTGCCATTGCTCCAAAATTCTATCTACTGGATCAGATTTCATCTCACGACTTGCTTCACAGATTTTCTTGACACTAAGTATCTTAACATCAAGATAATTGCTATAATCTCGACATAAAGTATCTTGACACCAAGATAAATACAGATGGAGATTGCAGGATGAATGGACGAACAATTTACCTTTTGGCAGCTCTCACGGGTGGAGCAATTTTGCCAGTGCAAGTCGCCCTGAATACATTGCTCAGGCGTTATGTCAGTGAACCGATGCAGGTTACCTTTATCTCCTATCTGGCGGGTACTCTGGCATCCCTGATGATCTGTTTTTTGGCTCGGTATCCACTTCCTACCTCAACTGCCCTGACTCAAACTTCTTGGTGGATGTGGATTGGCGGATGTTTGGGAACGCTGTATGTTTGGTCAACCATTTTTGCAACCCCCAGGATTGGAGCTTCACTTGCGCTAGCTCTGACAATTGCAGGACAGATGATCGCAGCGTTATTTCTAGACCACTATGGTGCAATTGGGTTAACAAAGTTTGAGGCAAGTCCAACCCGAATTACAGGGGTGGTGTTAGTGGTGTTAGGTGTTTCACTGGTTGCGTATGTAAAGCGTTAGTGAAATGTGAGTTTAATGCCAGAGATGTAATTATCTAAAGCTATGACTAGTTCTTTTTGAGCATAGATTTTCTCTCAGCCACGCAATTAAATTTTCGGCATTTTTGTCAGGTGGAAATAGGGGATATTTTGAATGGAAAGTCCAAATACGCTAGCACCGAGGGTTGAGAGTTCAGACTAGTGATCACGGAAAGCATATCCCTTCAAGGGGGTTACATACCCCATCGTTCTCTGGCACTGGTAGATTATCTCAAAGTAACGGGAGAACTGAATCTTTCATTTGCATAGCCTTAATTTCTTTACCATTACAAAAATAGGTAACACCTAACGGCTGAAGTGAGCAGCGGCGTGAGAACTAAAACGAAGCGCAAAGACTCTGTACCGTCCGCTCCACTGTGTTGTTAG
>VFQU01001050.1_pt1 | contig 18189 bp, 17 predicted proteins | sample 3512311 | NCBI WGS metagenome assembly VFQU01 (sample SAMN10412377, study PRJNA504923) | tailings metagenome | isolation source: Relicate 3 Philex TSF3 active mining site | place: Philippines: Tuba, Benguet | collected 2017-08-29
AACACCTGACCCCATCATTACGAATGATGTGCTCTACCAACTGAGCTAAAGCGGCACAGACGAGCATTGCCCGCCTGGATGGGGCGTCTTTTACTGATCGTTTTCGGCCGGCGCAAGGGGCAAGGCAGTCTGGCCGATCACGGGCACCCCACCGTCACCACCCCCGATTGCCGCACGGCTATTGTTCGCAACGGGAACGCGCCATTCGAAAGCGTCGAGCCGCCCGGTGACCGGGGAAACCGGCTCCCATTCGTCGCTGACAATCCCATCCGCAGTCCAGGCCGGATCGCGCGGCGCCCGCACGGCGCGGGCCAGCCATTCGCGGGCCTTGCCCTGATCCCCGTTCTGGCCCTCTTCGATCTCCGCCATGAGGCTGGCCACGCCCTGGGTCGGATCGGCTCCGGCAAAGGGCAGCAGGGCCTCGCGCGCCAGCGTCCAGTCATAGGCATCGATGGCCGCGCGGGCCAGAGCCATGCCCGCGGCCCGATGCGCCGGCGGCAGATCGACGATTTCGCGCATGCGCTTCAGCCTGTCTAGTGCCGAACTGCCCGGCTGGGCATGGGCGTAAAGCGCCGCAATATCGGGATGCCCGGTCGCCCGCCAGATGCGGCGCAACAGGCTCTGCGCCTTCCGTGTCTCGCCGCGATTGATATAGATGCGCGCCGCAATGATCGCTGCCGGCACGAAATCTGGCAGGAGTTTGAGGGCGGTCAGGGCGTGCTCGAGCGCCGAATTGGGCGATTGCGTCTGGCTCTCTCTCGCGCGCGCTGTTTCAATCACGGCCTGACGACGACGCTTTTTGGCTCTGGCCTCGCGGCTCCCCGTCACCTCGGCATTGACCATGGCCACCGCTTCGGCCCATTGGCCCCGACGCGCCAGATCGTCGAACACCGCTTCGCTGGCCCAGCCCGCCTCCGGCGCCAGCGCCATAGCCTTGCGGGCAAAGGTCAGCGCCGCCTCCGGCCGGTTCTGCGCGCGCGCCTGATCGTATAGGCCCGTGAGCGCAGCAACTGCCGTCTTCTCGCTGGCGATAAGCGCCCGATAATGCTCGCGCGCTGCCGGCATGTCGCCCAGCGCCAGATCGGCCCGCGCTTCGAGCAGTTTTGCCGCACCGCTATCCGGCAGCCGGGCCTGCGCTTCGCGCGCCATGATCCGGGCACGGGCGGCATCGCCCGATTGCAGCGCAATCACCGCATCGGACAGCGCCTCCATCCCCTGCTCGCGCCGCTTGATGGCGCGGCGCCGGGCCAGAATCCGAGGAGCATTGATGATACGACGGATCACCGCCCAGACCGCGATGATCAGCGCCGCCGCCAGCAGCAGAATGACCACGGCCGTGCCCAGTCGCGGCTGCATGCGCTGCCCGGCCACTTCGAGCACCAATGTCCCCGGCAGGGAAATCACCCAGGCCGCAATGGCCGCTACGACAAGACTGCCAATGATCCAGGAGGCGAGACGGATCATTCACCGGCCTCCCCGTTGAGTGCGGCAGCGCGCAGGCTATCGAGGAAATTTGCTGCATCGGCAAGCACGGCAATATCGCCGGCCACGGAAGCGGCCGCATCGCGCATGGTTTCGGGCAACCCTGCCAGTTCCGCCTGCGCCGAAGCAAAGTCGCGCTGCGCAATGGCCTGTTCCAGCCGGGCAATGCCCGCTTCAGGCCCGGTGCCATCCAACGCCTCGGCGGGACGCATGGCGACAAGGCCGCGGAACCAGTCCAGCGTCGTATCCTGCCAGGCTGCGTCGGCGGTCGCGGGCCGGCCGGCCAGCATGTCAGGAATGACCGCCTGCAGGCGGCGCGCAACCTCGTCGGGTCGGGGCAGGCCGGTCGCGGCATGGTCGGCAATGGTGGCAGGCACTGCTGCTTCGGGTTGGGCCCGACGCAGCGCGACCAGCGCATCCTCATAGGGCCGCCCGGCGCCAAAGGCGCTTTCAAGGCCGGAAAAAATCAGTGGCAGACGCGCCAGTTCCGTCTCCGCGCTGGCCGCTGCTCCGGCCTGTTCGGCCAGACCGGTCAGCTTGGCCTCGGCGGCACTAAGGCGGCTCGCGGCATCGGCCGATTGCTCGCGCAAGCTATCGAGGTCCTGTTGCAGCGCAGCCAGCGCCTCGGCATTGACCGATTCTCCTTCTTCCGCAGCTGTGGCTGGATTTGCGGCCAATGCATCAATCCGCGCGGACAGCGCATCCAATTGTTCGGCAAACGCACTGCTATCGGCGGACTGTGCCGGTGCCGGCGATGCCGACACACTGGTCTCAAGCCGCGACAGGCGCGCCGTCAGCGTCGACAATTCGTCCTGAACAGTGCTGGTGACAGTCTGCAATTCGGGAATGGCGGATGCAAATTGCCCGATACGCGGATCTGCCGGTTGCGGGGTCTGTGGCGGTGTGGGCCAAAGGCCGAAAAAGGCCAGCCCATAGGCGGCGGCGAGCCCCACCACACCCCCGCCAAACGCAACGGTCCAGAGAGCTCCGCCATTCGAACCGGCCGGTGCAGTCGGCATAGACACATTGGCCTTGTCTGTCGTTCCGCTTGGCTTGTCCGCAGCGGGCTTGGTGGCAATGGTTGGCTTTTCCGTCGCCTTGGCATCATCGACCGGCCGCGCGCTGCCTTCCAAAACCGGCGGCTTGACCGCGCCGGACTTGCCGCTCAGCTTGGGATCGGTAGGGGGCGTATCTTTGCCGGGGGCATCAGCCATTGGCCGTTCTCCTGTTCATTCCGATCATGGCCCAGTTTGCTCGCGGGCAAAAGCCAGTGCCAGCGCCATCATCGCCTCTTCACTGGGGTGATCGGCGAGCATGACCCTGCTGAAACGAGCCTCGAGCAGAGGCGCTGCGACATTCTCCGAAAGGCACAGCACCGGCAAAGCGGGTCTTTTCTCTGCCGGCAGCGGAACAAGATCGCAGAAAATTTCCGCAGTGCGCCGCGAATAAAACAGCGCCCCGTCTATCGCCCCCTCCGCCAGAGCATCGCTCATATGCGCGGGAAACACCGTCTCGGCCACCATTTCATAGACCGGCACGGTGATGACCATAAGGCCATGGGGCGCCAGAGACCGCGCCAGATCGCCGCTCAAATGCTTTCCGGCAGGGTAGAGAACCGGCCCATCGAGCCGCGCCAGCGCAATTGTCGTTACAAGAGCGTCGAGCGTGCCTTCGGATGCGGTTACCTGCGAAAATCCAAGCATCCGCGCTTCGTGGGCTGTACGGTCGCCAACGGCAAAGACCGGCTTATTGAGCATATCCGCCAGCAACTGCCGGTCGGCAAGAGCACGCAGGGCATTGGCGCTGGTTATGGTCAGTGCGGCAAAACCAGAAGCGGGCGGCAGATGGGTCGCCAGCGTCTGCCGCGTCATCAGCGGCATGGCCACGCCTTCGATACCCAATGCCGAAAGGCGCTCGACACTTCCCTGTGCGTCAGGCTCGGGCCTTGTGACCAAAAAGCGCATCACGCGCCCCCATTAGCCGGCCAATGCGGTCCGGCCTGCGCCAGGAGGTCGCGACCAACGCGTTCACCCAATTGATGCGGGTCAGATCCCGAAGCTTCGGCCCGAAAACTGGTCTGCCCGTCCAGCGACAATATCTCGCCCCGCAGGGTCAGAAGGTCGCCGTCCCGCCCGCTCAAGGCGCCAACCGGCGTCCGGCAGGAGCCGTCAAGCACAGCCAGCATGGTCCGCTCGGCGGCAATGGCGGCATGGGTGGGCGCATGATCGAGCGGGGCGACCAGTTCCGCAAACCGCGCATTGCCGTTCCGGACCGCCAGAGCAATGGCGCCCTGCGCCGGAGCGGGCATGAACTGATCGGGATCGAGAATGGCCGTAGCCCGATGCGCCTCGCCCAGCCGGTTGAGGCCTGCCAACGCCAGAAGCGTCGCATCAGCCACACCATCGAGCAGTTTCTGCAACCGCGTATGCACATTGCCGCGAAAGGGCACGATCCTGAGATCGGGCCGAACGCGCAGCGCCTGTGCGGCCCGCCTGATCGACGATGTTCCGAAGCGCGCACCATCCGGAAGATTGTCGATACCCTTGACCGTTACCGACAGGAAGGCATCGCGCACATCCTCACGCTCGAGGAAGGCGGCGAGCACCATGCCATCCGGCAGGCCCGTCGCCACGTCCTTGCTTGAATGCACGCCAATATCGATGCGGCCGGTCAGCAGGGCCTCGTCGATTTCCTTGGTGAAAACGCCCTTGCCGCCAATATCGGAAAGGGTGGTGTTTTCCGATTGGCTGCGGTCACCGCCTGTAGAAAAAACCTCAATGGCGATCCGGTCTTCCTCGACGTCATGGGCCTTGGACAGCAGCGAACGCACCAGCCGCGCCTGGGCAAGCGCCAGTGGGCTTCCGCGTGTTCCGATCCGGGCGAATGGGGTGGGCGATTGCATGTCCGGGCGGTCCTGGTGTAGGCGATAGGCTTGTTGATCGGAGTAGACCAGTTCGTCGTGACCGGGCAAGCACAAGCCATCATTCTGGGCATCGAAACCAGCTGCGACGAAACCGCGGCCTCCATCGTCGTACGGGAAGAATCCGGTCGCGGCGTCATTCGTTCCAATGTGGTGCGCAGCCAGCTCGATGAACATGCGGCATTTGGTGGCGTCGTGCCGGAACTGGCGGCGCGCGCGCATGTCGAATGGCTCGACCACATTATCGCGCAGGCCAGCCGCGAGGCGGGAATCGCGCTGGGCGAGGTCGATGCGGTTGCCGCGACGGCGGGCCCGGGGCTGATCGGCGGTGTGCTTGTGGGCCTGACCACGGCCAAGGCACTGGCAGCGGCTCTGGACAAGCCCCTGATCGCCGTCAACCATCTCGAAGCCCATGCCCTCACCGCACGCCTCACCAATGGCGTCGCCTTCCCCTATCTCATGCTGCTGGTCTCCGGTGGCCACAGCCAGTTCGTTCTGGTGCGCGGCGTCGGCGACTATGAGCGATGGGGCGGCACGATAGACGACGCCCTGGGCGAAGCGTTCGACAAGGTGGCCAAGCTCCTCAGCCTCGGTCACCCCGGCGGCCCGGCGGTGGAAAAGATCGCCCTTTCCGGCAATGCGACCCGCTTCAAATTCCCGCGCCCGCTGCTGCGCGAGGCCCGGCTCGATTTTTCCTTTTCCGGTCTCAAGACCGCCGTACGCCTCCAGGCCGAGGCTCTGGCGCCGCTAAGCGAACAGGATGTCGCCGATATTGCCGCCAGCTTTCAGGCAGCGGTCTCCGAAATCGTCGCCACCAGGGCAAGGCAGGCACTGGCACGGTTTGGCGCAGAACTACCGGGGGAAAAGCCGGTTCTCGTTGTGGCCGGCGGCGTCGCGGCAAACCGGCAGATCGCCGCGGCACTCGCTACGGTGACCGCGGATATGAATGCGTCCCTGGTCGTGCCACCCATCCCCCTCTGCACCGACAATGGCGCCATGGTCGCCTGGGCCGGGGCCGAACGGCTGGCCCTTGGCGCTGACGATGGCCTCGACGTGGCGGCCCGGCCGCGCTGGCCGCTCGACACGCAAGACATGAAAGTCAAAGACCATGCCCCATGAAACAGTCGCCGTGATCGGCGGGGGCGCCTGGGGCACGGCGCTGGCCCAGGCAGCCGCCATGGCCGGCCGCCAGGTCACCCTTGTCGTGCGCAGTTCGGAACAGGCGAGTGCCATAAACACCAGCCGGATCAATACATCGGCTCTGCCCGGCCAGACCCTGCTCGACACCGTAGAGGCTTCGGCCGGTTTTTCCGGGGCCGACATCGTCATTCTGGCCGTCCCGGCGCAGGCAAGCCGCACCGCGCTGGCATCGATCGATCCGGCGCTGTTGACAGATATCCCGGTCGTGCTCTCGGCCAAGGGGCTTGAAACGGGCACCCTGGCGCGGCAAAGCGAAGTGCTGGCCGATATGGCGCCCGATGCCGTACCCTATGTTCTGTCCGGCCCCAGTTTTGCCGTCGATGTCGCGGCGGGGCGGCCCACCGCCGTCACCCTCGCAGGCGACGACGCCGACGAGACCTCAAGCCTTGCCGCCGCCTTGGCCGGTCCCAGTTTCCGTCCCTATGCCGCCGATGACCGCATCGGTGTCGAAATCGCCGGGGCGCTCAAAAATGTCTATGCGCTGGCCTGCGGCGCCGTCGAAGGCGCCAATCTGGGCGCTTCGGCACGCGCGGCGCTAATCGCTCGCGGCTATGCCGAAATGGCCCGCATGGTGACGGCAATGGGCGGCTCGGCCCATACGCTGACCGGGCTGGCCGGTCTGGGCGATCTCACGCTGACCTGCACATCGGTGCAATCGCGCAATTACCAGTTCGGCATGGCTCTGGGTACCGGTCGGGCCACCGAGGATATTCTGGCCTCCGGCGCCAAATTGGCGGAGGGTGTTGCCACCGCGCCGGTCGCCGCAGCCCTGGCACGAAGCCTCTCGGTTGAGGCGCCACTGATCGATGCGGTGGAAGCCGTGGTCAGCGGCAAAGCCGATATTACCACCATTGTCGCGGGCCTCATGTCCCGTCCGCTGAGGAGAGAACACTGAAATGCTCTATGCCATGATCGCCAAGGACGCGCCCGGCGCCCTTGAAAAGCGGCTCGCCACCCGGCCCGTCCATCTCGACCATCTCAACAGTCTCGGCAAAAAGCTGGTCTTTGCCGGCGCGCTGCTCGACCACAATGAGCAGCCGGAAGGCTCGCTTGTCATTCTAGAGGCCGAAAGCCTCGACGAGGCCCGCAAACTGGCAGAAGCTGATCCCTTCATCGCGGCCGGCGTGTTCGAGAGCTTTGAGGTCAAACGCTGGCGCATCGCCATCAACACCACCGGTCTGGAGATCTAGACCATGGCCTATTGGCTGATGAAGTCCGAGCCCGACGTCTTTTCCTTCGACGATCTGGTCAACAAGACCGCAAGGGGCGAGGTCGAGGAATGGCATGGCGTGCGCAATTATGCCGCGCGCAACAATATGAAGGCCATGTCGGTCGGCGATCTGGCCTTCTTTTATCACTCCAATATCGGTAAAGACATTGTGGGCATTATGACCATTGTCGCCCCCGCCCATCCCGACAGCACGGCCGACCTCAATGCCAAGGGCGAGGTCGTATGGGAATGCGTCGATGTTCAGTCGGTCAAACCCATGCCCCGCCCCATCGGCCTTGCCGAGATCAAGGCCACGCCGGAACTGGCCAATCTCGAACTGGTCAAGCTGTCCCGCCTGTCGGTGTCCAAGGTTTCGGACGCCGAATGGACCCTGCTCTGCAAGATGGGTGGCCTGTAACCGTCCTACGGACGAGGCTATTGCGTCGACGCGCAGAGCCATCTGTTCTGCTCCACCGCGGAGGCATAGATTAACCCATGCGCATCATGCGCTCTGGGGAATTCGTCATGAACTTTCTTGCCGTCAACTGGCTGGCCATCGCGCTGGCAACGGTGGCCAGCTTTGCCTTCGGAGCGGTCTGGTACATGAGCCTTTCGAGGCAATGGCTAGAGGCTCTGGGCAAAACCAAGGACCAGTTGCAGGTGGGTTTCACACCCTTCATCTGGTCGATCCTGGTGGAACTGGTGATGGCCTATTTCGTCGCCCTGTTCACCGTCGCCATTTTCGGTTCGGCGAACGTGGCCAATGCGGTCCTGGTCGCCATACTTGTCTGGCTCGGCTTCGTCATAACAACGTTGGTCATGAACCACCGCTATGAAGGTATGAAGTGGTCGTTGACCCTTATCGATGGCCTTCACATTCTGGGCGTGTTGCTGATCCAGGGCGTGGTGATCGGCCTTCTAGGCTAGATCGCTGCCCGTCACCACCGGCGGAGTCTGCACCGGCTCCGCCGCCGGGGCGTATTTATTGAGCAGCGGCAGTTGCGACATGGAGAAGATCACGGTCAGTGGCATGATGCCCCAGACCTTGAAGGCGACCCAGAAATCGGTCGAAAAATTGCGCCACACCACTTCGTTGAGCACCGCAAGCACCACGAAGAACAGGCCCCAGTTGAGCGTCAGCTTCCACCAGCCTTCCGGCCGCAATTTATAAACATCGCCAAACACATATTTGAGCAGTGACTGGCCGAAGACGAGCCCGCCCAGGAGGACCGAGGCGAACATCACATTAGTGATGGTGGGCTTCATCTTGATGAACGTGTCATCCTGCAGCCAGAGCGTCAGCCCGCCGAACACCAGCACCACCACGCCGGTAACCAGCGGCATGACCGCGACCTTCTTGAGGATCAGCCAGCTTAGGAGCAGCGAAATGGTCATGGCGACCATGAACCACGCCGTGGCGACGAAAATATCGGCGCGGCCATTCATGATGAAGAAGATGACCAGCGGCCCCAGCTCAAGCGCCAGCTTGATGATCTGCGGGCGCAATTCGTCCCAGTTGACTTCGGGTTCGGCGGTCTTGTCGGTCATCACTATTTCCGTCATGTCGTGCGGCCAATGTGGCGGCATGTGCCCCCCGATACAAGCAGGTAGGGGGCAAGAATGGTCAGATTTTGTCGGCCGGCGGCGGCGCGCTCTGCGCCGTTGGCGAAAACGGTCAGTCTCGTCCGGCTATCGCACGGGCAAAATCCCGTGCCTCGAACGGTTCGAGATCCTCGACCCCTTCACCAACCCCGATGAAATGCACAGGCAGGCCGAACTTTCCGGCAATAGCCACCAGAATGCCGCCGCGCGCCGTGCCGTCGAGCTTGGTCATCACCAAGCCGGTCACCCCGGCGCGCTGCCCGAAGATTTCCACCTGCTTGAGCGCATTCTGGCCCGTCGTGGCATCCAGCGTCAGCAATGTCGCGTGCGGAGCTTCCGGATCGACCTTCTTGATGACGCGGATGACCTTTTCCAGCTCATTCATCAACTCGTCGCGATTTTGCAGCCGCCCCGCCGTATCGATGATCAACACATCGCGCCCCTCTGCGCGCGCCTGCGTAACGGCGTCGAAGGCGAGGCCCGATGCATCGGCGCCCGCCGGACGCGCAATGACCGGCGCGCCAGTGCGTTGCCCCCACACCTGCAGCTGCTCGATGGCCGCAGCGCGGAACGTGTCGCCGGCAGCCAGCATGACCGAACGGCCTTCGCGGACAAATTTCTGCGCCAGCTTGCCAATCGTCGTTGTCTTGCCCGACCCATTGACCCCGATCATCAGAATGACGAATGGCTTCTTGCCACCATCCACGGTGAGCGGAAGGGCGACGGGCCCCAGCACCTTTTCGACCTCCGCCGCCAGCACGCTGCGGACATCATCGTCGGACACGTCCTTGTCGAAGCGGTCGCGGCGCAGGGTTTCGGTAATGGCCGTCGCCGTCTCGATGCCGAGATCGGCCTGGATCAGCACATCTTCCAATTCGTCGAGCGTGGCGGCATCCAGCTTGCGCTTGGTGAAGACCGAGGTGATCGAACTGGTGAGATTGTCGGAGGATCGCTTGAGGCCCGAAGCGAGGCGGGCGAACCAGCCCTGGCGCGGCTGCGCCGGCTCCGCAACCGCGGCGGGCGGAGCCACGAACTGGTCTTCGACGCTCTGGATATAGTCAGGCGTGGTCTCGGGCGGGCCCGGAGGTGGTGGCGCTATCTCCGACACTTCCGGCACGGGAGGCGGGACCGGCAGAGGCGCAGGCTCGGCAACCGGTTGAATAGGCTCGACCGGTGTTTCAGGCCTGGTTTCCGGCGGCGCCGGGCTGGGCGCCGGTTGGGTGCCGAACAGGCGCTGGAAGAAGCCGGGTTTCTTTTCGGTCATAACCTGTCTTTCGCTCTATGCGGCGGCACGCAGCGCCTCACCCAGAAGGCCATTCCCGTCCATGCCGGTCATGCGCATGCTGATCAATTCGCCGGGCGCGCTGTCGGTCACACGCACTGGCACGAAGTGTTCGGTTCGCCCGATGCCACCGCGCTCGGCCAGAACCGTCTCGATCTGGCCGATCCGGCTCTGGCAGAGGCTGGCAAACTGCCTGTCGCCTTCGGCGCGCAGAAGCGCCACGCGCCGGCGCGCCACCGCCCGATCCACCTGCGGCATGCGCGCCGCCGGCGTGCCGGGACGCGGCGAATAGGGGAAGGCATGGATATAGGTCAGTCCTGCTTCTGCGATGAAGCGCAGCGAATTGTCGAACATCGCCTCGGTTTCGGTCGGGAAACCGGCAATGATATCGGCCCCGAAAACCATGTCGGGTCGCAGGGCGCGCAGTTTTTCGACCACGGCCAGCGCATCCACGCGCAGGTGCCGACGCTTCATGCGCTTCAAAATCATGTCGTCGCCAGATTGCAGCGACAGATGCAGATGCGGCATCAGCCGCCCGTCCGTGACCGCCTCGTAAAGTGCGGGATCGGCCTCGATGGAATCGATGGATGAAATCCGCAGGCGCGGCAGGTCCGGAACATGGCGGAGAATGGACTGAACAAGCAGGCCCAATGTCGGACTGCCCGGCAGGTCGGGACCATAGGAGGTGATATCCACCCCGGTCAGCACAATCTCGGCATAGCCATTGGCGACCAGCTTTTTGATCTGCTCGACGACGAGCCCCATGGGCACCGAACGTGAGGGCCCGCGCCCAAAGGGAATGATGCAGAAAGTGCAGCGATGATCGCAGCCATTCTGCACCTGCACGAAAGCGCGCGTGCGCCCGTCCATGGCCTCGATGAGATGCCCGGCGGTTTCCCGCACGCTCATAATGTCGTTGACCTGTACCTTGTCATTAAGCGGCGCGCCGAAGACCATGGGCTTGTAGCTTTCGGCATTGAGCTTGTCGGCATTGCCGATGACAAGATCGACCTCTTCCATATCGCCGAAGACCCGCGCCTCGGTCTGGGCGGCGCAGCCGGTCACGATGATACGGGCACTAGGGTTGTCGCGCCTTGCCTTGCGCACCGCCTTTTTCGCCTGGCGCACCGCCTCTTCGGTCACCGCGCAGGTATTGATGATGATCGCATTGTCGAGACCGGCTTTTTCGGCCTCCTGCATCATCACCTCGCCTTCATAGGCATTGAGGCGACACCCGAAGGTCAGCGTCTCAATGCCCATTACGCCGCCTCGCTGCGCGTCCAGGCGCCTGTCGTGGGGTCGAGCCGACCACCCCATTCGAGCTCGGCCGGGCCGGTCAGCGTCACATGGTCGTCGGGCTGCCATTCCACAGTGAGGTCCCCGCCCGGAACGGTGACCGTCGCCTTGCGCGCGGTGCGGCGGGTGCGGGCGCCATTGACCAGAGCAGCGCAAGCCGCGCTGCCGCAGGCCTCGGTCAACCCCGCGCCGCGCTCCCAGGTGCGCAGAATGATATGGTCGGGCTTGATGACATGGGCGATGGAAATATTGGCCCGCTCTGGAAAGAGCGGATGGTTTTCGAGCAGCGGCCCAAACCGGTCGAGGGCATAGGACCACACATCGTCCTTGACCCAGAACGTGGCATGCGGATTGCCCATGGACATGACCGAGGGCGAATGCAGCACCGGCGCGTCGATGGGGCCGATCTGCAATTCCACCGCGCGGGTATCAGCGAACTCCTCGTTGAGCGGCACCTCGTACCAGGCAAATTTCGGCGTGCCCATATCGACGGTGATCTGGCCATCTTCCGCTTCTTCGCCAAACAGGATGCCGGCCACTGTCTCGAAGGTAAACCGCTGGCGGCCCTGCTCGGCTGAAAGGGTCTGCACCACGCAACGCATGCCATTGCCGCAGGCCTCAGCGCGCGAACCGTCCGAATTGATGATCTCGATGTAGTTGGCCGTGCCGGGCGTGCGCGGATCATGGATCGCCATGATCTGGTCGAAACGGGTCTCGGGCCGTGCATTGATGGCGATGGCGGCCTCGGGCGTGACGCGCAACCCCGTGCCGCGCATATCGGCCACCACGATCTGGTTGCCGAGGCCATTCATCTTCAAAAAAGGAACATCGCTCACGGCGGACTTCCAGCGTCGATGCCTGCGCATGCAGGTGTGCTTATCTCAAGCCCTATATGGCGGAAAAGCCACCCGATTGCCAGTAGCGGGACATCTGCGTGCAGCAGTCCCGGCTTTCGGTCGCTCAACGTCGCATTTACCTGCAATTTTATCTTTATTTGCCCCTTAACCAGCGGCGGAGGCAATTGCCCCCTCACACCCCGTTCCCAGCTATGGTGCGCCTGGAATAACAGGGGCCGGATAATGGGTGAAGCAGCAATGAGCCGTGTAGACGTTCTGTCGGCGCGCGCAGTTGACACTGCTACCGCCGTGGGATTGGCGCAGGTGCGGCCCGGCGCCTGGAACAACCTTGCCGGACAGGCTGCTGAACCCAACGCCTTCTACGATGCCCGCTATGCCATGCCCGCTTATGGGTCGGCGCCCAATCTCGCGCCTCAGGCACTGCTTGCCTATAGTGGCGGTGAGCGGCTGCTGACCGGATTGCTGCCGGTCGTATCCGCCTGGTCGGCGCTGCGCCTGCCGGTTCCGGCGCTCGTGGCCCACCAGCCCTATACGCCTCTCACAGTGCCACTCTTGCACAAGGATCACGCGGTAGAAGCCGCCGGCACACTGATCGATGCCGCAGCGGCGCGCGGCGCGCGTCTGCTCAGCCTGCCCGCAATGGTGCTTTACGGTCCGGCCCACGCCGCCTTCGAAGAAGCCATAACCCGCCGTGGACTGACCGCCACCATTCATAACCGGCACGAGCGCGCCATGCTCGATGCTCGCCAGGATGCCGAGACCTATCTGCGTGCCGGCTTCGGCTCCAAGCGGCTCAAGGAAATGCGCCGACTGCGCCATCGGCTCGACGACGAAGGCACCGTGGCTTTCGTCATGTCCAACACGCCTAAAGACGTCGCGGCGGCCCTCGAACGCTTTCTGCTGCTCGAAGCCGCAGGCTGGAAGGGCGCGGGCGGCACCGGGCTCGGACAGAAACAAAGCGATGCCGGTTTCGTGCGCCGGGCCGCAGCAGAGGGCATGTTCGCCATCGGTGAACTGACCCTCAATGGACGCGCCATTGCTTCGGGCATCATGATGCAGCAGGCCGATCGCGCCTTCTTCTTCAAGATCGCCTATGATGAAACTCTGGCCCGCTATTCGCCGGGCGTGCAGCTGACGCTGGAATTGACCCGGCTTTATGCCGCCGACCCCGACATTGCCTCCATCGACTCCACCGCCGATGCCGGCCATCCCATGATCGACCATGTCTGGCGCGAGCGCCTCAGCGTGGGCGACCTGCTCATTCCCACCCGCCCCAACGATGCTCTTGCAAAGGCCATCATCACACTGATGGCGGCGCGGCGCGGCGCGCGCACCAGGCTCAAGGCCCTGATGCACCGGGACAAACCCTCCAAGGAGAAAAACACATGACCCAGCCCATGCTGACCGCAGACGATCAGGCTTTCAAGGCGCTGTTCCCCAATAAGCCCTTCCGCATCAATCATGGTCTGGTCGGCGATCCGCGCCTGACGCTTCCGGCCATTCTGGATCTGGTCAAGGCACTGCCGCGCGACCGTATCGAATACAATTCCGGCAAGGCCGCCGTCAGTCAGGACCCCTCGACCACCCCGCTGGTCAATCTCGATCCCGAAGAGGTCATTTCCCAGATCGAGACCGCCGGCGCCTGGATGGTGCTCAAGCGCGTCGACGGCCATCCGGTTTATCGGGCTTTGCTCGAAGAGGCGCTGGCCTCGGTGGCGGTTGCCCAGGGCTTCACCAGCGTAAAGGAAGCCGGCTTCACCGACATTCAGGGCTTCCTCTTCGTTTCTTCGCCAAACTCGACCACGCCATTCCATCTGGACAGCGAGGACAATTTCTTTGTCCAGATCCACGGCGACAAGCAATTCGCCATCTATGACAATGACGACCGCTCCATCGCCAGCGAAGACCAGATTGAGCATGCGATCACCAAGCATCGCAATCTCAAATTCGACGAGTCTTATGCCCCCAAGGGCAATATCAACGAGCTGAGCCCCGGCGAGGGCGTCTTCGTGCCCTATATCTGGCCCCATTGGGTCCGCACCAAGGGCACCTATTCCATCTCTCTCGCCATCACCTGGAAGACCCCGGAAGTAAAGCGCCGCAACAACCTTTATCTGGCCAATTCCATGCTGCGCGGTCGCGGCTTCCCGCAGAAGGCGCCGGGCGTCAGCCCCGGCTTCGACGCGATCAAGGTGGCGGCCGTGCAGGCCATGGCGCTCGTGGCCGCGCCGCTGCGCAAGAGCGAGGGTCTGCGCCGGCTGATCCGCAGCATGGTTCTGGGCAAAAATGCCAATTACTACTATCGCGGCAAGGCCAAGTCCGGCTCCCCAGGCATGTAAGATATGGCAGTGGCGGCCCGCCCAAACGGGCCGTCCATGTGCCAGATCCGAAAGGACTGCAATCGATGCGACGGCCCGGTTCGACCGGGCCGTTTATTCTTTGCCGGAACGAAGTCTCAGAAGGCGCCGCCGAAGCCATTTGGCGGCCTGCCAGAGCTGCGGGGTCTGCTTGATCAGACGCTTGAGCGCACCACGCTGCCGCTCGAAGGCAACGACCATGCGGCTGTGAGCAGAAAGTGGGACCAGGCTGTTGAAAACGGCCTGCGGCTCAGTCCATTCCGTCTTGTAGTCGAAATCGCCCAGCCCCATGTCGAAACTGTGGATCCCATCGCCGATCAGCTCATCCATCAGCTCGGCGACAAGAATCCCCATCAGGCTGTAGCGACCTGCGGGGCCTTCGGTGGTCGAGTTGATATATTGCGAATAGTGATTGCCCGCCATAGTGCCCCAACAGGTAGCGGCCACCTCGTCTCCGACCATCAGGGCATGTAACAGCAAAGCCGGGCGCTTCTGGTCAAAGCCACTTGTCGCCATGGTGCGGAAAAAGTCAGGAAATGGCGGCTGGGCGAAAATGTTGTCCACGCCCATAGCCGCGAAACGCTTGCCACGCTGCTCAAGAAAAATGGCATGAACGCGATCCAGCGCCGCCAGGTCATTGATGCGGACCAGTCGTACCGGGCCGAACTGTTCCTCCAGCCGCCGCTTGCCGCGCTTGATATTGTTGCGCCGCTTTGCAGAAAGACGGTGCTCAACATAGGGCGCGGGTACGCCATCAATATCGGTCATGTAGAGATTGGACGCGGCAGGCGCATGATCGAGGCCCAGTAGGGCATTGCCCATGCCCTGCCAGACAGCAGGCTGGTTCTGCAGGCTGATCAGATCGATGCCGCCGACAGCACGGGCGATCGCATGAAACAGCTCGAGCAATTCGTCAGGGCTGGGGGCAAAATCGCGGCGGGTGATCATCCAGTCGGCATTGGACTGGCGGGCGCCCAGCATTTCGGCCTGCACGAGACCATATTGACGCCGGAGCGCCAAAGGCAGGATTGCCTGTGTCTTGCCGTTCCGGCTGACTATGGCGATGGCGATCTTTGCGTCGGCATCGGCACCCGATGCCACTAGGCCCGCAATCCAGTCATACCGTTGATACGGCGTCAGGATGCCTGTCGCCTCAAGGCGGCGCCATTCCGCCTCGGCGTCGCCAAGGCGCGTATGGACCACAATACCTAGCCGGCAGGCCGCAGACAGCTGTTCGGCTGCCCGCGCCGGGACGAGGGCATTGTAAGTTTCGCGCCGCGCTACGGTTGAGGAGCTTCTGGACATAATACTCGTGACTTCTGACGATGCAGGATAGCCTGTCGCGTCAGTCATTTCGCCTGTTGTGCGTGCTGATGGTTACGAATGGCTCAAGTCGTCTTGACGTGCCGCCTGACCACACTGCCGGACGCGTCTCGCCCAGGGCCAGACAGGCAAAGATCACGGTTAATCCTTTCTTACGGTCTTGCTCCGTATTGTTCGCGCGCTGACAGTATGGAGGGGAACATGCCAGCCAGCGCCGCCCTGCGCACCGACCAGGTTGCTTTAGAAGGAACCCGCCTTTCCGATATTGGCGACCGCGCCGGCAGGCTGGGCGTCGAGATCGCCGATGTCGCGGGCCTGGTTTCAGACCTTTCCGCCATCAGCCAGCAACAGGCACTGCAGGCCGAAACCGCCAAGCAGACCGCGCGCGAACTCAATGCATCGACGACAAGGCTGGGCCACAGCATGGGCGCCACGCGGGAAGCGGCGGCCGATGCTCGGCGCATTCTCGACCAGAGCGCCGCCACCGTATCGGGCGTCGTGCAGCGCACGACCGAAACCATGAATGCCCTCTCCGAAGGCGCCATGACCGTGCAATCGACGCTAACGGGCGTTTCCGGCACCGTGGCCGGGGTCGAGCGCGCCAGCGCCGCCATTGCCCAGATTGCTCGTGAAACCAAGCTGCTTGCGCTCAATGCGTCGGTGGAAGCCGCCCGGGCCGGCGAAGCGGGACGCGGCTTTGCCATCATTGCCAATGCGGTCAAAAGCCTTGCCGACCAGATCCAGGATTTTTCCGGCCAGACCGTCGCCCATCTTGGAGACCTCAGCGAGGCGCTGGGCCATTTGCGCCATAGCGCCCAGGGCAATGCCGAGGCAGCCCAACGCGCCATTGCCGATTCCCATGCCGCCGGCGAGGCCACCGCAACGCTCGAAGAACTGGTCGGCTCGGTCGGCCGGCTCGTCGCCGATATTGACGAGATGACCCAGCCGGTCGAACAGTCAATTGCCGGGTTTGAAACCATGCAGGGCGAACTGTCCGCCTTGGCCGAGGGGGTCGACGCCTGCCGGGGACATCTCGAAAAGGCCGAAAAGCGCACCCAGTCCATTCTCGGTATTTCCGAGGATTTCATGCTTTTTCTGGTCGAAGCCGGCGTTGAAACCGCCGACGCGCCCTTTATTGACCTGGCCCGCGCCAAGGCCGACGAAATTTCCGAAATCTTCGAAGCGGCGCTGGCGCGCGGCCAGATCAGCCTCGAGGATCTCTTCGACCAGAATTATCGCGACGTACCAGGGACTAATCCCAAACAGGTGCTGACGCGATTCACAAATTTCACCGACAAGGTCCTGCCCGCCATTCAGGAACCGGTTCTGGCCTTCGACAAGCGCATCGCCTTCTGCGCGGCGGTGGACCGCAATGGTTATCTGCCCACCCATAACCGCATCTATTCCCAGCCACAGGGCGACGACCCGGTCTGGAATGCGGCCAATTGCCGGAACCGGCGCATGTTCAACGACCGCACCGGCCTTGCCGCCGGGCAGTCGACACGCCCTTTCCTTCTCCAGACCTATCGCCGCGACATGGGCGGCGGCCAGTTTGCCCTAATGAAAGACTGCTCGGCCCCGATCATGGTGCGCGGCCGCCATTGGGGCGGTTTGCGCGTGGCGTTCAAGGTTTAACCGGCGCAATCCCGCCTTTCCTTGACTCCACCGCCGCTTTGACCTAAAGCCAGCCCGTTCATCAGGCTTTTGCTCCTGACCAGCCGACCGGGGCCCCGAAAGGGTTCCACGATCCCGGAGGCCAACACCCGCCAGCGCGTTGCGCCCGCGGGTGGGTTTTGCATTTGGCCTCTTGGCACTTATCTCTCCGGGGAATTCTACCCGTGAGCGAAAAGGAAAAAAGATGTTCGAGAGCCTCTCAGACCGGCTTGGCAAGATTTTCGATGGACTTCGCGGACGCGGCGCACTCAACGCCGCCGATGTCGATGCGGCCATGCGCGAAATCCGCCGGGCACTGATCGAGGCCGACGTCTCGCTCGAAGTCGTTCGCGCTTTTGTCGAGCAGGTGCGCGAGCGCGCCGTCGGCGCCGAAGTCACCCGCTCCGTGACGCCGGGCCAGCAGGTGGTCAAGATCGTCAATGACGAGCTTGTCTCAGTCCTCGGGTCCGACGCCGTCACTATCGACCTCAACGCGCCGGCCCCCGTGACCCTGCTCATGGTCGGTCTTCAGGGTTCGGGCAAGACCACTACCACGGCAAAAATCGCCAAGCGCCTTAAGGATCGGCAGAAGAAAAAGGTCCTTCTGGCGTCTCTCGATACGCGCCGTCCTGCCGCCATGGAGCAGTTGCGCGTGCTGGGCGAACAGGTCGGCGTCGATACGCTGCCCATCATCACGACCGAAACCCCCGTCGAGATCGCCCGCCGCGCCGAGCGCGAAGGCCGTCTGGGTGGTTATGACTTGCTCATTCTCGATACGGCCGGCCGCACCCATATCGATGAAGAGCTGATGGCCGAAACCGTCAGCATCAAAGATATTGCCCGTCCGCATGAAATCCTGCTCGTGGTCGATGCGCTGACCGGCCAGGACGCCATCAATGTGGCTCGCTCCTTCGACGGGCGGCTGGACATTACCGGCATTGTCATGACCCGCGTCGACGGCGATGGTCGTGGCGGCGCCGCGCTCTCCATGCGCGCGGCCACCGGCA
>VFQU01001053.1_pt1 | contig 18113 bp, 19 predicted proteins | sample 3512311 | NCBI WGS metagenome assembly VFQU01 (sample SAMN10412377, study PRJNA504923) | tailings metagenome | isolation source: Relicate 3 Philex TSF3 active mining site | place: Philippines: Tuba, Benguet | collected 2017-08-29
TCCTCCTAACCCCCTCAAAAGAAACACCTTCCCACTCCCCAGCCAGCGCCTCCCACAGAGGCCACAGTTCGTTTTCGCCCTCGCGTTATCTACGCTCCTCCCATGACCCAAACCAATTCCCCCTCCTCCTACATCCTGGCTCAAACCGCCACTCCCGAAAAACCCAAAAAGACCATGACCCCCGCGGCCCTCGAAGCCAACCGCGCCAACGCCGCCAAGTCCACCGGACCCCGCACCGCCGCCGGCAAAGCCCGCTCGGCCTCCAACTCCCTCAAACACGGCCTCTACTCCCTGCGCAACTTCCAGGCCTTCTTCCAGGACAACAACCTCGCCCAGACCGTCATGGTCAACTACCATGCCCAGTTTGAGCCCGTCACCCCCACCGAACACGCCCTGCTCCACGATCTGGTCAACCTCCAGCTCCGCCTGCTCTACACGGAACACCTCTACGGTCTCCTCATGAACCACCGCTCCTCCACCCCTCTGGCCGACCCAGACGCCCTCTTCCACGCCATCCACCGCGAACTGGACCGCCTGCCCTCCCGCCTCTATCGCGCCATCAAGGTCCTCCGCGAAGAGATCGCCCAGCGCAAACGCGAAGCCAGCGAATTCGAACCCATCCCGGACCCCGAACCCCTCCCCACCTGCCCCGTCCCGGACGACTGCGTCGCCAGCATGTACTACGCCAACTCCACCGAAGCCGGCCGTCTCGTGCACGAACGCGAAGTCAGCCAGATCCTCGAAAACATCCGCAACGAAGCCATGGCCTTCCACAAACACTGCGGCAAAGAAGCCGACAGAAAGAGTGAAGGCAGCGATCAGGTGCCGCCCTCGGGGACCGTCCCCGGTCTGCCAGTGCGCTAGCACGGGCAGCCGAGCGGACTGTCCCCTCCACTAATCAGTAAGTGTAAGCCCCCGAACCCGGCCACCAGGCCACCGCTCTTTGAAATCCGAATCCCCCCGCCAACGGAGTCGCCCCCCGTCCGCGCTGGCTCACCCTACGTGAGCCAGCGCCGCCCGGGCCGCAGCCACTCTAAGCCATCAAGGAATTCCTCTGGCCTGTTAAAATCAGGTCATGGATCTACCCGCCCACATCGAAATCCGCCCCGATGTCATGCTGGGCAAGCCCTGCCTCGCGGGCACGCGCATACCGGTCTATCTCATTCTGGAGAAAATGGCCGCCGGCGAAACTCCCGAACAGATCCTCACGGCTTATCCGCAACTACATCAGCATCACATCACCGCCGCCCTGGAATACGCTGCACGATTAGCGGCAAACGAAGTCGTCCTGGCCTCTTGAGACTCCTGCTCGACGAAAACCTCTCGCCTCAACAGGCTCTTATCCTGCGTTCGCAAGGACATGACGCCATCGCCGTTATCGACATCGGTCTCTCCGGCGCTCCGGACGAAGCCATCCGCGCCTTCGCCATCGAAACCGGCAGAATCCTTCTCACCCTGGATGTCGACTTTGCGAACATGCTTCGCTTTCCTCCAGCCGATACCCCCGGCGTGATCCGCTTGAAGGTGCATCCCCCCTCTGAAGCCGCGATTCGAGACCAGATCCAGCAGACTCTCGCCCTCCTCAGCGACCGGCCCATCGCCGGCTGCCTCGTCGTCGCACACGGCGGCATCATTCGCATCCGGCAATAAACCCTCCAGCGCCCCGGGTTGCTAAACTGCCCCCTATGCGCTTCCTCTTTGCCCTCACCCTCCTCGCCTCCCTCCTACCCGCGCAAGCCCCCCCGCCCGACCCCTACATCCGCGAGCACTACTCCAAGTTTGACCACCGCATCCGCATGCGCGACGGCGTCCACCTCTTCACCAGCGTCTACATCCCCAAGGACGTCTTCACCGAAAAGAAGACCTACCCCATCCTCCTCCAGCGCACCCCCTATTCCGTCGCCCCCTACGGCATCGACAAATACCCCGCCCGCCTCGGCCCTTCCCCGCTCTTCACCCGCGAAAAGTTCATCTTCGCCTACCAGGATGTCCGCGGCCGCAACATGAGCGAAGGCAACTTCACCCTCACCCGTCCCCACAAACCCGTCAAGCAATCCCCCCAGGACATCGACGAATCCTCCGACGCCTACGACACCATCGAATGGCTCATCAAGAACCTCCCCGGCAACACCGGCAAGGTCGGCATCTGGGGCATCTCCCAGCCCGGCTTCTTCGCCAGCGCCGCCCTCATTGATCCCCACCCCGCCCTCGTCGCCGTCTCCCCCCAGGCCCCCGTCTCTGATTACTACCTCAACGACGACTCCTACCACAACGGCGCCTTCATGCTCGCCCACCGCTTCCGCTTCTATTCCAATTTCAAACCCCGCACCGGCGACCCCGCCCCGCCCCCTCCCCCCGGTCCCGCCTTCGACTTCGGCACCCCCGACGGCTATGAGTTCTACCTCAACCTCGGCAGCCTCGCCAACGCCGAAGAGAAATACTTCAAACGGACCCAACCCTTCTGGACGGACCACATGGACCACCCCACCTACGACGAATACTGGAAGTCCCGCTCCGTCTGGCGTCACTTCCAGCCCGCCAAACCCGCCGTCCTCACTGTCGGCGGCTGGTACGATACCGAAGACCCCATCGGCCCCCTGCGCATCTTCAAGGAACTCGAAAAGCGCGGCCCCCTCAATCAGAACCTCCTCGTCATGGGCCCCTGGAATCACGGCGGCTTCGCCCGTGGCGATGGCGATAAACTCGGCCGCCTCGACTTCGCCACCAAAACCGGCGTCCATTACCGCGAGAAACTCGAACTCCCCTTCTTCCTCAAACACCTCAAAGCCAAAGGCGACGGCCTCGCCGCCAAGGCCTTCGTCTACGAAACCGGCGTCAACCAGTGGCGCACCTTCAACGCCTGGCCCCCGCCCGCCTCCCGCCCCACTCCCTGGCGCCTCGGCCCCAACGGTCAATTCTCCACAACGAACCCACCGGCCCAGTCTTTCGCCGAATACATCTCGGACCCCGCCAAGCCCGTCCCCTACATCCCCCACGTCTCCGTCGCCGTCCGCAACGACTACATGGTCGAAGACCAGCGCTTCGCCTCCGCCCGCCCCGACGTCCTCGTCTTCACCTCCGACGTCCTCACGGAAGACCTCTCCCTCTTCGGACCCATCACCGTCGATCTCAAGGTCTCCACCTCCGGCACCGACTCTGACTTCGTCGTCAAACTCATCGACGTCTACCCCGGCGACCATCCCGAACTCGGCTCCTACCAGCAACTCGTCCGCGGCGAGCCCTTCCGCGGCAAATACCGCCAGAGCCTCGAAAAACCCGTCGCCTTCGTCCCCAATCAGCCGGACCGTATCCGCTTCGAGCTCCCCGACGTCGCCCACACCTTCCGCCGCGGCCACCGCCTCATGGTCCACGTCCAGAGCTCCTGGTTCCCCTTGACTGACCGTAACCCCCAACAGTTCCTCGACATCCCCAAGGCCCGCAACTCCGACTTCATCAAGGCCACCCAGCGCGTCTTCCTCGGCGGCCCCGACGGTTCCCAGCTCATCCTGCCCGTCCTCCAGCCCTGACGCCCACCTTTCGGGAGAATTTCTCAGGCTCACGCCCACTATCCCGGCATGAGCCTGAGCCGCATCCTCTATCTCCTCGTCTTCTTCGCCCCCGTCGCCTTCCTGCTCGGCTACATGGCCGGCGCGCCCCGGCCCTCCGCCGCGCACGCCTTCGCCACCACTCACATCGATACCCGCCAGCTCCCCGTCTCCTCCATTGACTTCTACCGCCACGAGAACTCCCTCGTCGTCCGCGACGAACCCTGGCTCCAGCCCAACACCGCCATTCCCACCCGTTAGCCGCCCCACCCCTGTAGCATCAAAGTATGGGGGAAATCTATCTGATCCGGCACGGCCAGGCCGGCACCCGTCTCGACTACGACCGCCTCTCTGACCTCGGCCGCCACCAGGCCCGCCTCCTCGGCCGCTACTTCCTCCGGCACGGCATCCACTTTGATCAGGTCATCAGTGGCGCCCTCCAGCGCCAGCGCCAAACCGCCGCCGCCCTCGGCGCGCCCGCTACGGCTGACCCCCGCTGGAATGAGTTCGACCTCGACGCCGTCTATGCCGAAATCGGCCCCCGCCTCGCCGCCGTCGACGAAGCCTTCCGCGACGAATACGCCCAGGTCCAGCAACTCTCCACCGATGCCTCCCACGCCGTCCACCGCCAGTGGCGTCCCGGCGATATCGCCGTCGTCAGCGCCTGGGTCGCCGGCCGCTTCCCCACCCAAACCGAATCCTGGCAGGCCTTCCAGCAACGCATCTCCGCCGCCTTCTCGGACGTCCCCCCGCAGGGCCGCCTCGCCCTCGTCAGCTCCGCCACCCCCATCGGCATCGTCACCTCCCACCTCCTCGAATCCCCTGAACACAAGGCCCTCGAACTCGCTGGCTCCCTCTACAACGCCTCCTTCACCGTCCTGCGCTGGCGCAACGGCGGCTGGCGTCTGGCCGGCTTCAACCACATCCCCCACCTGCCGGAGGAAAGCTTACGCACCCACCGTTAACTCCCGCCTTTTCATGCGAAGCTGTTACATGGATGTCTGGCGCGGCCATCACCCCGGAACTCGAACACGAGACAATTGACGCGAAAGAGCCCCTCTTTCACGTCATCCTTCTCGATGATGACCACCACACCTACGACTACGTCATCGAGATGCTCCAGAAGCTCTTCTTCTTCAGCTTCCAGCAAGCCCTCGATCACGCCTCCGAAGTCGACGAAAAAGGCCGCACCATCCTCATGACCGTCGAGTTCACCATGGCCGAATTCGCCCGCGACCAGATCATCGCCTACGGCCCAGACTTTCGCATGGAAAGCTCCAAGGGCTCTATGAGCGCCATCATCGAACCCGCCTCCTGACAAAGCAAAAGCCCCCGGTTTCCCGGGGGCCTTCCCATCTTGGTAATCGTTTGGCCTAGTGGCTCATCTTCAGCTTGTAGCTGCCATCGGCCAGCTTCTCGCGGTACATGTCGTGGCAACCCTTGCAGGTCGCCCCCACGGCCGCAAATTCACCCGTGCCCGCCGCCAGCGCCTTGGCCGCTTCAATCGACTTGTTGTTCATCTCCGTGGCATCGGCCATCTTGTGCTTGGCCCAGAACTTGCCCGACAGCGTGAACTGTTCCACCAGCACCTTGCCGCCCGCCTTCAGCCCTTCCGCGTCCTTGGCTTCATTGGCCTTGCGCAGATCGCCCATCGTCTTGCCGATGGTCTTCATTGCCTTGTCGAGTTCTTCTTCGCTTTGCGAGAAGGCCGGCACAATTACCAGCATCCCAGCGAGAAGGAAGGAAAAGATTTTGCCCTTTATGGTCATGGGTCCTATCTTACTTGCGCCCCACTTCCCACGCAAGGTGTTCCAGTTCTGGCTCAATTAATTTTTTCCAAGCCACCTGTACGGCATTCGTCGAACCCGGCGTAGAAAGCACCACCTTACCCTTGTACGTGCCTGCCGTCGCCCGGCTCAACATCGCCGCCGCGCCCACCTCGCTATAGCTCAACATCCGGAACAGTTCCCCAAAGCCCGGCAGCGTTTTTTCCAGCATCCGGCTCAGCACATCAAAGGTCGTGTCCCGTGGCGATATGCCCGTCCCGCCATTGAACAGAATCAGCCGGCACTCTGTCGCCGCAAACTCGTTCAGCACCGCCGCCACCTGCTCCGGCTCGTCCTTGATAATCCGGTAGCCGTCCACCCTGTGCCCCAGCCCTTCAATCTCGGCCCGTAGATACTGCCCGTTCAGGTCCGTCTCCACCGTGCGCGTATCGCTCACTGTCACCAGACAGATACCCACCGGCCCCAGGCTCTTGGCCGTCTCTTTATGCTCCGCCGTACTCATGGCAAATCAATCTCCTCTTCCAATACGCCCGCCTTCACGCTGTCATAGCGGAAGGTCACCTTGCCTGGCGTCGCCTCCACCAGAAACATCAGCGTCTGCGTCGCATAGCCGCTCACGCCGCCCGGCACCAGCAACCGCTCCGGCCGCTGCTCCTGCAAGTCCACCTTGTTCAGGTAAGCGTCCCGCACAATGCCGCTCGCCACCACCTTGCCCCGCGACAGCGTCGCCAGGTCGTCCCGGTGCAGCCGGTTGCGCTTCACAATGCCAGAAATCGTCGGCAGCTTCCGCTCATTGCGCACCGGTATGTGCAACCGGTAAAGCCCAGGCTTCACCTTCTGCACCACCGGCTCCACCACGCTCAGCTTCGGCAGGTGATAGCCATGCAACAACACATACATCGCGTTGCGGTGATGCTCCTCCACCGCCAGGAAGCCTTCCGGCGCGCGGCCCGTATCGTGCCGGTAGCCGCCAATCTCAATCTCGCCGTACTGCGGGTGCTGGTAGGGCTTCCAGTCCACAAACATGCGCCCCTGCGTCAGCTCATCGTTGAACTTCATCACCTCTTCCGGGCTCACCTGCTTGTCCCCGTTGAAGTCCTGCTGCGGCGCGTTCAGCTCAATGCCCACCGAGAACGCGCCCACGCGCCCGTAGGTGTGGTCCGCTGATGAGCCGTAGCTGTCGCCCAGCGTCGGCGCCACCCACACATACCGGTAACCCGGCAGCATCTTTTCGCCTTCCTTACCCAGGTAATCATGCACGGCCAGGTCCCCCGGCGGCATGGCCTTCTGGCTGCGCGTGCCCGGCATGCGCAGGATCAGCTTGCCAAAGTTGTGATAGCTCAGCACAAAGTTCACGTTCAGCCGCTGGCCCATCCACGTGGCAATGTTCCGCGCCTCCGGGTACTGCAGCGGATACTCGCTCGCCCCCGGTTGCAGATAGCGCGGCTGATAGCCCTCGCCCCAAACGCGGTTCGGGTCCACATAGCCGTACGGGTCCTCATTCACCTGGCCATCGCCGTCGTTATCAATGCCCTCGGTGCCCAGCAGCAGATAGTCGCCCAACTCCGTCGGCCCCACGGGCACCAGCAGCCGCGGGTCCTTCGGGTGCAGCCGGTGTGTTCCCTGCCCCAGCGGTACCCGCTTGCGCATCGTCGTGATGATGCCGTCCCCGTCGAGGTCGTCAAAGCCGTCCTCATCAAACTGCCCGTCGCGGTCATCATCCACCGGCACTGGCAGCGTGCGCGGAAAGTTCGGCGTCGACGGCTGGTTAAACCACCGCTCCCGGCTGTCCACGTTCATCATCGGAATCAGGTACAGCGTGCCCCGGTCGAGAAACTCCGTCACCCGCGGCAGCTTGCCGTAGTTCTTCAGCACGAAGTTCAAGGTGTACAGGCACACCTCGGTGCCCTGTATCTCGTTGGCGTGCGTGGCCCCGTCAATGTAGACGGCCGGTTTGCTTTCCGGCTTGCCCGTCTTGCGGTTGGTCACCGTCACCAGCCAGGTGTCGCCGCCCGCGCTGGTTTTGCCCAGTGATTCGAGAGTCACCATCTCCGGGTAGGCCGCCGCGTAGGCGCGCAGCATCGCCAGCACTTCCCCGTTCGGGTAGAGCCGGTCCCACTGCGGGTCTGGCGGTGCCTGCGCCAACAGTAAGGCAGTCAGCAGCAGGCCGGTCATGGCAGCGTTACGGTGCCCGTCACCTTACCGGCCTTCACGCTGTCATAGGTGAAGGTCAGATTGCCCGGCCGCGCCTCCACCAGAAACATGAGCGTCGTGGTCGCATAGCCCCCAACGCCGCCATTTACCAGCAACCGCTCAGGCCGTTCACGTTGCAGTTGAACTTTATTTAGGTACGCGTCCGTGACGATGCCGCTGGAGATCACCTTGCCGCCCGTCAACGTCGCCACATCGGCGCGATGCAGCTTATTCCGGCCTACAATCGAGGTCAGCGAAGGAATGCCGCGCTCATTCAGCACCGGCACATGCACCCGGTAAAGCCCTTCGCGCACCTTCGTCACCGTCGGCGTCTGCATTTTCAGCAGGGGCAGATGGTATCCATTGAACAAGATGAACATGGCGTTCCGGTGGCACTCCTCCACATTGAGGAAGCCTTCGGGAGGGCGGCCCGTGTCATGCCGGTAACCGCCAATTTCAATATCGCCATATTGCGGATGCTTGTAGGGCTTCCACGGCACGAACATACGTCCCTGGGTGAGCTCATCGTTGAATTTCATCGTTTCTTCCGGGCTCACCCGTTTGTCGCCGTTGAAGTCCTGCATCATCCCGTTGAGTTCCACCACGTAGCTGATGGCGCCATGCCGGCCATAGGTATGGTCCGTCGTATCGCCGTAGCTGTCGTAGAGCAGTTCAAAGCTGTTGCCGTACTTGTAGCCGGGCAGAATCTTCTCGCCTTCCTTGCCAATCAGGTCATGCACGCGCAGGTCCGCCGGGCTCATCGCCCGTTGTGGTCGCGCGCCCGGTCCGCGCAGAATGTAGCGGCCGAAGTTGTGGAAACTCAGCACCGCCCCAATGTTGTTGTGGCTGCGCAGCCACTGGGCAATATTGCGCTGTTCCGGATACTGCAGCGGATACTCGCTCGAGCCCGACTGCACATACCGCGGCATCCAGCCTTCGCCCCAGGCGCGGTTCGGGTCAATGTAGCCATAGGGGTCTTCATTCACCAGGCCGTCGCCGTCGTTATCAATGCCTTCGGTGCCCAGCATCAGATAGTCGCCCAGCTCATTGGCCTCCACCGGCACCAGCAGGCGTGAGTCCTTCGGGTCCAGCTTGTGGCGGCCCTGGCCCAGCGGCACCTTCTTGCGCATCATGGTGATTTCGCCATCGCCGTCGAGGTCGTCGAAGCCGTCCTCGTCAAAGAGCCCGTCGCGGTCGTCATCAATCGGCACCGGCAGCGTCCGCGGGAAGTTGGGCGTCGCCGGTTGCGTGAACCAGCGCTCGCGGCTGTCCACGTTCATCATCGGAATCACGTAGAGCGTCGCGCGGTCCAGCAGTTCCGTCACCCGCGGCAGCTTGCCATAGTTCTTGAGCACGAAGTTGACGGTGTACATGCACACTTCGGTGCCCTGTATTTCATTGGCGTGCGTGGCTCCATCAATGTAGACGGCCGGCTTGGTGTCTGGCGCGCCCGTCTTCGGGTTGGTAATCGTCAGCAGCCAGGTGTCGCCCCCGGCGCTGGTCTTGCCCAGCGATTCCATCTTCACCCACTCGGGGTAGGCGCGCTGATAGCCGCGCATCATCTCGAGTATCTGGGCATTCGGGTAGAGCCGGTCCCAGTTCGGGTCTGGCGCGGCCACCTTGGGCTTGAGCGTCAGGTCCTGAGCCAGCAGCGTGAGGCTCAGCAGCAGTGAGAAAGCAGAACGCAACATTACGGCAGCACCACCTGACGGGAATCTTCGCCCGCGTTGGGCGTCAAAATGCTTACGGTCAGCCGGGCGCCGGGGCTGGCTTCCACCAGCCAGGTGGCTTTCAGCGTGCCGCCCGAGCCGGCGATACGCTCGCCAGCCACGCGGTTATTGCCCTGCACCAGCTTGGCGCCGGTGGGCAAGGTGATCGTCAGCCGCGAGGGCAGAAAGCTCTTCGTGCGCACCTGCACCCGCGTCGCCGTGGGCAGAAAGCCATTGTTGATAGCCGTGGCCGAGACTTCATAGATGCCTGCGCCGAGGGCCTTTACCTGCACGTCCTGCATCGCCACATCGGCAAGCTTGCCGGCCATCAGCAGCACGGCATCGGTATGGGCCGCCGTGGCCTTGTTCAGTTCCGCGGCCGGCGGGGCGATCTCCACAAAGGGGTCCACGCCGCCCACTTCGGCCTTCACGCCATCGGGCAGCGTCACCGCTGTCCAGGGCACGAAGGCGTCCTTGGCCTGCGCGTCGATGTAGGCGATGACGTCCGCCGAGGGCTCAGTCACGGGGGCGTCTTTTTTGTCGTTGGCTTTGGGCACGCCCCAGACGTCAAACTCCACGGCGAAGGTGGAGTAGTGGAAGTAAAGCCAGTTCTGCAGGCCACCGGCGGCGCTGGCCACGCTGCTGCGCTTGTTGTCGAGGCCGGCCTTTTCGAGCAGCTTTTTGTACTCATCCGCGAAGCTGCGGTAGAACTTCACGTCTTCGGTATCGGCGAAAAGAATGGGCCCGGTGGCCAGCAGGCCAGCCACTTCGTCCTTGGTGACGCCGCCCTGGGCGAGCACGCCAGGCGCGTCCTTGAGCAGTTCATAGGCTTCGTCCACGGTGTACTGCTTGGTGGCATCGACGCCGGCGAGGTTGGCCAGGAAGCGCGGCATCGGGTAGCGCTGTGGGCCGCTGGCGCGCGGGTCCACGGCGGGCAAAGAAAGGAGGTTGTTGGCCGGGCCGAAGACAACGGCCATGGCGATATTGCGATGTTTGACGCAGAAGTCCATCACGGCATGGGCTTCCGGCTGAGCGCTGGGCCAGGGACCGGTTTCGGGGTCCGCGTCATTCCAGGCGTGAGCGAAGTTGCGGTCCGGCCGGTAGCCGCCCGCGGGGTCCTCGTTGTAGTGACCGTCCTTGTCATCGTCAGTGCCCTCGCTGGTCACCCGGAACTGGCCCTTCTCACCCTTGAGCGGGTCAGCCTTCCGCAGCAGGCGGGCGTCGCTGGGGTCCACCATCCATTCCCCGGCGGGGTCGGCAATGCGCAGGGTGGTGATGCGGCCGTCGTTGTTGAGGTCATTGAAGCCGTCCTCGCCGATAAGGCCATCGAGGTCGCGGTCCAGCTTGCCCGCGTTCAGCGATTGCCGGTAGCGCAGCTTGCTGAACATGCCGTCGTGAGCGTCCGGGTTGAGGGCCGGGGCGATGTAGAAGGTACGGGTTTCGAGCAGCGTCTTGACGGCGGGCTCGTCCTTGCGCGCCACCAGCGCGGAGGCCAAAGCCAGGGCTGCCTGTGTGCCGGCGTTGTGGAAGCCGACGATGTTGGCCGCAATGAAGATGGCCGGCCGCTGGTCAACCGGGCGTTTGCCCGCGGCAGCGATCGTGAGCAGATGCAGCTTGCGGTTACCGGCCGAGTTGCCGATGGCGCTGAGCTTGACCAGATTTGGATTGGCCTGGGCCAGACTGGCCGCCTGCCGTTCGAGCGCGGCGAAGTCCAGATAGCCATTCGCCGTTTGGCTGCTGGCCCAGGGTGGGACTAGCAGCGCGGCGGCGGCGAGACAAAGAAAGGGGCGCAAGGGTTTTGACCTCATTTCAAAAGGGTGAATCCTCAGTATAAAGGCGGCAGGGCACGGCCTGAATCCCTCCCGTCCCCGCGAATTGCCGGTTCGCGTAGTAACTCGCCATTTCGAACGTATAGGCAGTATGCAATGGCTAACACTTGGTTGTGCTTTGAGCCTGGCGGCCCAGTCCATGATGCCGATACCCGGACGAGTAGTCACCCGGGATGCGGCGCAGCACCGGATACAGGTGCTGGAGGCCGGCCAGAACGCGGTGGTTTACGAAGACAGCCTGTTGCTGGATGGCAGCTTTCAGTTGCAGGGGTTGAAGCAAGGCTATTACGAGTTGCGGGTGCTAGGGCCGGATGGCAAACTGCGCCACCGGCAGGACCTGCACACTGCCGCGGCCAACCGCCTGGAGATACGTCTGGAGGACAAGCCCCAAGGCGGCATCAGCCTGCAACGGCTGATGCACAAGCCGGACAAGAAGGCGCACGGCTTGCTCAAAAAGGCCCAGAAGGCGCATGGCAAAAAACAATGGGATCGAGCCATTCAGTTCCTGAAACAGGCCGGGGAACTGGACGCGGAGTATTTCGACGTCTGGGCCAATCTCGGGGCGCTGCACCTGCAGTTGCGGCGCTATGAGGAAGCCGGGCCATTTCTCGAAAGGGCTTATGCCATTGACCCGCAAGACGGGCCCAATCTGGTCAATCTGGGCGGTTATTGGGCCACCCGCGGCGACTTTCCCAAGGCGCAGCAATATCTCCGGCAAGGGCTGAAAGCCGAACCGGGTTCCATCGTCGGTCAGCAATTGCTGGCCATGGTGGAGAAGCAACTTACTGGTTCTTGAGCCAGTTCTCGTAGGCGTGATTCCGCGGGCCACGGTACTGTATGGTGTCGAAGAAATGGACGTTGCCGTTAAAGCGGGGGTCGCCCTCTTCGCGCAAAGTGGCCTCCATGCGCTCGCGCAGGTCCTTGATGACCGGGAAGCTCTCGTTGCGGTTGGCGAGGTTGTGCAGGCAGTCGGGGTCGGTGGTGATGTCGAATAGTTCCTCAGCTGGCCGCTTACCAAAGTTGAGCTTGTAGTAGTCGTCGAAGCGGGACAGGATGAAGGTCTTCGTAGGTCCGTCATCCACGTCGCGGTAACCGGTTTCGGGCATGCCCGCCGGCCAGACATCCGGGTGGTAGTTGCGAACGTAGAGCCACTTCTTCGTGCGGATGGCCCGGACCGGATAGCCAGCGTCATTGGGGCGGCCGATATCGTGACGCTCTTTGGCGATGAGCATGGTGTCGCGGGAGGCGTCCACGGTGCCGGCCTTGCTGGAGCGCAGCACGTCAAGGAAGCTCTTCCCCGTCATGGTGGGGGCGGGCTTGACGCCAGCCAACTCGAGGAAGGTGGGCGCGAAGTCGCGGGTGTTGATGATGTCGTCCACCACGCGGCCGCCGGGGAAGTGCTTGCCGTAGCGAATGGCGAGGGGGATGTGAAAGCCTTCCTCGTAGATCTGGGCCTTGACGCGGGGGAACGGCATGCCGTGATCAGAGGTGACGATGATCATGGTGTTGTCGAGTTCGCCCGCGTCCTCGAGTGTCTTCAGGACGCGGCCGAGGTGGCGATCGTTCGATTCCACTTCCATGCCGTAGTCGAGCAAGTCGCTCTTGATGATGTTGTGGTCTGGCCAGTAAGGCGGAACAGTGACGTCGGCGAGGCGTTTGCCGGCGCGGACGCCGCTGCCCACTTCATAGTCGCGGTGCGGCTCAAAGGAGCCAAGCCAGAAGCTGAAGGGTTGGCCGGCGGGGCGCTTGGCGAGGAAGTCGGCGAAGTTGGCGGCGTAGTCGTTGTTGGACATGGCCTGGTGAGGCGGGGTGTAGGTTTTGGCGTTGAAAGCCGGGCCGGCAGGGTTGTCGGTGAAGCCGCTGAGCTTGTATTCCCCGGGGCCCCAGCCCTTGCCGGTGAGGCCAGTGAAGTAGCCGGCCTGAGCCAGCAATTGGGGCCAGACGGCGAAGCCGGGCGGGAAAGTTCCGTAGTGCTGGATGCCCTCGCGGGTTTGCCAGGAATTGCGACCGGTGAGGATGGTGGCGCGTGATGGCGAGCACTTGGGGTTGGAGGTGAAGGCGTTGGTAAAGACAACGCCCTCGCGGGCAATGCGGTCAAAGTTGGGCGTGTTCAGCCACTTCACGCCGAAGTGGGAGGCATGGCGGTGAGACCAGTCATCGGCGATGAAGAAAAGAATATTGGGCCGTTTGGGCTGCGCGAGGGCTGAGCCAGCCATGAGGGCGGCGGCACCCCGGAGGATCTGGCGGCGAGTGAGCGACATGGGGTTAGTTTATGACTGATCGTCGAGGTATTCCTGAACGGTGCGGTACATACGCTTGCGGTAGAGCCGGCCACCATCTTCGACGGGGGCGGACCAGTTGAAGGACCACGAATCGCCCGTCTGTTGCATGTGCTGCTTGAGGCGCGCTTCCATCTGGGGGAGGATGGTGGCCTCGGCGAGTTCGTTACCGAGGAGGTTGACGCGCTGGTAGGGGTCGGTCTTGAGATCGAAGAGGACCCAGGGCCGGTCGACGTAGCGGGCGTAGACGTAACGTTCGGTACGGACGCCGCGCCAACCGGCGGCGGTGCCGTCGCCGGCATAGGGGCCGAAGATCTGCAGGAAGGCGTCCTTGGCGGTGCGGGAGGACTTGCCGAGGATGGTCTTGGAAAGGTCCTGTCCCTGGAAGGTGGAAGGGGGCGTGACGCCGCAAAGGCCCAGGGTGGTGGCCGGGAGGTCAATGTGGCTGAAGAGGCCATCGAGGGCGCGGCCCTGCTTCATGACACGCGGGTAGTGAACAATGCCTGGGATGCGGATGGATTCTTCATGAGGCTTGCGCTTGAGGCGGAGGCCGTGGGAGCCGAGCATGTCGCCGTGGTCCGAGAAGAAGAAGAGAGCGGTGTCCTCGCCTTGTGGATGGGCCGCGAGGGCTTTGCGGAGGCGGCCGATCTGGTCATCGACGGCGGTGCAGGCGGCGTAGTAAGCGGCGAGATCTTTGCGGGTGGGGCCGCGGTCGACTTCCTCGTAGTTGGCGCGGGGGCGGATGCGCTGGGGGTCAAAGAGGCGCATGTATTCGGGAGGGGCGCCGTAGGGGTCATGGGGCGGACCGGGGGCGACCATGAGGAAGAAGGGCTGGTCCGGATTGCGCTTCTCGGCGAGGAATTCCAGGGCGAGGTCTGTCCAGCCTTCGGCTTCGAATTTGCCGAGGGGGATGGGCGTGGGGTCGTTGCGGAAGTACTGGGCGTTGAAGTGGTCGTGGCTGCACTGGTTGGCGGCCCAGAAGTCGAAGCCGAGCCGGCGGTCGCCCGGAGGGATGAAGCCGGGCATGCGGGGGCCGCCGTCGAGGTGCCACTTCCCAATAAAGCCGGTGCGGTAGCCGCTGGCGCGGAGAAGTTTGGCGATGGTGACCGAGTTCTCGTTGAGGCGCAGGTCATTGGCGACCATGCCGTTCTGGTGGCAATACTGGCCGGTCATCAGAATGGCACGCGCCGGACAGCAGACGGGGGTGTTGGCGATGGTGTTGCGGAACTGCAGGCCGTCCTTGGCAAGCTGGTCGAGGTGGGGGGTGCGGGCGTTCTCGTCGCCCATGGAACCGAGGGCCTGGCCGCGCCATTGATCGGGCATGAACCAGATGATGTTGGGCCGGCGAGGCTTGGACTTGCCCGACAGGAAGGCGGGGGCGGCGGCGAGCAGGGAACGGCGAGTGAGCATGCGGCTTGCTAACCCAAGATAAATCATTCGCGGCGCAGTTTGAGGCGGGAGGCGATGATACGGTCCACCCAGCGCTTGGGGAGCAGGCGCTGGGGCCAGTGGTTGAGCCAGGGCTGGGGCACCAGGGAGTAGCGGGTGTGGGGGTGCGGGGTTTCGATGACGTCGAGGATGAGACCGGCGCAGCGCTCGACGGGGAAGCCCTTGGCGGCGAGATTCATCATGGCTTCGTAGCCCAGCTGGATGGCTTCGCGGTAAGGAGTGTCCTGATAAGGGGCGAGATCGGCCTTGGACCAGATGGGGGTGCGGATGGCGCCGGGGCCAATGACGATGACGTCGATGCCGTGGAGCATGAGCTCACGGCGGAGGCTTTCCGAGAGCCCTTCGAGGGCGTGCTTGGAGGCGGCGTAAGCGCCAACGAAGGGGGCGCCATTGCGCCCCGCGACGGAGCTGATATTGAGGATGCGGCCCGGGGGGCCGGTGCGGGAACGGTCGGCGCCAAGCAGGCCGGCGAAGGCCTGGGTGACGCCGAGGACGGCGACCAGGTTGACTTCGAGCTGGTGGCGCAACTGATCGAGCGGGAGGTGGAGAAGAGGGCCGGAGACGGCAATGCCGGCGTTGTTGACGAGGGCGGTGAGGGTGTGGGAGCCCAGGGCGGCGGCTACCTGATGGGCGGCGGCGGCGACGGCCTGGGCATCGGTGACATCAAACAAAAGTGGAGTGAAATGTTTTGGAAATTCCTGGCGCAGGCGCGCCGCGTCGACCGCGGTGCGGACGGAGCCGAATACCTCGTAGCCGCGGGCGAGGGCGGCGGCGACGGTGGCATGGCCGATGCCGGTGGAAGCGCCGGTGACGACGAGGGATTTCATAGCAGGAGAGCGAGGCCGAGGATGATGAGTACGAGAGCGCTCATGATGGGGAGAGTGCGCGACAGGCCTTCAAAGCGGCTGGTGGCGGGCATGACAAAGACGGCCACGAGGCCGAGGCCGACGAGAACCAGGGCCAGGCCGAGTGAAAAGCTGACCAGCAGGACGAGGCCATAGATGGACTGGCCGCGAGACAGCGAGAGCAGCAGCAGGGAGAGCGCCTCGGGACAGGGGACGATGCCGCCGGAGACGCCGAGGGCCTTCAAGGAGACGCCGTGAGGATGATCGGCGGCACGCAATTGGGCGGAAATGTTTTGGGGGCGAGGGCGGAGACGCTGGTAGAGAAGCCAGGCGCCGATGGCGGCAATGAGGACGCCGCTGAGCTTGTTGAGGGCGGGATACCATTCGCGGAGATCGATGTTCTCGGTGAGGTAGTAGGCCAGCAGGCCGAGAACGAAGACGCTGGCGGTGTGGGTGAAGGTGACGATGAGGCCGAGGCGCAGGGCGTCAAAGGCATTGCCGCGAGTGCCGGCGAGATAGGCGGCGACCACGGTTTTGCCGTGACCAGGGGTGATGGCGTGGGCCATGCCGAGCACGAGGGCGGAGCCGAGGCTGAAGACGCCGGGAGCGAGCAGGAGTTCCGAAAGAGTGCTCATGCGGCGCGGAAGGCAGCGGCGACAGCGTCCATCTGTTCGAGCGAATTGTAGATGTGGGGCGAGACGCGGATGCCGCGGAGGGGGCCGGCCGGGGTGACGCTGAAGGCCATGCCGTGTTTGGCGTAGAGCTGCTGATCGAGGGCGCGGAGGTCGGCGACATGGGGGAGATCGACCTTGACGACGCCGCAGGAAAGCGAGGCCTGACGGTTGGTGCGCAGGTGGAGGCGGGAATCGGCGGAGAGCTGATCCATGAGGCGGGAGGTGAGCTGGCGGATGCGCGTGGCGACGGCGGGCATGCCGACCATCTGGAGGAATTCGAAGGTGGCGTCGAGGGCGACGAGGCGGGCGTCGTCGCGCTGGCCATAAGCCTCAAACGAGCGGGCGCCGCCGCGGCCATCGTCGGTGTAGCCGACGCTGACAATGGCGGGCCAGACCTCTTTCTGGCGGTAGCTGGCGACATAGAGGACGCCGGCCTCGAGGGGGCCCATGAGCCATTTGTGGGAACTTGTGGCGTAGGAATCGCAGCCGATTTCGCGCAGGTCAACGGGCAGCATACCGGCGCTTTGGGCGCCATCGACGTGCGTCCAGATGTTGCGCTGGCGAGCGGCGCGGCAAAGAGCGGCCACGGGGTAGAGCAGCCCGGTACTGGAGGTCATGTGCGTCAGGGAGAGCACGCGGGTTTTCTCAGTGAGGGCGGCTTCGACCTTGGCGGCGAGGGCTTCAGGAGAATCAATGAGCTGGGTGGCAGGAACGAAGCGGATGGTGAAGCCAAGGCGCCTGGACTGGCTCTGCCAGGAGTCGAGGTTGGAGGGGTGGTTGTCTTCGACGAGGACGACTTCGTCGCCGGCTTTGAGGTTGAGGCCGTGGACGATGGTGTTGGTGGCCTCGGAGGTGTTACGGGTGAAGGCGAGTTCGTTGGCGGTGACGCCGAAAAACTGGGCGGCGCGGGCGCGGACACGTTCGCGCAAGGGGCCGAACTTGGCGCGATTCTGGAAGCTGGGGTCGGCCTGGAAGTCACGGAGGAAGTGCTGGTGACGATCGAGGACGGGAAGCGAGGCGGGGCAGACGTTGGCGGCGTTGAGATAGACGACACCGTCGCGCAGGGGAAATTGCTTGCGCAGGAGAGTCCAGAAGGCTTCGTCGCGGGCGGTGCCGGGGGAGGCCATTTGGGCAAAAGCCGACCAGAGCGGCGTGGTGAAAAGGGAGCGGCGCAGCATATCGAGCGAGTATAACGGAGTTAGCCGCGCTTGACTTCCCACCCGTATGGTGGCTAAATTAAAAGTCTTGTTTCTAATCAGATAGCCGTGAGAGCCACCCGGCGCAGGAGATTGCGATCATGATCAAACTCGACATCATTAACGAAGTGGTCACCCGCACCGGCATCACCAAGACAAAAGCGGAGATGGCGGTGGAGACGGTGTTTGAGAGTATGAAGCGGGCCCTGAGCAACGGGGAGCGGATTGAGTTGCGGGGCTTTGGGATCTTCAACGTGCGGCCGCGGAAAACGGGAATCGGGCGGAACCCGCGCACGGGGGACGAAGTGGCGATACCGCCGGGGAAGGCCGTGCGTTTCAAGCCCGGCAAAGAACTGCAAAGCCTGTAAACAGCCAGAGTGATTCTTGAAGAGCAGAGCCGGCCGCGGTATTTTCTGGCCCTGGGCCTGCTGCTGCTGAGTGTGTGGACGACTTGCGCGGCGGGTGCGCGCATGGCCTACAACTTCGAAAACAATCTGCCACCATTCCGTTTTGAACAGGACGGGCTGGCCGTGTTTGAGGCCCTGGTATCGCCGGCGGCGCTTCGGGATGGGCTCAGTTTTTCGCTGCCATTGCTGACGATCCTGCT
>VFQU01001056.1_pt1 | contig 18084 bp, 15 predicted proteins | sample 3512311 | NCBI WGS metagenome assembly VFQU01 (sample SAMN10412377, study PRJNA504923) | tailings metagenome | isolation source: Relicate 3 Philex TSF3 active mining site | place: Philippines: Tuba, Benguet | collected 2017-08-29
CGCCGATCTCATTGCTCTGCGCGCCCGACAGGCTCGGCATGCCGCCGTAGCCGTTGCCGGGAACGCCGCCGGTCGCCGCGTCGACGACCATGACCGAGCCGCGGCGGCCCGGATCGCAGGGGTCGTCGCCCTTCGGGATCAACGTCGTCAGCACGGCGCGATTGCTCGAGTACAGCGGCGTGATGCCGATGACGTTGCGTTCGCTGCGCTCGGTCGTGATCGTCAGCGGAATCTTCCAGCCGCGGTTGCTGGCAGGGACCGCGTTGGTGGTGATCGAGCGGACGTTGCCGCTCTGCGTCAGCGTCTGCGCGACGAGCTGATCGGCGCCGATCGGATACTGCGATGCGCCGGTACCGTAGTCGCGGATGCCGTAGAACGCCTGCGGGCCCTCGTTGGACGGCGTGCCTTCGTTGGAGCGGTCGTCCTTGCCGAGATACTTGCCGGTGCCGAAGATCCAGATCGGCCGGGACGTGGCGAAATCGCGCATCGCCACCGGCATCACCGAGATCGGCTGGCGACCGGCATCGTCCGGATTGCCGCTGCCGTAGGTCCTGAACATCAGGTCGACCGACCAGGCTTCCGGATCGGGCGAGGACAGGTCGAACCGCCACAGATTGCCGGCGAGATCGCCGGCCACCGCGATGTCGTCGACCTGGTCGCCGTTGAGGTCGTAGCCGGCCGGTGTCGACAGGGCGTAGGTCGTCGTGGCGCCGCTGGTGCGGATCTCGCGGATCAGCGCGCCGGTCGCGAGGTCGAGCACCAGCAGCGAAGTCCGGTTGGCGTTGGAGTCCAGGCGTGCCGGATCGGGGAACCCGTACGGATCGGTGTTGAGCGACGGATAGTAGCCGCTCGACACCAGCACCACCCACTTGCCGTTGTTGAGCCGCGCGATGTTGGCCGAACCATAGGTGTAGCCGAGCGCCTCACCGCCGGGGGAGCGATTCGAGAACTCCCACAGCACGTTGGCGGCACCGAAGCTGTCCGGCTCGGTGACGTCGAGCGCGAAGATACCGCGGCCGCCGAGGCGCAGGGAGCCGACCAGCACGCTGCGCCACTGGCCGTTGATGAAGACGTCCTGCACGACCGGCATGTCGTCGACGCTGACCACGTTCGGCTTGTCGGTGGTCTGGTTGAGCTTGCCGGTCTCGAACAGCACGTTCGGCACGTATGCGAAGCGTTCGCTGCCGTTGACCGCGTTGAACGCGTGCAGCATGCCGTCGTTGGCGCCGGCGTAGACGGTCGGCGCGCGATCGCGGTAGGTGGAGATGAACTCGGCGTAGCTGCCGGCGCCGGTGGCCGGATCGGCCGCATCGGCCTCCGGCGAACCCGGCGGGAAGCTGTCTTCCCAGCCGCCGGTCGGGCCGGACACGTAGACCGGCTGAGAATTGACGATCGCGCCGAGCACCGAACTGCGACGGCGGAAGAACGGCGAGGCGGTCTCGCCGGTGCGCACGCCGCGCAGATAGTCCACGCGCTGGATGCCGTGATTGTCGGACGCGGTGATCGACGGGTTGGGATTCCTGTTGAGCGCCGTGCGCTGCGCCGCGCTCAGGCTGGCCCACCGGAACGCGACGCCGGCACTGCCGTTCCACGTGAAGATGTTACGGTTGGCGGGGTTCGTCACCGGCAGGTTCGACTGGCCGGTCGACACGCAGTTGCCGCCGGTCAGCACGCAGCCTGCATCCCACAGCGGCGGCGTTTCCGGCTCGCCGGTGGTCGGGTCGAGGTCGGACTTGGTCAGCGTGCCGGACCAGTCGGTGGTGTCGTAGCCGGCCGAGAAGCCCTGCGTGCCCGAAGTCAGGATCGCCATCGTCGCCGACAGCGCGGTCGAGGAGCCGCGCCGCGCGATGATGTTGGAGATGATCGCACTCAGCGCCGAGACCAGCTCGTTTGGATTGCTGGCCGCGAAGAACTCGCCGCGGCTGTTGATCGCGGCGTGCCAGATGTCGTCGACCTTGCGCCCATCGTCGGTGCCGGCGACCGTCTCGGGCCAGGCCAGCAGACCGCGGCGCAGGCGCTCATAGGTATTGGCGTTCTTCGGGATCGTGCCGGAGATGCCGAAGCCGATCATGTACTGCACCAGATGCGGCCAGCTGGCCGGATCGTTGGCCGGATTCCAGTAGATCTCCTTGTTGTTGCGCGGATCCTCGCCGGTCGCCAGCGGCGTTCCGAACAGCGACGTCGACTTGTCGGGAATGTACGGCGGCACCTTGAGCCGGGTCCGCTCGTTGTTGGCGAAGTCCGGACGCAGGTCGCTCGCCCAGTAGTGGAACGCGATGTCGGCCATGCTGCGCGCGTCCGGCCCATTCTCGTGCCAGAAGATCGAGCTCTGCGTCTCGCTGGTCGAGTAAGTGCGTCCGTCCGGCAGCGTGCGCATCGCTGGCGTGCGGTCATTGGTCGTCGTCGCGCTGGTGCCGCCGTTCCAGAAGCCGTCGCTCATGTTGATGTGGAAGTTCTGACGGCAGCTGAGTTCGCGGTTGAGGTCGCGGTCCCAGTACGGGTTGGTGTCGCGCGAGCCGGTCGAGCGCCGGAAGAACTCGCCGGCACGTACCGTCGCGGCCTGGTTCGGCGTGCCGCCCGACACCGGCGAGTCGAACAGCCAGTTGTAGAAACGCGTGCGGACGTTGTTGTTGGTGGCGTTGTCGCGGAACTTGTAGATCGCGGTATTGGTGCCGATCTGGTTGCTGTTGATGTTCTGCCAGGCGACGCGGATGTTGTCGTCGAACGGTGCGAACGCGCGCGACAGCGCGGTCTTCGCGGCGAGATGGCGCGTGTGGTAGTACGAGTACCAGTTCGCGAAGTTCTGCTTCTCGGCGGCCGTGCCGCTGCTGGCGATGTTGATCCACTCCCAGTTGTTCGCGGTGAACAGCCGGGTGCGGCTGGCGGCGTCGATGCGGCCATCGGTATCGAGGGTGAGGACGACCCCGGTTCTGAGCCGGTAGTAGCCGGCGGCATTGCCGCAGAAGCGATTGCCGGTGCCGAGATCGCGCTGCGTGCTGGCGGCGGGGCTGGTGGGACGGTTGCGGATGATGCCGTTGTCCCAGGCGGACGTGAACGTGGCGTTGGGCATCTTGGTGACACCGTCGGCCAGCAGCGGCGGTTGATAGTCCACACCCGCCGTCGCGTTGTAGTACGCACCGTTCATCGCCCAGGAGCGCGGATCGGCCGGATCGGTCACGCGCGGGTCGATCACGCCGGCACACAGGTAAGGACCGCCGCCGGTCGGGTAGGCGGCACTGCTGCTGGTGTCCTGCTGGTCGGTCGCACCCCAGCCCGCACCCGAAAAAGGACGCTGGTCGCCCATGAAGTTGCGACCCATCGAGCCGGAGTCGTCGAAGGTCAGCATCAGGTTCGGTGCGACCGTGGAGGTCAGGTCGGGCGGCGTCGGATACAGATCGACCGTGGCGGCGCCGGCCGGCGCGGCGATGCCGGCCAGCAGACACAGCGCGCCGATCCAGGCGCAGGTACGGGCCGAGTCGAGCAGGGCGGTAGCATTCATGGCCGTCACCTCACGAGCCGGAAGGATTGGACTGGTTGTTGGTCGTGTACATCGAGTACACCGATTCGGTCGCGCGGACGGCCGCGGCGCTGCTGCCGCCCTGGCTGCGCGATGTCACGCGATAGAGGGCGCGCTTCGGGTTGGGACCGGTGCCGCCGGCCTCCTGCAGCCGCGCACTGCCCATGCGGCCCATCATGCCCTCGTAGCCGGACATGTCGAGGCCGAGCCCTTCGACCAGGAACTGCGGCTGCGAGGCCAGCGACGCGGTCTCGGCGTCGCCCGACAGGCCGTGCAGCGACGGTGCGTACTCGTAGCTGCCCGCGGGCGCAGTGTCCCAGGTGCGGCTCGAACGGAACGCCAGCACCTCGGGCCGGGCCTCGCCGTTGATGCGCGTCCACTGACAGATCTCGGTCGTGTTCAGACCGAAGCCGCACGGCGGCAGCGCGCTGTCGTCGCCGGTCGGCGCCGCCCACAGCGAGAATTCGCCGTCGCGCAGCGCACTTTCCGACCCCATCAGCGCGAGCTGCCGGTTGCGCATGCCGACGGTCATGCGCTCCTGCAGGATCGAGGTGCTCGAGGCGGTCAAGGCCAGCAGCGTCAGCAGCACGAGGAAGATCAACGCGACGAACAGCACGGCGCCGTGCGGACGTGCCGGCAGCGGACGAGCAAAACGGGTCATGGAGGTCATGGCGAGCCCAGGGTGACTACTGATTGCCGTTGCGCACCGACAGCAGGGAGATGAACTCCTTGCGCAGCATGCGGCCGGAGGGGAGTTCGGTGACCGGCATCGACGCGCCCGGCGGCTCGGGGTCGGCGGTGCCGTCGATGCTGTAGCGATAGGCCGTGTCGGCTGCCGCCATCGCGTTGAGATCGTTGACGGTGTTGAACAGTGCGTGGACCTCGACGCTGCGGATCGTCCGCCACATGCAGCCCGCCTCCAGATAGCTGGTGCCGAGCACGTACTCGAAGCGGTTGGCCGGCGGAAAGCACGTCGCGTTGTCGCTGAGGCTGTCGACCTCGTCGGCGGTCAGGTAGGTCATGTTGCCGCCGGTGCTCTGCACGCCGTACAGGAAATCGAGGCGCTCCACACCCTGTACGAGTTCCTGGACCCGGTCGTCCTCGTTGCGGATCAGCACCGGGATCAGGCGGCCGGTGACGGCCGGATCGGCGTCCAGGCGCAGCCAGTAGGTCACGCTGACGAAGTCGCGGCTGAAGTTGAACACGCGCGGATCGCAGGCGCCGGTGCCCGGGCTCGGCCGGAACTGGTCGTCCTCGATCAGATTGGTCGGCGTCAGCACGGTGCCGCCGACGTCGACCTGGACGATCGTCGAACCGCCGCAATCGGACAGCAGCGCGAGGTCGCCGCTCTCGAAATTGACCGGATCGTCGCCGGTCGCCGATACCAGTTCCAGCTGCGGCGGCACGACGCTCGCGTCGACGACCCGATAGGACCAGCCGGTGCCGCGCTGGTAGCGCACGGTCAGCACGTCGGCGCCGCGGACGCGATCGCCGGCGCCGCTGCCGACGCCCGGCAGGAACGGCGCGGCCGGAACGCTCGGGCTGCAGTCGCCCCCGCCGCATTCGTAGCCCTGCACGAAGAAGCGCGAGCTCAGCGGATAGACCGTATCGGCCGGCCAGCCGGCCGGCGCCTCGACGATCAGATCGGGAAAGCGCAGTGTCGCGGTCGTGTTGACGATCGGCGCCGCCGAACGATAGACCGGTCCGTTCGCGGTCGGGCGCCAGTTCATCGGATTGCTGTTGCTGCGGAACTGACCGTTCATCATGCGCAGATCGCTTTCGATGCGCGTCACGGCATAGCGTCCGTTCTCCTGGATCCGCGCCAGCGCATCCTGCACGCGCCCGGTCATGTTGGTGGCGTTGAACAAAGTGACCAGTCCCATGCTGAGCAGCAGGCCCAGCACGATCGCGGTCATCAGTTCGACGAGATTGAAGCCGCCGACTGCGCGATGGGCGATCGGACGGGAGGTCATGGCGATCAACGAGGGTTCGTTCATGGCTGAAACACCCAGGCGAAGGTCTGCTGCTGGGTGCCGGTGTCCTCGTTCTGGCTGTCCAGGCCCGATTCGATCCATTGCATCGTGATCGTGCACAGCCCGTCGTACGGCGCACGATCGCGCTGGTTGTCGGCCGTCACCGCGGTCGCCGAGTTGCGCTCGCAGAGCACGGTCGCGGTCGGGTTCGGCATCAGGTCGGTCAGCTGACGGCTCCACAGCAATCGGTCGCGCTCGGCGACTTCGTCGATCGAGCAGCCGGCGCCGGCACCGCAGGCGGCCGGCGTGCCGGTTTCCGGATAGTCGCCGTCGTAGGCGTTCTCCCAGACGCCGGCCATGTTGGCGCGCATCCGGTCGGCCAGCGACTGGGCCAGAAAGTTGGCCTGGGTGCGGATATAGGCGCCGTTGTTGACCTTGACCGAGACGACCAGCAGGCCGGCGAGGCCGAGCAGGCCGAGGCTGAAGATCAGCAGCGCGATCATGACTTCGAGCAGGCTGAAGCCGCGGGCGGGGCGGAGCGTTCGCTTCATCGTCGGAGGTCTCACGCGCAACTGCCGGCCGGCGAGCCGGTCGTGTCGCGCTTGCTGGAGATGGTGCCGCCGCCGGAGACCGTGATGCGGCGAGAGCCGACTTCGTCTGCGTGGGAGGTCGGGCGGCAGATGTTGAGGTCGAAACCGGTGGCCTGACGCAGATCGCCGCTGATGCCGAACAGTACGGTGCCGTCCTCGCCGCCGCCCGAAGCAGCGCCAAAAACCCGATAGTCGGGAGCCACCGGACCGTGATGGCGCATGCAGATCGGCGCGCCGTCCTCAAGGTCGGCCGTGCAGGCCGCCTCGTCGCCGGGCGAGGTCGGCACGTCCTGTATGACGCCGCTGACGCGGCGCGCGGCGACGACCTGCCAACCGGCCGACCAGTCGCCGCCATTGGCGATCACCGCCACCGGCCGACCGCGTTTGACGGCCTCAGCCCGCGCTAGGTTGAGTGCCGTGACGAGGTCGTTCGTGGTCCCGGACACCGTCATGTTCATCGATATTTGTTGAAAACTCGGGAATGCGATGGCTGCCAGAACGGCCAGCACCGCCAAAACGGTGATCATCTCGATCAGCGTGAAGCCGCGTATGGCGGCGCGGCGCCGGATGTCATGGGTCGGTGCGGCTGGGCGCATGGCTTCCCCTGCATGGAGCCGGTTTGAGCGAGGCTGCAGGCTAGGCACGCGGCGGCGCAACGGCAACCGCCAGCGGCGTGCGAGGTAGCAATTGGCGGACGAGTGGCGCCGGCGACCGCAGAGCGGTCAGGCCACGACCTTGAGCCGCAGTTCCCTGGGCAACGCGAAGGTGACGTTCTCCGGCTCGCCGTCGAGTTCGCGCACGTCGGCCGCGCCCCATTCGCGCAGCCGCTCGATCACGCCACGGACCAGGCTTTCCGGTGCCGAGGCGCCGGCGGTGACGCCGATGCGGGCATGGCCGTTCAGCCATTCCGGCCGGATGTCGCCGGCCCCGTCGATCAGGAAGGCCGGCACGCCCTGCTTCTGCGCCAGCTCGCACAGGCGGTTGGAGTTGGAGCTGTTCGGCGATCCGACCACGAGTACCACGTCGCACTGCTGACCGAGCCGGCGCACCGCGTCCTGGCGGTTCTGCGTGGCATAACAGATGTCGTCGTGGCGCGGGCCGAGGATCGCCGGAAACGCCGTGCGCAATGCCTCGATCACGGCGCGCGTATCGTCGACCGACAGCGTGGTCTGGCTGACGTAGGCGATGTGATCGGGATGCAGCGGGCGCAGCTGCGCGACGCACTCGGGTGTTTCGACCAGATAGATGCGCCCGGCGTTGTCGGCGCTCCATTGGCCCATCGTGCCCTCGACCTCGGGATGGCCGGCGTGTCCGATCAGCACGACGTCGCGACCGGCCTTGCCGTGCCGCGCCACTTCGATGTGGACCTTGGTGACCAGCGGGCAGGTCGCGTCGAACACGGCCAGTCCGCGCCGCCGCGCCTCGTCGCGGACGTCGCGCGATACGCCGTGCGCGCTGAAGATGACGGTGGCGCCGTCAGGCACCTCGTCGAGCTCGTCGACGAAGACCGCGCCGCGCGCGCGCAGCGAATCGACGACGAACCGGTTGTGCACGACCTCGTGACGGACGTAGATCGGTGCGCCGAACGTGTCGATCGCGCGCTCGACGATCTCGATCGCGCGATCGACGCCGGCACAGAAGCCGCGCGGATTGGCCAGGAGGACCTGCATGGGGCGCGATTATCCGCCAGCGGACGCGGTTTTCCCACCGAACAGGCCGGCGGCGATCAGCAGCACCGCGCCGACGCAGATCGCCGAGTCGGCGATGTTGAACGCCGGGAAATGCCACTGGCCGAAGTAGACGTCGATGAAATCGGTCACCTGGCCGTGACGCAGGCGGTCGACGAGGTTGCCGATCGCGCCGCCGATCACCAGCGACAGCGGCAACGCGTTGCGCCAGTCGCCACGCGGCGTACGTGCGAGCCAGCCGACCAGCAGGGAGCTGACGCCGACCGCCAGTATCGTGAACAGCCAGCGCTGCCAGCCGCCGGCGTCGGCGAGAAAGCTGAACGCCGCGCCGGTGTTGAACGCCAGCGTCCAGTTCAGCAGGTCCGGTATCACCGGCACCGGCGTGTACGGCGTCAGCGCGCGCAGCGCGATCTCCTTGGTCGCCTGATCGGCGAGGAAGACCATCAGCGACAGCAGCAGCCAGGACAGGGCATTGGGGCGAGGGGACATGAGACGGCGGCGAGAGGACGGGGCGGCGGCGCGCGCGAAGCGGTGCGCCGGCCGGCCACTTTACCGATCTTTTCGCGGATCTTGCAGCTTCGGTGTCCACGGCACGGTGCGAAAGGTGTCTGATGACACCGCACCACCGACCCCTCCCCCCAGGAGTTTCACCATGCCTCTCAAGACGATTTCTTCGACGACGCTCGCGCTGGCGCTGACCGGCGGCGTGCTGCTGAGCGCACCGGCGGCGCCGGCATTCGCGCAGAGCGAACAGCCTGCGGCCAGTACCAGCACCAGCACCAGCGCCACCGACGGCGCCGGCGCGCACGCGCACCGCCGCCACGGCCGTTTCAAGGCGACACCCGAGGAGCGCGCGGTTCTGGGCGACCTGCACGCGCTGACGCGGGTCTATCTGCAGTCCAATCGCGCCTCGGAGCTGCCGGCGCTGTATCGCAGCGTGCTGGCCAAGACCGACAACGCGACGATCCGCAAGGTCGCCAACCGCATGCTCGAGCGCGCCGGGCAGGCGCCGCAGAATCCGGACGTGGAGATCGCGCGGCTGACCCGTCAGCTCAACGACGGCCTGGCCGGCCTCCCGGCCGGCGGCTGAGTCCGCTGCCGCGAGGCCGCGCGACGACCCGATGGACGGCACCGGATCGCGTGATCCGGTGCCGTTTCGTTTTCGTCCGTCGTGCAGGGCTGCGACCCGTGCAGGCCACGGCGACGACGCTTCCGGTACCATGCCGGCGCCGTGCGTTCGCGCACGATCGACCAGCCGCGGATGCCGCACGCCAAGCTCGATCTCCACCAGCCGACCGGCGACACGGTCACCACGACCACGTGCTACATGTGTGCGTGCCGCTGCGGCATCCGCGTCCATCTCAAGGACGGCAAGGTCCGTTACATCGACGGCAATCCGGATCATCCGGTCAATCGCGGCGTGATCTGCGCGAAAGGATCGGCCGGCATCAAGCAGCACTATTCGCCGGCCCGCCTGTCCAAGCCGCTGCTGCGCGTCGGCGAGCGCGGCGCCGGCGAGTTCCGTGAGATCGAATGGGACGAGGCGCTCGAACTCGCGTCGAGCTGGCTCGGCGACATCCGGCGTCGCAATCCCGACGAGCTCGCGTTCTTCACCGGCCGCGACCAGTCGCAGGCGCTGACCGGCTGGTGGGCGCAGCAGTTCGGCACCGTCAACTACGCCGCGCACGGCGGCTTCTGCTCGGTCAACATGGCCGCAGCCGGTCTGTACACGCTCGGCGGTTCGTTCTGGGAATTCGGCGAGCCGGACTGGGAGCTCACGCGCTATCTGATGCTGTGGGGCGTGGCCGAGGATCACGACTCCAATCCGATCAAGCTCGGCCTCGGCAAGCTCAAGGCGCGTGGCGCGAAGATCGTCGCGGTCAATCCCGTACGCACCGGTTACGGCGCTATCGCCGACGAATGGGTCCCGATCCAGCCCGGCACCGACGGCCTGCTCGCCGGTGCGCTGATCCACGAGCTGCTGGGTACCGACCGCGTCGATCTGGACTATCTGGTCCGCTACACCAATGCGCATCATCTGGTGATCCGCTCGCCCGGCGCGGCGGACGACGGCCTGCTCGCGCGCGATGCGCAGGGCCGTGCGCTCTGCGCGGTGCGCGAGGACGGAAGCACGCGCCTGCTCGCGGCCGACCTGCCCGACATCGCACCGCTCGTCGTCGGCGAATACGCGCTCGACGACGGCCGCATCGCGGTGCCGGCATTCCAGCTGCTGGCTGAGCGCTACTTGTCCGATGCCTACGCGCCGGCGCAGGTCGCGGCGCGTTGCGGCGTCGACGCGGCGACGATCCGCCGTCTCGCGTGCGAACTCGCCGAGGCCGCATTCGACCATGCGATCGAGCTCGATCAGCCGTGGACCGATGCCTACGGACGCACGCACGCGACGATGACCGGGCGACCGGTCGCGATGCATGCGATGCGCGGCATCTCGGCGCATGCCAACGGCTTTCACACCTGCCGTGCGCTGCACGTGCTGCAGATGCTGCTCGGCGCGATCGACACGCCCGGCAGCTTTCGCTACCAGCCGCCGTTCCCGAAGCCGGTGCCGCCGCCGAACCGGCCCGGCCGCGACCGCAAGGACAACGGCGCGCTCGATGCCGGCCCGCTCGGCTTCGTGCACGGACCGGAGGATCTGCTGGTCGACGCCGACGGCGCGCCGCGCCGGATCGACAAGGCGTTCTCGTGGGAGCATCCGTTCGCCGCGCACGGCATGCTGCAGTCGGTGATCCGCAATGCCTGGGCCGGCGATCCGTACCGCATCGACACGCTGCTGCTGTTCATGGCCAACATGGGCTGGAACTCGGCGATGAACACCGGCCAGACCCGTGCGATGCTGACCGAGCGTGATCCGTCCACCGGCCAGTACCGGATTCCGCACGTCATCTACATCGACGCCTATGCGTCCGAGACGGTCGAACTGGCCGACCTGGTGCTGCCCGATACGACGTATCTGGAGCGCCACGACTGCATCAGCCTGCTCGATCGGCCGATCTCCGACGCCGACGCGGCGGCCGACGCGATCCGCCGTCCGGTCCTCGCGCCCGATCGCGACGTACGGCCGTTCCAGGACGTGCTGCTCGATCTCGGCGCGCGCCTCGGCCTGCCGGGCATGACGCGCGAGGACGGCACGCCGCGCTATCCGGGCGGGTTCGCGCAGTACATGGTCGAACACGAGCGCGCGCCCGGCGTCGGCCTGCTGGCCGGGTGGCGCGGCCGCGACGGCGAACTGCACGGCGTCGGCACGCCGAATCCGGAACAGCTCGAGCGCTACGCCGAGCACGGCTGCTACTGGCACCACGCGGTGCCGCCTTCGGCGCGCTACTACAAGATGGCCAATCGCGACTATCTGCACTGGGCGCGCGGGCTCGGTTTCCTCGGGTCGACCGCGCCGATCACGCTGGAGCTGTACTCGGAGCGGCTGCAGCGGTTCCGGCTCGCCGCGCGCGGCCATGGAGCGGTCCGGCCGCCGGCCGCCGAGTGCGAACGGGTCGAGCGCTACTTCGACCCGCTGCCGTTCTGGTACGGCGCGGACGGCGACGCGGTCGATGCGGGCGCGGCGGACTATCCGCTGTCGGCGATCACGCAGCGGCCGATGTTCATGTATCACGCCTGGGGTTCGCAGAACGCCTGGCTGCGCCAGATCGCGGCGCGCAACGCGCTCTATCTCAACGCGAGGACCGCGGCCGAGCACGGCGTCGCCGACGGCGACTGGATCTGGCTGGCCTCGCCGCTGGCGCGCATTCGCGTGCAGGCGCGTTTCCACGCCGGCACCGCGCCGGGCACGCTGTGGACCTGGAACGCGATCGGCAAGCGCCGCGGCGCGTGGCGGCTCGATGCCGACGCGCCGGAAAGCCGCGAGGGATTTCTGCTGAATCATCTGATCGACGAACTCGCGCCTGCGCGAGCGGACGGCCGTCGCCTCGCCAATGCCGATCCGGTGACCGGACAGGCGGCGTGGTTCGATCTGCGCGTGCGTATCGAGCGCGATGCGTCGCCGCTCGAGCCCGGCCATCGCGTCGAGGCGATCGCGCCGCTGCGGAGGCCGTCATGACCGATCTGCCGCCGAAGGGACGCGTCAAGCTCGGTCTCGTGATCGACCTCGACACCTGCGTGGGCTGCCACGCCTGTGCGGTCGCCTGCAAGGAATGGAACGACGGCGGCTCGTTCGGGCCGCTCGAGGACCACGACGCCTACGGCGCGGCACCGGACGGCGTCTGGTTCAACCGCGTGCACAGCTACCAGGTAGCGGCGCAGGCCGTGCCGCCGCTGCTGCGTACGGTCGAGGCGGCGGCCGCCGCCGTGACCGCGGCGGCGCCGGTCGGCTGCGGCGGCCAGGCGGACGACGGCATGACCGTACACTTCCCGCGCTCGTGCCTGCACTGCGAGACGCCCGCCTGCGTCACGGTCTGTCCGACCGGCGCCAGCTACAAGCGCGTCGAGGACGGCATCGTGCTGGTCGACGAGGATCGGTGCATCGGTTGCCAGCTGTGCGCCTGGGCCTGCCCGTACGGCGCGCGCGAGTTCAGTCCGCGGCACGGCACGATGCAGAAATGCACGTTGTGCGTCGACCGCATCTACAACGAGCGGCTCGCGCCGGAAGATCGCCAGCCGGCCTGCGTCAAGGCCTGTCCGACGCGCGCGCGGCACTTCGGCGATCTCGGCGATCCGGACTCGGCCGTGTCGCAGCTGGTCGCCGAGCGCAGCGGCTATGCGCTGATGCCCGAATTCGGATACGAGCCGGTCAACCGCTATCTGCCGCCGCGACCGCGGCGTGCCGCGCCGCCGGGCCCAGCGCCGGCCGCCGCGGCAGACGAGGAGGGCTACGATCCGGCCGCGCTGCCGCCGCTGCTGCGCTGGCTCGATCGTGCGCTGTCGCGGTAAGGTTCGCGCCGCCGCGCCGCACCCCCACCGACCCGGAGAATCCCGATGCTCGTCTCGACCACGTCCACCCTGCAGGACCGCACGATCGTGCGCTATCTCGGTCTGGTCAGCGGCGATGCGATCCTCGGCGCGAACGTGTTCCGCGATTTCTTCGCCGGCATCCGTGATCTGGTCGGCGGTCGCGCCGGCAGCTACGAGAAGGTGCTGCGCTCGGCCAAGGACACCGCACTGGCCGAGATGACCGAGCAGGCCGAACGCCTCGGTGCCAACGCGGTGATCGGCGTGGATCTCGATTACGAGACGATCCAGATCAAGGACGGTGGCGGCATGCTGATGGTCTCGGCGAGTGGTACCGCCGTCTTCGTCGAAGAACGCTGACGCATGCGGCCGGCGCTTTCGATCGTCTTCTTCACGACGCTGTCCGGGGCCGGCTACGGGCTGTGGGTGCTGATCGCAATCGCGGTCGCGACCGGCACGGCGCCGGCCGACCGCTTCACGATCGTCGCCGCGCTGCTGGCCGGGTTGGTCCTGACCTCGATCGGCCTGCTGGCCTCGGTCGCGCATCTGGGCAAGCCGCTGCGCGCCTGGCGCGCGCTCAGCCAATGGCGCAGCTCGTGGCTGTCGCGCGAAGGCCTGCTCGCGCTCGCCTGCGTGCCGCTGTGCCTGCTGCTGGCCTGGCGTGTCGAGTCGGTGCACAGCGGACTGCGGATTCGTGCCGGTTTCGCCGTGTTCGCGCTGCTCGCGGCCGCGACCGTCCTGTGCACGGCACGCATCTACGCCTCGCTGCGCACGATCCGCGCCTGGCGCGATTGGCGCGTGACGCCGCTGTATGGCCTGCTCGCGCTGCAGACCGGCGGCCTCTGGCTGTGGCTGCTGTACGAGATCGCCGCGCCGGTGCCGGCCGAGGGCGGCACCGGCGCGGCTGCCGCCACCGCGGCGTGGCCGGTTGCCCTGGCGGTCGGCATCGTGCTGACCTGGGCGCTGCAGCGAGCGTACTGGCGGCGCCCGGACGAGACGGGTCCCGACACCGCGGCCGCGACCGGACTCGGGCGGCCCGGCACGGTCACCGCGATGGAGGCGCCGCACACCGAAGAAAACTACCTGTTGCGCGAGATGGGTTTCGCGCTGGCGCGCCGCCATGCCGAGCGTCTGCGCGTGATCGCGTCACGCACGCTGTTCGTGCTGCCGCTGCTGGCGATCGGCGTCAGCCTGCTGCTGCCGGTCTGGACGCTGCCGGCCGCGATCGTCGCGACGCTCAGCGCGATGCTGGGCGTCTTCGTGCAGCGCTGGCTGTTCTTCGCCGAAGCACGCCACGCGGTGCTGGCCTACTACCGCTGAGCCATCACGTGGTTCACCGCCGATTCAAGAGGCGTGCCTAGCATGGTGCGCCGCCGCATGGCCCCGTGGCCGTGCTTTCGCTCGTACCCAACAAGGAAACATCATGAAGAAACTGATGCTCGTCGCCGCTCTGTCGGCGGCGCTCCCGCTCGCCGCGCAGGCCCAGGACGGCGGCTGGTCCGGTTCGGGCGAGGTCGGTATCGCGGCCACGCGCGGCAACAGCAAGTCCGAGAACGTCAACATCAAGCTGCAGTTCAAGCAGGAAGACGACACCTGGAAGAACAACGTCTTTCTGAATGCGCTGCGCAGCAAGGGCGAGGTCACCGTCGCCACCGTCGTCGACGGCCAGACCGTCAACGTGCGGCGCTACGACCTCACCGCGAACCGCTACGAGGCCGGCGGCTCGGTCGGCTACAAGCTCGACGAGCGCAGCTACGTGGTCGGCGCGCTGCGTTACGAGAACGACGATTTCTCGCCGTTCGACTATCAGTGGATCGCGTCGATCGGCTACGGCTACACGGCGCTCAAGAACCAGCGTACCGAGCTCAGCTTCGAGATCGGCCCCGGCTACAAGCGTTACCGAACCAGCGCTTACGACGTCGTCGTCGGCGAGCCGCCGGTCACCACGCGCATTCGTCCGGACGCCGACGGGCAGGTGGTCGCGCGCGGCCTGGTCTCGTTCCGCCACAAGATCACCGACAACACGACGTTCGAGAACGTGCTGCTGACCGAAGCGGGCAGCGACAACACCTTCATCCAGAACGACGCCGGCCTCGCGGTCGCGATGTCGGAGAAGTTCGCGCTCAAGCTCGGCTACCAGGTGCGCCACAACACCGACGTGTCCGACAGCGCGAAGAAGACCGATCAGCTGCTGACGACCAATCTGGTCTACAACTTCTGACGATCGCGCGGGGCCTGCGTCGCTGCAGGTCCCGCACTGGCGCGGACCGGTCGCCGATCCGCGTCGCGGCGCAGCGACGCTACCGTCCGCCCCATCCCGTCACGCGCGACGATCACGGCGAACGCCGAGGTGGTGCTCGCCGCTTCGGCGTCTGCGCCTCAGCTGCGGCCGAGGACATGCAGCGCGCCCCGGTCGATCAGATCGGTCGCGACCGCGCGGCCGAGCGCCTCCGGGGCGTCGGCGTCGCCGCGCGCCTCGCCGCGCAGCAGGGTGCCGTCGGCGGCGTCTCCGACCAGCGCCCATAGATGCAGTCCGCGGTCGGTTTCGATCGCCTGCGCCGCGAGCGCGACGTTGCAGCTGCCGGCCAGCGCGTGACCGAACGCGCGTTCGGCATCGACGCAGCGGCGCGTGGACGCATCGTCGAGCGGCGCCAGCAGGTCCGCGATGCGCGCGTCGCCCTCGCGCATCTCGATCGCGATCGCGCCCTGCGCGGCCGCCGGCAGCCAATGCGGCGCGGCCAGCCGCGCGCGGATCCGCTCGCCGAGGCCGAGACGCTCCAGGCCCGCGCAGGCCAGCACGATCGCGTCGTACTCGCCGGCATCGAGCTTGGCCAGCCGCGTATTGACGTTGCCGCGCAGGTCCAGCAGCTGCAGGTCGGGGCGCAGTGCGCGCAGCTGCGCCTGCCGGCGCAGCGAGGAGGTGCCGACGCGTGCGCCGTGCGGCAAATCGTCGATGCGCGCGTAGGCGCCGCCGACGAACGCATCGGCCGCGTCGGCGCGCTCGAGCACGCAGCCGATCGCGAAGCCGGGTTCGAGCGTCATCGGCACATCCTTGTACGAATGCACCGCGATGTCGGCCTCGCCCTGCTGCAGCGCGACTTCGAGTTCCTTGAGGAACAGGCCCTTGCCGCCGATCTCGGCGAGCGGGCGATCGAGGATGCGGTCGCCGCGCGTCGTCATCGGCAGCAGTTCGACTTCGAGCGCGGGGTGGGCGCGGCGCAGCAGCGCGGCGGCGTGTTCGGCCTGCCACAGGGCCAGGGCACTGCGACGCGTGGCGATACGGAGGACGTTCAAAGGTTCTTCACCAGTTTGCGCAGGCCCGGCAGGCAGCGGCGGCTGACTTCCAGTTCGACGCCGCCGGCGTCGAGCCGGGCCAGGGTACGGCCGTCCGGCGTGCGCAGCAGACCGACCAGGCGGTTTCGCGCGACCAGACAATTGCGGTGGATCCGCACGAAGCGGTCGCCGAATTCCTCTTCCAGATCCTTCAGCGGTTCCTCGATCAGGACCTGGCCGCGTGCATGATGGATCACGACGTACTTGTCCTCGGCCTGCAGATAGGCGACCTCGCCGATCGGCACCAATACGAGGCTGCCGCGCACGCGCGCGCACAGATGCGTGCGCTGACGGTCCGGACCGCTGCCTCCCGCGCGTCGCAGCTGCTCGCCGCCGTAGCGGCGCGCGCGGTCGAGTGCCTGCCTGAGCCGCTCGGCACGGACCGGCTTGACGATGTAGTCGATCGCATGGACGTCGAAAGCGGCCAGCGCGTGCTCGTCGTAGGCGGTGCAGAACACGACCGCCGGCGGCGCGTCCAGCGCGGCCAGGTGGCGCGCCGCTTCGAGTCCGTCCATCACCGGCATGCGGATGTCGAGCAGTACGACGTCCGGCTGCAGCGCCGGTGCCGCCTCGATCAGGGCCGCGCCGCTGCCGGCCTGACCGACGACGTGCGCGCCGTCGATCTCGCCGATCAGCGCGACCAGACGCTCGCGCGCCAGCGGCTCGTCGTCGACGACCAGGACTTTCATCGGGTGCGGGCGCTCATCGCGCGGGGCTGACCATCGGGAGACTCCAGCGGCAGTCGGACGATCACGCGGAAGCGTCCGTCGCCGGGCTCGGCGATCAGCGCCGCGCGATCGCCGAAATGGTAGCCGATGCGCGCGCGGATGTTGTCGATCGCATGGCCGTTGCCGCCACGCCGTGCGGGCTGCTCCGGGCAGGGATTGTCGATCGCGATCTGCCAGCCGTCGTCGAGGCGCCGGCCGGTCAGATCCAGCGTGCCGCCGTCGGGCAGCGGCTCGATGCCGTGGTAGATCGCGTTCTCGACCAGCGGCTGCAGCAGCAGCGGCGGCAGCGCGAAATCGCGCGGCAGCGCATCCAGATCGCGCCGTATCGCCAGCCGTGGTCCCAGCCGCAGCGACTCGATGCGCAGGTAATGGTCGACACGCTCGAGCTCCTCGCCGAGCGTGCCGGTCGCGCCGTTCGCACCGAGCGCGGCGCGGAACAGGTCCGACAGATCCTCCACCGCGCGTTCGGCGTCGGCCGGCCGCGTGCGGATCAGGCTGGCGATCGTATTCATGCTGTTGAACAGGAAATGCGGGCGGATCCGCGCCTGCAGCGCGTCGACCTGGGCCTTGGACGCCGCACGCACGCGCTCGCGCCACTGCTCGATCACGAACAGATAGCGCAGCAGCGCGGCGCCGATCAGTGCGCACAGCGCGGCGTTGGCCGGCACGAACCGCGCCGCCGTGACGCCCGAGCCGGTCAAACCGAGCCCGAGTGCGCGATCCATCGTCTGGATCAGCAGCGCGGCCAGCGTCGTCACGCCGATCATGATCAGCCAGGCGATCAGCAGGCCGCTGCGCGGCGTCAGCCGGTCGAGCGCACCGCGCAGCGAGCACAGCACGACCGCGTTGAGCAGCGCCAGCCACTGCACGTAGACGCTGAGGATGCCGAGTCGCATCAGCGGCGCGCCGTCGGCGCCGGGCGCGAGCACGACGATCAGCGCGACCAGCTCGGCGACCAGCATGACCGCGAACAGCGTCGGCAGGCTGCAGAAAGGCGGCAGCCAGCGGTGGTCGTCAGCGTCGCTCACCGCCATTCCCCTCCTCGTCCCGGCATCGATGGTAGCGCCGCGGCGCGTCCGCTTAGCGGCAGCCGGTCACGCCGCCAGGCGCCGGCCGATCCAGGCGCGCAGGTCGGCGATCTCCTCGGCGCAGACCTGGTGCGCCATCGGGTAGCTGTGCCAGTCCACCGTATAGCCGTGCTGGCGCAGGAAGTCGCGGCTCATCGTACCGAGGCCCTCGGGCACGACCGGATCGGCGCTGCCGTGGGCGAGGAAGATCGGCGTTGCGCGGTTGTCGGCCGCGGCTTCGTCCGGCAGCTTGGCGTGCAGAGGCAGATAG
>VFQU01001058.1_pt1 | contig 18075 bp, 20 predicted proteins | sample 3512311 | NCBI WGS metagenome assembly VFQU01 (sample SAMN10412377, study PRJNA504923) | tailings metagenome | isolation source: Relicate 3 Philex TSF3 active mining site | place: Philippines: Tuba, Benguet | collected 2017-08-29
GTCGGCCTCGCCATAACCCGGCGTGTCGGGTGTCCTGAGGTCCACAAAAACATGCTCATGCGGCAGGATCAGCCCCAATTGCTCGCGGTCGAACCGCCCCAGTGTCGTGATCAGTTGCTTTGCCATCATGCCTCTCCCTCTTTGCGCGCCAGTTTGCCGTTTACAGACCCGATGTAAAGCGCCGAAAAATCACCAGCTTGCCTTTCGCAACCACTGTGCCACGCTCGCGTTGTGGGAAGACTCAAACCTGAGGAGGGTAAAATGGGTTTTGACGGAGTTGGTTGGCTTGCGGCCATCATTATCGGGGGTATTGCCGGATGGCTTGCCAGCCGGTTCATGAATTCGGGCGGCGGCGTGCTCAAAAATGTGCTTCTGGGCATTGTTGGCGCCATTCTGGCCAGCCTGGTCTTCGGCCTTCTGGGCATCTCCTTCGGCGGCTGGATCGGCTATCTGATCGCCGGTTTCATCGGCGCCTGCATCATCATCATTATCGGCCGCGCCGTATCCAAATAAGCCTTCGCGGTCGCCTCAGGGCGGCCGCTGCCTTTCCGCCCGGAAAGGAATTGGCGTCAGACACGCACCACGCGCAATGTCTTTGCGGCGCCTTTCGCGCCCGTAAATTACTCATCCGCAACAGAGATTTACCGCTTTACGCGCCGCGAGAACCCGTCGCATCAAGGTCGCCAAATCGACCAGTGATGGATTTTAGCGTCTCATGAAAAAGCTCCTTGCCTCCGCCGTCATCGCCCTGGCCATCGGCGCTTCGCCGGTTCTGGCCCAGCCCACCGACATCCTCAACGCCTCCTACGACATCGCCCGCGAGCTGTTCGAGGCCGAGAACGCCGCCTATGCGGCCACTGGCGCCACCACCACGGTCAACCAGTCCCATGCCGGTTCCTCCGCCCAGGCTCGCGCCATTCTCGAAGGCCTTCAGGCCGATGTGGTCACCTTCAATCAGGTGACCGACGTGGCCAAGCTGGTCGAAGGCGGTTTCGTCTCCGAAGACTGGCAGAGCGAATTCCCCAACAATGCCGCGCCCTTCTATTCCTTCCCGTCCTTCCTGGTCCGCGCTGGCAATCCCAAGAACATTTCCGACTGGGGCGATCTGGCCCAGGACGGTGTGCAGGTGATTTTCCCCAACCCCAAGACCTCGGGTAATGGCCGCTACACCTATCTCGCCGCCCGCGCCTGGGCGACCGAGGAGTTTGCCGGCGACGAAGCCAAGATCGAGGAATTCCTCACCAAGCTCTTCAACAATGTGCCCGTGTTCGAAACCGGCGGCCGCGCTGCTACTACCGCCTTCACCGAGCGCCAGCTGGGCGACGTGCTGGTGACCTTCGAAGCCGAAACGCTGGCCGTTACCAAGCTTCTGGGCGCCGACAAGTACCAGCCCGTCACCCCCTCGGTCAGCTTCCTGTCCGAATTCCCGGTGGCCATTGTCGACAAGGTTGTCGATGCCCGCGGCAGCCGCGATCTGGCCAAGGCCTATCTCGATTTCCTCTTCACGCCCGAAGGTCAGGAAGTGGCCGCTGCCAATTTCCACCGCCCGCAGGATGAAGCCGTCGCCGCCGCCCACGCCGCTCAATTCCCCGAAATCCGCCTCGTCACCGTCGAAGACGAATTCGGTGGCTGGGAAAAGGCCGCTGCCGACCACTTCGCCGATGGCGGCCTGCTCGACAAGGTCTTCCTGAACCAGTAAGGCCGGGTGCCCTCAGGCGCGGCGTCACCCTCGCGCCTCTCACCTGTACACGGTGTCATCCCCGCGAAAGCGGGGATCCCAAGCATCAGGATTCCCGCTTTCGCGGGAATGACCTTGTGAACAAATCCCTTCCCTCCTTGGGAGGGGCTAGGTGGGGATACCCAAAACCACAGGCGGGCTTCGGCCCGCCTCAACGCATGATAAGGCCCGCAATGCCCAGACCCCGCAGCAAACATCTGCTTCCCGGCTTCGGGCTGACCATGGGCATTTCCCTGTTCTACATCACGCTCATCATCCTGCTGCCCATCGCCGCCATGCTGCTCAAAGTATCGGGCATGGGCTGGGACGAGTTCTGGCGCATCACCACCTCGCGCCGCGCCCTCGCCGCCTACCAGATCACCTTCTCCTCCGCCTTTTACGCTACCATTCTCAACGGCATTATCGGCCTGCTGCTGGCCTGGGTGCTGACGCGCTACCGCTTCCCCGGCCGCCGCATTCTCGATGCGCTGGTCGATCTGCCGTTTGCGCTCCCCACTGCCGTTGCCGGCCTCGTCCTCGTCACGCTGTTCGCCAATACCGGCTGGTACGGACAACTGCTTGAGCCCAATGGCATCAAGGTCAACTACACCCAGCTCGGCATTGTCGCCGCCATGACCTTCACGTCCATTCCCTTTGTCGTCCGCTCGGTTCAGCCTGTACTCGAAGATCTCGATGAAGGCCTCGAATCCGCCGCCCGAACCCTCGGCGCCAGCGACTGGCAGGTATTCACCCGCATCATCTGGCCCACCATCCTGCCCGCCTTCATCAGCGGCTGCGTCCTCTCCTTCGCCCGCTCGCTGGGCGAATTCGGCGCCGTGGTCTTCATTGCCGGCAATCTCCCCGGCGTCACCGAGATCGTCTCGCTGCTGATCTATATCCGCCTCGACGAATACAATTACGAAGCCGCCGCCGCCCTCGCCTTCGTCCTCCTCCTCGTCGCCTTCCTCACCCTCGCCGCCACCAACGCCCTCGCCGCCTGGCAAACGCGCTATGTCGAGAGGAATGCGTGATGGATTATTTTTTGGCGACACACCTTAACTACAGCGACCACCGCGCCCCCCTTCTCCCCTTGCGGGAGAAGGTGCCCGAAGGGCGGATGAGGGGTCAGCGAACTTTCCAGCACCACCACACGCGCGGAGAAAACCCCTCACCCGTCTCGCGCTGCGCGCGAGCCAACCTCCGCCGCAAGGGGGGAGGTGCATATCGCGTATTGGGCACAATCCTGCCTCACCCACCGGCCGGTCACCTCCCCCTTGACGGGGGAGGCTGGGAGGGGGTGTGCCACACGCTCAGAATTCGAGCGGAGGCCAGACAATGACCCGTTCCCCCGCCCAGATCACCCTCATCGCTCTCGCCGCCCTCCTCGCCGGCGTCACCCTCGTCGTGCCGCTGGCGCTCATCTTCTCCTTCGCCCTGCGCGAAGGCATCGGCGTCTATCTCGCCAACATCCTCCATCCCAACACCCTGCACGCCATCTGGCTCACGGTTGCCACCGCCATCATCGTTGTACCGATCAACATCATGGTCGGCGCCGCCCTCGCCTGGCTGGTCACCCGCTTCCGCTTTCCCGGCCGGCAATTGCTGATCAGCTTCATCGAACTGCCCGCCGCCATGAGCCCCATCGTCGCCGGCGTCACCTATCTCTTCCTCTATGGCGGTCAGGGCCTGCTTGGCCCCTTCCTTCAGGCCAATGGCATCCAGGTCATGTTCACCCCGCTGGCCATCATCATGGTCAGCCTCTTCGTCACCGCCCCCTTCGCGGCCCGCGAACTCATCCCGCTGATGAGCCAGCAGGGCACCGAAGACGAGGAAGCCGCACTGTCCCTCGGCGCCAATGGCTGGCAGATGTTCTTTTTCGTCACCCTGCCCAATATCCGCTGGGCCCTGATTTACGGCGCCGTGCTCACCAATGCCCGCGCCATGGGCGAATTCGGCTCGGTCTCGGTTGTCTCCGGCGCCATCCGCGGCCAGACCAACACCCTGCCCCTCCAGATCAACCTGCTCTTCAACGACTTCAACGTCACCGGCGCCTTCGCCGCCGCCTCCACCCTGACCCTGATCGCCGTCCTCACCCTGATCCTCAAATCGGCGCTCGAAAGCCGCCAGCACGGCTAAACACCGCTCCCTTCACCTCCCCCTTGACGGGCTCAGACCCGTGCCGCAGGCTAGTTCGCTCCTGTGGAGCGAACTGAGGGGATGAGGCCACGAGAGCTAAGCTCGAGTGGCTGGGCAAAGCTTGGCGACGAAGGAGCCTAGCGGAGCTCGGAGGGGGTGCCCCCCGCGCTGAACGCCCCCGCTCTTCACCCTCGGGCTTGACCCGAGGGCCCTGCACTTCCTAAACGGCTATGCAGCGCAGCGCCGTCCAGCACCCGCTATCCGCTGCACCCGGAGCCGCTATGCACACGACCCACACCGTCCCCCTGCGCCAGCGCCCACCGCTCCTCCTCGGCAACCGCGCGCTGGTCATGGGCATTCTCAACGTCACCCCCGACAGTTTCTCCGATGGCGGCCACCACAATCAGGTCGAGGCGGCCCTCGCCCATGCCCGCCGCATGCTGGCCGAAGGCGCCGACATTCTCGACATTGGCGGCGAAAGCACCCGCCCCGGCGCCGAACCGGTGGGCGTGCAGGAAGAACTGGATCGCGTCATGCCCGTCATCGACGCCCTGCGCGCCGAGGGCATTGCCGCGCCCATCTCCATCGACACGATGAAGCCTCTCGTGGCCGACCAGGCCCTGCAGGCGGGGGCAGACATCGTCAACGATGTCACCGGTTTGCAAGGCGCGCCCGAAATGGCCGAGATCGCCGCCCTACACGGCGCGCCGGTCATCGCCATGCATTGGGATAAAAGCTGGACCGCCGAAACCGACCCCGTACCAGCCATGATCGGCTGGTTCAACACCACCCTCGCCATCGCCGCCGCCGCCGGCATCGATCCGCGCCATGTCATTCTCGATCCCGGTTTCGGCTTCGGCAAAACCCTGAATCAGAATTACAGCATTCTCCGCCAACTCCCCGCCCTGACTCACAATTTCCCGGAACAGGCGATTCTCATCGGCACCTCGCGAAAGTCCATGATCGGCCGCCTGCTCGACAATCAGCCCGCAGAGCGCCTGCCCGGCACCATCGCCACGACCGTCCAGGCCTATGAACGCGGCGGCCACATTTTCCGCGTCCACGATGTCGCGGAAAACAAGGATGCCCTTCGCGTAGGCCAGGCAACGCTATATGGTCCGCCCGACGCTACGACCACCCGCTGACTGTCACCCCGGCAAAGGCCGGGGCCCATCCTGAGATAAGACGTGAGGCCCGGTTCGACCGGCCATTGGAAGTCCATCATGACCCCACCCTTCACCGGTGACCGCATCATCCTCAACGATCTCGGCTTTTACGGCTATCATGGCCTCTTCAACGAGGAAGCCCGCCTCGGCCAGCGGTTCCTCATCGATCTGCAATGCGGCGTCGACCTCTCCCGCCCGGCCCAAACCGACACGATTGGCGCCACCGTCTCCTATGCGGACATTTACGACGCCGTGAAGGCCGCCTTCGAAACCCGGCGCATGCACCTGATCGAAGCCGTGGGCCAGAATATCGTCGATGCCATTTTCGAGGCCTTCTCGGACGTAAACTGGATCATCGTCCGGGTCCGCAAGCCCGAAGCCCCCATCGCCATGGTGCGCGGCGAGGCCGCTATCGAACTCCACCGCGTGCGGCCGTCCTGATGGCCTCCGCATGGCTCAGCCTCGGCGCCAATATGGGCGATCCATCGGCACAATTGGCCGAAGCGGTCCGCCGCCTCGACGCTCATGACCATATCGCGGTGATCAACCAGTCCACAATCATCCGCACCGCCCCCTGGGGCAAGACTGACCAACCCGACTTTGCCAATATGGCGCTTGAAGTAGAAACTAGCCTCTCCCCGCTCGACCTGCTTCATGCCTGTCTCGACATCGAGCGGGACATGGGTCGCGTGCGTCACGAGGTCTGGGGGCCGCGTCTCATCGATATCGACATGATCGCCTATGAACGGGTCGAACTCGACAGCGTCGAACTGACCCTGCCCCATCGTTTTGCCCATGAGCGGGACTTCGTTTTGGGGCCGTTGCGCGAGATTTCGCCCGAGACTGCCGTCTGGATAGCACTAGTCGCCAATAGGGCACGCTGAACGCTAACAGTCTGCTAGCCAATTCACCCTCAGTGCAGTGCTTCGACCACACGCACGGCCGTGTCGAATTCGACCCTGCGCTTGGCCCGCCGCTCCATGGCTTCCTCGTCTTCGCCCCAGAGCCGGATCTGATGATCCTCATCCACATGCGCCGCTTCCCACACCTCGTTGGGCGTAAGCAGTTGATGCAGCAGCGCAATTGCCAGCAGCCCTGAACCGGTAATGCCGGTGATCGACACCAGCGCGGTCAGACTGTGCAGCCCCTGCCCTTCCAACGCCTTGTCTAGCTTCTCTAGCGTGCTAACCGGCTGTTCCTGATGGATAATTCCGATTGTTGGCTGGAAAGCCACATCGAAATGCCGCGCCAGCTTCACCAGCGCGCCGTCCCAGACACGCTCCTGCTCAGCCACCAATTCCTGAGGAGAATCAGCGCGATAGAGCAAAAGGTCATTGCCAGCAAACTTGCCGATCTCCGCACGGAAGGCCGGCGCCATCTCCTCGCCGCTCTCCACCGCCGAATTGATCAGCCGCGTCATCGGCATGGTGGCGGGATCGATGAACTCGCCCTGCGCCGCCCATTCCTCGCCGAGCGCCTGGGCAATATCAAGTACCTGAACAATAACGGGAATTTTCTTCCCCGGCGTCCTCACCTGCCGCCCGTCCAGCGTAACGGAATAGCCCTCTTCCCCCCGGGCTACGTCGACCGTGCTATAAAACCGCTTTGGCAATTCCACCCGGTTGAGATGCTGGGCCCGGCCATAGCCATCGTCCCGATGCTTATGGGCTTCCTCAAGCTGGTCGCGCATCGTCAGTTCTCCAAAACCCGGTCGACCGCCGCAGGAAGGTCGGCATAGCTGTCCACGATCACATCGGCGCCAGCGCCGCGGAGCTCATTGGGCTGGTGGTAACCCCATGTAACTCCAATGGTTTTCGTGCCAGCGGCCTTCCCCATTTCCATGTCGAATGTCGTATCGCCTATGATGACGGTATCGCCGGGCAGCACACCGGTTTCCGCCATGGCCCGCAGCATCATGCCCGGATGCGGCTTGGATGGGTTATGGTCCGGCGTCTGCAAGGTAACAAAATGCTCAGCAATTCCATGCAGTTGCGTCAACCTATGTACCCCGTTCAGCCCCTTGCCGGTCGCAATGCCGAGCAAGGTGTCCGCCCGGTCTCGCAGCAGGTCCAGCGCCTCGCGGGTACCGGGAAACAACCCCTCCCGCCCCTCTGCCGAAACCAGCGCCGCGCGATAATGTCCGCGATAGGCCTCGGCCAATTTATCAGCCAGATCAGTATCTTGGGTACCAAGCAGCTCCAGCATCGCCTTGGGCAGGCTCAGCCCGATCACCCGCCGCACCTTTTGCGGCGACGGCGCATCCAGCCCGGCACCGGCAAAGGTCGTCGCCATATGTTCGGCAATCAGCTCGCCCGTATCGATCAGCGTGCCATCCATGTCGAACATGACGAGCTTCATGCCCGATCCTCCGGATCGTTATCCTGCGCGTCGAACCGGTCGGGATCGAAGCCCAGCGCATCAAAACTCTGCCGCATATGCGGCGGCAAAGGCGCTGATATATCTATCTTTTTTCCATTCCGCAGCGGCAGGGCGATGCGGCGGGCATGCAGGTGCAATCCCTCGCCCAGCCCCGGCGCGGGCATCCAGTTCTCGATATTGAAATAGCGCGGATCGTCGATGATCGGCGTCCCCAACTGCGCCATATGCACACGCAGCTGGTGCGTCCTTCCCGTCACCGGCTTCAGCGTGACCCAGGCAAACCGGCGGCTCGCCGTGTCAGTGGTCGAGTAATAGCTGAACGAATGGACCGCCCCAGGCGCGCCATTGCGCACCACCACCATCTGCTCGCCATCGGTCGTTACCTGCTTGGCCAGAAAGCAAGAAATCTCGCCCTGTCGGGGTGTCGGATTGCCCGCCACCACCGCCCAGTAAATCTTGCGCGCCGAACGAGAGCGGAACACCGAGCCGAAATGCTTGGCCGCAGCGGCCGTCTTGGCGACCACTAGGCAACCCGACGTGTCGCGGTCCAGCCGATGCACCAGCCGTGGCGCTTCGCCCTGCTTGTTCGGCAGGTTTTTCAGCAGCCCGTCCATATGCCGCACCGTGCCGCTGCCACCCTGCACCGCCAGCCCATGCGGCTTGTTGAACACATAGAGGTCGTCATCCTCATAGAGGATCAAGTCCTTGAGAAAGCGAACATCTTCCTCATTGACCTTGAACGCGCGCACCGTGTCCGGATCGTCGATCGGCGGGATGCGCACGATCTGGCCTTCGCTCAGCCGCGTGCTGGTCTGCACCTTGGCCTTGTCGACCTTGACCTCGCCATTGCGGATCAGCTTTTGCAGGCGTGCAAAACCAAGCTGCGGAAAATGCCGGGAAAACCAGCGGTCAAGCCGCATCCCGTCATCATCCGCCGTCACTTCCCGATGTTGAACGCCACTCATGCCACGCCGCCTCTTGATATCAGCAGCCCGAGATATAGGCCCGCAACGCAAACCACAACCGACAAGACAACATAGAGCGCCGCCTGTGCCAGTTCGCCCCGCTCAAGCAGGACAATCGTGTCGAGCGAAAAGGACGAAAACGTGGTGAAGCCACCCAACACACCGACCGCCAAGAACAGGCGAGCCTGCTCCTGCCAAAGGGGCATGTAGCGCGCCAACAGGCCGACACTTATCCCCATGGCCACCGATCCCACTACATTGATGAAAAGGATCGCCAGAGGAAAGGAACCCTGCCAGAACCGGCCGACAAGCAACGCAAAACCATAGCGCGCCATAGCCCCGATAGCGCCACCCGCTCCAACCAGCAGAACGGCCTGCATGATCTATTCCTCCAGCGCCGTTGTGCGTTTTGCAGCGCGCAAACGCGAAAAATAGTCCATGCGCTTGCGTAAATCGCGCTCAAATCCGCGTTCCACCGGATGGTAAAAGTCCTGACGGCCGATCTTTTCAGGGAAATATTCCTGGCCCGAAAAGGCCTCGGGCGTGTCGTGGTCATAGATATAGCCGTCGCCATATCCCTGCCCCTTCATCATCTTGGTCGGGGCATTGAGAATGACCTTGGGCGGCATGGGCGAACCGGTTGATTTGGCTATAGAAACAGCCGCCTTATAGGCTGTATAGACCGCGTTGGATTTCGGCGCCAGCGCCAGATAAACCACCACCTGCGCCAGCGACAATTCCCCCTCGGGCGAACCCAGCATCTGATAGGCATCTCGCCCGGCAATCGCCAGTTGCAGCGCCTGCGGATCGGCCAGCCCCACATCTTCCGAGGCCATGCGGATCAGCCGCCGCGCCAGAAACAGCGGGTCTTCACCGGCATCGAGCATGCGCGCAAAATAGTAGAGCGCCGCGTCGGGATCGGACCCGCGAATGGTCTTGTGCAGCGCCGAAATCAGGTTGTAGTGCCCGTCCTGCGCCTTGTCGTAGATCGGCGCCCGCCGCTGCACCACGGTCAGCAGACTCGTGGCATTCAGCACCTCATCGGGCTGTGCCGAGGCGAGAATTTCTTCCACCAGCCCCAGCAATGCCCGGCCATCGCCATCGGCAAGTCCCAGCAGCGTTTCCCGCGCCTCGCCATCGAGCGGCAGCGGCGAGCCCAGCAGGGTTTCGGCCCGGCCCAACAGCTTTTCGAGATCATCCCGCACCAGCGACTCGAACCGCAGCACCTGGCTGCGCGAGAGCAGAGCGGCATTGAGTTCAAACGACGGGTTTTCCGTCGTCGCCCCCACCAGAACAACCGTGCCGTCTTCCATGACAGGCAGGAAACTATCCTGCTGCGCTCTGTTGAAGCGATGAATTTCATCGACGAAAAGCAGCGTCCGATGCCCGGAAAGCCGCTCGAACCGGGCCTTCTCGAACACTTTCTTGAGATCGGCCACGCCCGAGAAAATCGCCGAAATCTGCTCGAACCTATAGCCGATCTGATCCGCCAAAAGCCGCGCCACAGTGGTCTTTCCCGTGCCCGGTGGTCCCCACAGGATTAGCGATCCCAGCCGCCCCGAAGCCAACATGCGTCGCAAAGTCCCGCCAGAGCCGAGCAAATGCTCCTGGCCGATCACCTCGTCCAGAGTTTGCGGGCGCAATTGGTCGGCCAGCGGGCGGGCCTTGTCGGTTTCGGATGGGTCGGCGGCGAAGAGATCGGACATGGCAGCGTTCTAAGACATTCCAATGCGTTGAGCCATCATCTCCTTTGCCCCCTCGCCCCTCAGGGGAGAGGGTTGGGGTGAGGGTGAAGGCCCATCAACGGAAGCGCCACGCTTGCCCCCTCATCAGGATATAAAAGCGTCCATATCCTCGATATGCGCCGCCTCATGCGCGGGCTTGTCCCAGCGGATGCGATTGATGCGGGGAAAGCGCAGCGCCACGCCGGATTTGTGCCGGGCGCTCTTCTGGGCGGAATCGAAAGCAACCTCGAAAACCAGTTCCTTTTTCACCTCACGGACCGGCCCGAAGGACGCCGTGGTATTGGCGCGAATCCAGCGGTCGAGCTGCTTCAGCTCTTGGTCGGTAAAGCCGAAATAGGCCTTGCCGATCGGCACGATTTCATTGCCGCGCCAGACGCCGAACGTGTAGTCCGAGTAATAGGAACTGCGCTTGCCGTGGCCCCGCTGGGCATACATCAGCACCGCATCGACCACATTGGGATCGCGCTTCCATTTGAACCAGAAGCCCTTGGGCCGCCCCGGCACATAGGGCGCGGTGCGCAGCTTGATCATCACCCCCTCATGCCCATGCTCGTCGGCGCCCTGCCGCCGCAGCCGGGCCAGATCATCCCAATCGGCAAAGGGCAGAATTTCCGAAAGGTCCAGCCGCGATTGCGGATTGTTTGCAAACCAGCGTTCCAGCCGCCGCCGTCGCTCGGCCCAGCCAAACGTTCTGATGTCCTCGTCGCCATCGAACAGCATGTCATAGACCCGCACGAATGCGGGCAATTCCGCCATCTGCTTGGGCGAGGCCACCTTGCGGTTCAGCCGCTGTTGCAGATCGTTGAAGCTCCGCGCCTCGAAATCGTGACCGACAAGCAATTCGCCATCGAGCACAGCCCGTCCCATAGCGGCTTCGACCACATCGGGAAAGCTGGCGGCGATGTCGTCGCCGGTGCGCGAAAACATCGATACGCCACCCCGCCCGAGCACCAGCTGCACCCGGATACCGTCCCATTTCCACTCGGCTGCGAAGTCCGCGGGAGCCAGTTTTTCGAAATCCCTGTCCTCGACAGGATTCGACAGCATCAGCGGATGAAACCGTGCGGTATGGTCGATTTCCGGCCGCCCGGCCTTGCCGTCAAGCCAGGCGAAAAGCTCGGCATAGGGCGGTTTGAGGCCATGCCAGACCTCCTCAATCTCCTGCAGCTCGACGCCGCTCATCTCCGCCAACGCGGCCTTTGCCAGCCGCGCCGACACACCAATGCGAAGCGCGCCGGTCGCCAGCTTTACCAGTGCCCAGCGTTCATGGATCGCCGCCTGCGACAACAATCCGCCAATGAGCTTGGGCAGGTCCGCCTTGCTGGTCGTATTCAGCAAAGTCACAAGCGCACCGAGCCGGGGCAATTCCCCTTCCCCCCGATGCGGCCAGATCAGGGCGATGGTTTCGCCGAGATCGCCCACATAGTCATAGGACAAGGCGAAAAGCGTCTCGTCCACCTCGCTGAGCACCGTCTGCCGCAACAAGGCCGGCTTCACATTGGCGATGTCGAGTTCCCCGGTCAGCGCCGCCAGCGCCAGTCCGCGATCGGGGTCCGGCACTTCCCGAAAATACAGGGCCAGGGCGGCCAGTTTGCGCGTTCGCGATGGGGTGAGAGCAAGGCGTTCGAGCAGATCGGCAAAGCGCCTCATGCGCCGCCCTCCCCGCCCTCGTCATCCAGTCCCGGCAGCGCCAGGGGCTCCGCTTCCAGCCCCTGCTGCCGACACCAATAGACCAGCGCGTCCTCCCGTCCATGAGTAACCCAGACTGTGCCCGCGCCGCTTTCGAGGATGGACTGGTTGAGTTCCTCCCAGTCGCAATGGTCCGAAATCACCAGCGGCAACTCGACCAGCGCCTGCCGCGCCCGTTGCTTGATGCTCATCCAGCCCGATGCCTGACAGACCACCGGATCGGGGAAGCGCCGGCTCCAGACATCGCGCATGGCAGAAGGCGGCGCGATGACGATTTGCCCGGCCATCGCTGCCTTGGGCATGCCGGTGGCCGGGACAAGCTCGCCCAGCTTCACACCAAGCTCTTCATAAAGGGCGCAGAGGCGGATCATCGCACCGTGAAGATAGATGGGCCGGTCCCAGCCCGCATTGCGCAACAAGGCGATCACCCGCTGCGCCTTGCCAAGCGCATAGCATCCCACCAGATGACACCGCTCCGGCTGATCAGCCACCGATTTAAGGAGCCGGGCAATTTCGTCGGCGGGATGCGGATGCCGGAAGACCGGCAGGCCAAAGGTCGCCTCGGTGACGAGCAGATCACAGGCAACCGGTTCATAGGGCTCGGCCGTGCGATCCGGCAGGCGCTTGTAGTCGCCGGTGACCACGGCCCGCTGCCCGCCGCTCTCGATAAGAACCTGCGCCGATCCAAGAATATGGCCGGCCGGGTGCAGGCTGAGTGTCGTGCCTTCGAAACGTAGAAGCTCGCCAAAGGCCAATGGTTCGAACCGCCCGGCGCAATCGACCCCGTAGCGAGTCTGCATGATCGCAATGGTCTCGGGCGTCGCCAGCACTGCCCCATGCCCCGAACGCGCATGGTCTGCATGACCATGGGTGACGATCGCACGGGGGCGCGGCTCGCCAGGGTCGATCCAGGCGTCGAGCGTCGGCACATAAAGGTCGCGGTTGATGATCAAGCCCATGATGCCCCTAAACGTAGCGCAGGGGCATCCGGTTCACCATGCGCTCAACCGCTCACGATGGAGCGCGTCACCCGGCCATTGCGTTGCAGGATGATCTGCCAAGTACGGACCCGTTGAGAAGCCGTCTGCTGAAATGTGGCCGCATCAGCCATCTCGACCTCATTGAGGGCGAGAATGATGTCGTCCACCCGCAGGCCCATGCCCTCCGCAGCCGAACCCGGCTCGATAGCCGTCACGATCACGCCTCGAGCGTCATAGGGCAGCCCCTTCTGTTCGCTCAGTGCCGGATCGAGCTGGCGCACGGTCACGCCGGCAAATCGGGAATTTCCGGCAATGCTGGCTATGGCACTGTCGGCCGGTGCGGGAGCGGCTTCGACGAAAAAATCGATGGTCTCGGTGACGCCGCCCCGCAGACGCTCCAGCTTCGCCGTTTCGCCCACTGCCCTGGTAGCGAGACGAAAATTGAAGGCGCTCGGATCATCGATCCGCTGACCATCCACCGACAGCACCACATCGCCGGACCGGAACCCGGCGCGTTCGGCCGGCCCGCCCGGCGCCACCTCGGTGATCATTGCGCCATGCGGCGCCGCGAGGCCGAGGCTCGATGCAATATCCGATGTGACCGCCTGCATCTTGGCGCCGAACCATGGCCGGACAATTGCGCCCCCCGACACGCCGGCCTCGGCCACCAGCCGCGCCATATTGGCGGGGATGGCAAAGCCAATGCCCACCGAACCGCCGGACTGCGAATAGATGGCCGTATTGATGCCGACCAGATGCCCGTCCATATCGACCAGTGCCCCGCCGGAATTGCCCGGATTGATGGCCGCATCGGTCTGAATGAAGAATTCATAGTCGCTGGCCTCGACCCCAGTGCGCGCCAGGCCCGAGACGATACCGCTGGTAACCGTCTGCCCCACGCCGAACGGATTGCCGATGGCGAGCACCAGGTCGCCCACCAGAAGAGCATCGCTATCGGCAAAGGTGATGGCGGGGAAGACGACGCCATTGGCCTCCCTGATCCGCAGGACCGCCAGATCGGTCTGTTGATCCTCGACCACGACATCCACGGCAAATTCGCGGCCATCCTTGAGCGCAATGCGAATATCGGTCGCGCCATTGATGACGTGACTATTGGTGAGAATGACGCCGGCAGAATCTACGATCACCCCCGAGCCGAGGGAACGGGATTCCCTTGGCCGCGTCTGAAACGACTGGTCGCCGAAAAAGCGCGAGAAGAAGGGATCGCTGGCGAACGGGGAAACGCTGCGCTGCTCGATCCTTGTGGCATAGACATTGACCACCGATGGGGCGACCGCGCTGACCACGGGCGCAAAACTGAGCCTGATCTGACCGTCGCTTTGCGGCAGGGCGCGCTCGCTGGTTTCGGGCGCGGCAACCGTAGTCTGGGCAAGTGGGGGCGGCGCTGCCGTCCATTGCGAAACGGCAAGGGACCCGAACAGAGCAAGAACCATGAGAGCCAGAGCAGAAAAACCCAGATTTCGCAAAGACATGACAAACCTTTCGGACTCATTTTTCGAAGCGCAAACACCGCTTCCGCCCACCCGACGAGAACGCCCGGAATCTGTCATGAAAATGACGTTTCGGCATTGTTGGTATTGGACCCAAATAAACGTTTGCGCGAGGGGCCACACGGCCCTATATGCAGCCCTCACTTTGGCGCGTCGAACCAGAATGGAAAGACCTGGAGCACGCTGGAGTTTCCACTTTTCCTCAAGCCCTGAAAGGCCTGTTGTCCAATGACCGACGAGCCGAAAACCGTCTATGCCAACACCTCCGCGCTGATTGCCGCGGAAGCGCCGGACTATCCCTCCTTCCTGTTTTCGGAGAGAGAGTTCCACAGGGCCATAAAGGTGTTCAAGAAGGGCTTTGACGGGCTGCTGACCTATGCGGTCAAGTGCAACCCTTCCCCGCACATCATTGCCCAGCTGCATGCCGAAGGGCTCAAGGCCTTCGACGTTGCCTCCAATCGCGAAATGGAGCTGGTCCGCGACTACGCTCCGGGCGCGGCGATGCACTACAACAACCCGATCAAATCCAAGCGCGAGATCGAGCGCGCTTATGAAGAGTTCGGCATTCGCAGCTTCACCATCGACCACCCCCAGCAGCTCGACCAGCTCGCCGCCGTGGTCTCGCCGAGCAAGGATGTGGAAGTCACCACCCGCTTCAAGGCCGGCAAGGCCCTGAAATCCTATGACTTCGGCATCAAATTCGGCGTCATGGAACAGGCTGCCGCCGAGATCGTCACTGCCGTAGAGAAGATGGGCTATACGCCCAGCCTCTGCTTCCACGTCGGCAGCCAGTGCGAAGACGCCTATGCCTATGAGCGCCATATCGCAGCTGCCGCACGCATCGTGGAAGAGGCCGGCATTGAGCTCAAGCGCCTCAATATCGGTGGCGGCTATCCTGCCCCCTACCCGACCAGCGTCGCTCCGCCGATGGACTATTATTTCGAAACCATCGCCACAGCCGTCGAAGACCATTTCGGCAAGAAAAAGCCCGAACTGATCATAGAACCGGGCCGCGCGCTTGTGACCTCCTCGACTTCGCTGCTGCTGCGCGTCAAGCACCAGCGCGGCGGACAGGCCGTCTATGTCAATGACGGCGCCTATGGCGCGCTGATGGAAGTCAAGTTCATGCATTTCAGCCCGCCAGTCCGCGTCTGGCGTGGCCCGCGCGTGCACGACAACAATGCGGAATTTTCGGAATTCACGCTCTGGGGCCCCACCTGCGACAGCTATGACGTGCTGCCACAGGTCTTCACCTTGCCCGCCGATATCGACGAGGACGACTGGATCGAGTTCGGTCTGATGGGTGCCTATACACAGGCCTCGCTGACCCCGTTCAACGGTTTTGATCGCCGCGATCAGTATTGGGTCGAGGAAGTCTATACCGGCAAGGATATGGCCCCGGCCGAGTAAGCCCGTCTATGTATTTGTCGGCCGCCCTGGCGCAAGTCGGGGCGGCTTTTTCGTCTTTGGAGGAGCAAGGCAATGTCCGATTATCCAGGCTTGGCCGATCTCGGCCGCCGGATCATGATCCTGGGAACGACCAATGCCGGAAAGTCGACATTGGGATCGGCGATTGCTCACAAGCTCGCCATTCCAGCCATCCACGCCGACACGCTCTACCATCAGCCGCATACCGACTGGGAGCCCCGCTCGAAGCCGGAATTTCATGCGCTGCATGAGGCAGCGATTGCCGAACCGGAATGGGTGATGGACGGCAACTATTCCGACGTCATGCCGTCCCGTTTTGCCCGGGCAACCGGCGTGATTGTACTGGACGATACTTTGCTCAACCGCCTCCGCCGCTATTTCTGGCGAACGAGCGTTCAGAAGAAGCGTATCGGCGGGTTGGAAGGCAATAAGGACTCCATCAAGTGGGACATGATTCACTGGCTCTGGCTCACACGCAACTCTGCAGCGAAATATAAGCGTATGACCCGAGAAAGCGGCCTGCCCTCAGTGTTCGTCGACAGCCAGCGAGAACTGGACGCCCTCTATCATGCGTGGGGCCTCACCCTGCCTTCGGCCTGACCAGACCAAGCCGGATCGCGCTTTCTGCGGCACTGAGCACAGCCTCATTCACGCTATGATAGGCATGGCCCAGCAGACGCTCGCCCTTGCCCCCATCAAAGTGCTTCTCATTGCCCACGTCATTGATGATCTGGCGCACCGGGCCACCAAAACGCGCGAGCAATCGTAAAATCCAGTCCGGCACGATTTGCCTGGTAATCTTCCGGTCCGGATAATCCTGCCGCAAAATGGCCGCCACATCGGAAAACCTCGTATAGGGCGAGGTGCAGAGATAGCGTTCCCCGATGCTTTCCTGTTTACGCAGCGCCGCAAGATGCATTTCAGCAACGTCGCGCACATCGCTGATGGCGAAGCCGATATTGGGGAGCGCCGGCGTTGAGCCGTCGAGCAGCCCAATCACCATGCCCAGCGAAATCGACGTATCGGCATCCGTGGCCGGCCCGAGAATGGCGCCGGGATGGATCGTCGTCAGCTCAATGCCGTTGGCGCGGGCAAAGTCCCAGGCTGCGCGCTCCGCCTTGGTCTTGCCGATGCAATAGGCCCATGACCGTTTCATGCCCGCAAGATCGGTGAAATCGGCCTCGGTATAGCGCCGAACGCCGGTTTCGTGGCCATGCCCATAGCCGACCGTGGCGATGGACGAGGTCATAATCACCCGCTTGATGCCTGCCGCATGCGCGAACCGCAGCACCCGCTCGGTTCCCTCGACTGCCGGGCGCACCACCACATCCGGGTCTCTGGGTTCTTCAGCAAGGATGGCCGCCGCAACATGCATCACGGCATCCACGCCATCCATAGCCTCTTGCCAGCCCCGGTCATCGAGAAGATCGGCCTCGATCAGTTCGAGCCCCTGCTCCCGTCCCGGCGCCAGTGCCGCGACCGCCGACCATATGCCCGGCACCTTGCTTTGCCCGCGAACGGTTCCACGAACCGCATAGCCCGCAACCAGCAACTGGCCGATGACATGCTTGGCGACAAACCCGGACGCGCCGGTGACCAGGACTTTCTGCATCGTCTCCCCCAAAACGAAAAAGGCGGCCACGGAAAACCGTGACCGCCAGAAATCAGGCTAGATGCCGCAAGACTTATGCCGCTTCGGCTTCGTCGTCCTGGGTGAAGGTCGGACCGGAATCCAGACCCTTGGCATCGACGTCGCGATCAACGAATTCGATCACGGCCAACGGGGCATTGTCGCCATAGCGGAAGCCGGCCTTGAGGATGCGGATATAGCCGCCCTGACGTTCGGCATAGCGCGGGCCGAGCGTCGCGAAGAGCTTGGCAACCTGACCTTCGTCGCGGATCTGTGCGATGGCCTGACGGCGAGCGTGAAGATCGCCACGCTTGGCAAGCGTGATGAGCTTCTCGACGATCGGACGCAGGTCCTTGGCCTTGGGAAGCGTGGTGACGATCTGTTCGTGCTTGATCAGAGCGGCAGACATATTGGCAAACATCGCCTTACGGTGCGATGCGGTTCGGCTGAATTTGCGGCCTCGAGATGCGTGGCGCATGGGTTATCTCCTAAAATCTTGGCAGCGCCGGATCAGTAATGATCTTCGTAACGCTTGGCGAGGTCATCGATATTCTCGGGGGGCCAGTTATTGACGTCCATTCCGAGATGAAGCCCCATCTGTGCCAGGACTTCCTTGATTTCATTGAGCGACTTGCGGCCGAAGTTCGGCGTCCGCAGCATCTCGGCTTCCGTCTTCTGGATGAGGTCGCCGATATAGACGATGTTGTCGTTCTTGAGGCAGTTGGCCGA
>VFQU01001060.1_pt1 | contig 18034 bp, 16 predicted proteins | sample 3512311 | NCBI WGS metagenome assembly VFQU01 (sample SAMN10412377, study PRJNA504923) | tailings metagenome | isolation source: Relicate 3 Philex TSF3 active mining site | place: Philippines: Tuba, Benguet | collected 2017-08-29
CCTCTTCGGGGAACGCATGGGCCCACTCGATACGCGGGTCTTTCTGAATGGGTGGGAGGCCCCAGTGCTCTTTTCCTCGCCTGGTCAGGTGAACATTGTGGTTCCGTATGAACTGCCTACCGGCCAGCCGGTAGATGTGGAAGTGCAGTCGGCTGGCTTTCCCAGCCGCACGCTCCGTGTGAACCGGACCGAAGCCACCAACCTGCAATTGTTCCCCGTAGTTTTAAATCAGGATGGCACGCTCAACTCGGCGCAGAACCCGGCGGCGCGAGATTCCATCGTGATACTATGGGCCACTGGCGCCGGTAACACAAATCCGCCGGCTGCCACGGGTGAGATCCTTCCCCTGGCGCCACGTCCGCTCGCGCTTCCGCTGGAGGTGTCCGCCAGTGGGGTCTTCCGGCTTGAGGTGCTCTATGCTGGCGCCGCCCCTGGCTTCGTTGCAGGTCTCACGCAAATCAACGTCAGGCTGCAGCCGGGCATCGTAGCACCCGATGGTATCGCACGTCTGACCGCGTTCGTGGGCGGGACGCCCGATTCGGTGCTGGTGCATGTTCAGCCGCAATAGTAAAATCAATTTAACCAATAGCCCCACCGGAACCATCTAAGGATCAACACCATGAAGATTTGGAATTCCTTGCTCGTCCTTGGCCTTGCCGGCCAACTCTTCGCGCAGGTCAATGTCGGCGACACCAAGCCCGAACCCACCCTGCCCTTCAACATGACCACGACGGCCACCTTCGGCCTGCCCTGGCGCATCGCTTTCCTGCCGGATGGCAAAATGCTCATCACCGAAAAGATCGGGCCTATCTGGCTGGTCTCGGAGAAAGGCGAAAAGATCGCTCCGCTCGGCAACACGCCGCCCGTCTACTGGCAGGGCCAGAATGGCATGCTGGGTGTTTATCTTTCGCCGAACTACGCGACCGACCAGCGCATCTACATCACCTACATTGAGCCCGGCGACTACGGCGGCGGCCAGGCGTTGGCCCGTGCTCAACTGACGCTCGGCCGCAACCCGCGCCTCGAGAACTTCGAAGTCATCTGGCGCCAGATGCCCCGCGGCAAGGGTGGCCAGGCCGGCGGCCAGATTGCCTTCTCGCCTGATGGCCAGTACATCTACATGACCGTGGGCGACCGTCAACGCATGACGCCGGCCCAGGACCCGAATCAGCCCGTCGGCAAAATTCTCCGGCTGACTCTCGATGGCAAGCCCGCGCCCGGTAACCCGAATTACGGCAAGACCGGCGCCGCCACCATCTCGCTGATTGACCCGCCGCGCGACACCGAGCAGGCCAAGACCGCCAAGGTGGTTTCCACCTACACTTTCCCCAACGGCAACCAGACCCCAGCGGAAACCTGGGCGTCCGGCTTCCGTGCGCCATATGGCCTGGCCTTCTCTCCCACCGGCGAGCTGTGGGAAGTGGAACATGGCCCCCGCGGCGGGGATGAATTGAACCTCATCGAGAAGGGCAAGAACTATGGCTGGCCCACCGTTTCCTACGGCATGAACTACAACGAAGTGCCGATTCCGAGCCACAATACAAATTCTCAATTCACCAAGCCCGTGCTCTACTGGACTCCCGTTGTCGCCCCCGGCAACCTCATGTTCTACAAGGGCAAGAAAGCCTTCCCGCAGTGGGATGGCAACGGTTTTGTGAGCGGAATGGGTACGCGCTCGCTGAACCGCATCATCTTTGACGGCAAGGGTGGCGCAAAGGCAGCGGAACGCTGGGAGATTGGCAAGCGCGTTCGTGATGTGGCTGAGGCTCCGGATGGCACGCTCTGGTTGCTCGAAGACGCCAACCCCGGCGCGCTGATCCATCTCACGCCGAAGCAGTAATGATTGCCGTAGTATTCCTGGTTGTGGCGGCAGCTCTGGCTGCCGCCGAACAACCGATTCCCTACAGTCATAAGCTCCATGTCGGGCTCGGGCTCAAGTGCAATAACTGTCACAAAAACCCCGACCCCGGCGAGGCCATGGGTCTGCCTGGGGAAGCCCTGTGTCTGAGTTGCCACCGCACCATCAAGGCTGACAGTCCCCACATACAGAAACTGGCGGAGGCCGCGGCCACCAAGAAAGCCATGGACTGGGTGCGCGTCTACAGCCTTCCCAAGTTTGTCTATTTCAGCCACCGCGTTCACACCAAGGCGAATGTCAGCTGCGAGACCTGTCACGGCCCGGTGGCAGAGCGTGAAGTCATCACGAAAGAAGTGGTGCACAACATGAAAGCGTGTATGGCCTGCCATGCCGCCAAGCAGGCGCCGAATAACTGCGATACCTGCCACGAAGAACACTAGGCCCTGAGTCCAGCCAAAGCTGCCGGCGGAATGGTTACCCAATAATTCAGGCCGGGCCTTGAATCAGATTTGTCATGTTATTGTTCGCAGTATAGTGACTGCCCTCATTCATTTACTCGCTGTATCTCTGCTAGGGGCCGATCTGGTGCCCGCGCCAGGCCAATCGTCCACCGTCCTCAAGTGGGAAGCGGACTTTGTCCCAGGTGCAAGCCCGGTGCTTGCTGAAAACCGCCGAGCGGGCTTCGCTTTGCTGCCGGACCACTTCGTACTCAATGCCTCGCAGCGCTTCCACTTCAGTAACAACGGCCGCGCCACATTCCCCACCTTCCGGCAACCGCTGCCGGGCATCATTCGCTCTTACCCGGGAAATCCTGCGCAGTCGCGCTTTGGCTCCATACAAGTGCCAGGAGTCTACGCGGGCCTCGACTTTCAGTTTGCCTGGTCTCCGCAAGAAGAATTGCAGTGGCGCGTTTCCTGTAGCGGCCTGTGCGACTGGTCACAGCCGCGTATCGAGATAGAGCAGGCTGAAGCTGTGGTTGCCGTTGCGGATGGCATTGAGGTGCGCTTTCGCGACTCGCGCGTTGAACCACCCGTCCGGCTGCGCGGCGCTTTGCGCGTGCTGGGCCCGAATGCCTTTGGCTTCGTGACGCCCAGCAGTGGTGTCACGGAAGTCAGCCTGACTCGGCTCCCGCCCTTGCCTGCGGTTTCCCCTCTGACGACCGTCGATGCTTCCGGCCATTTCTACATTCCTCTGCGCGGGGGGAAGTCCGGCGGCATCGCAAAGTTTGACGCGGCAGGCGCATTCCTCTACGCCACGTGGCTTGAAGGGGGGCCTGATACAGCAGAAGCTCAATTGCTTGCCAGTCCGGGACAGATCTACCTCGCAGGCCCAGTGCAATCTGCCGGCGCACTGATCACTCCCGGCGCTCTGCAGTCGTCTCCCGGGGGCTACTACATCGCTCGCCTGGCGGCCGGTTCCGGCCTGCTGCTTTCGTCAACATATCTTGGCTCGCCCGGACGCACCAGAATCACAGCATCGCTGCTTCCCGCGGGTGATCTTGTGCTGCTCAACGACTCCCTCCGCGGTGGTTTCCCCACTTCCGTAAACGCTTGGCAGCCCGTCTGTGCCGACCCTTGCCGCCAAGTGTGGGCTGGCCGGCTAAACCCTGCACTGACCCGACTTGAGTACGGCACGTGGTTTCCGACGGGGGTGCAACGGCTGGCGGCTCATACTGATGGCTCAATTTACTTTGCGGGGGGAGCCACGGCAGGGCGCCTGCTGGCCGGGGCGTCCCGGCCACTGTTTGAGCGCAGCTTTGAGGCGACTGGGTCGGAGGAAGCTTTACAGATCCGCATTGCACCGGATGAGACCTTTTGGGTGCAGCGATTTGCGCTGAACATATTTGAACTGATTCCTATTGCGCGCCTCGATGGCCTGGATGGGCGTACGCTTGCCACCGTGACTGGATTTACTGATTCCATTGCGGTAGATTCCACAGGTATATTGCATGCGCTAACTGCAGGCGGATGCGGTTTCTTCTATGACCGCTACTCCCCTTCCGGCACTCAGCTTTCCCGCGTTACGCTCCCAGCGGGTACGCGGCACCGCCTGCACCCTGGCTCCTGGGCCACTCCCCTGCTCGAACTGGACAGCCCCGCGGTTGCCGGCTGGTTTGTGTTGGATCCGCAACGCCGACGCCCGCCCACCGTCGCCTGCCTGGCTGATCCGTTTACCCGGTTTGCTTCACTCCCCTTCGAGGGAGTTGCGCCGGGAATGCTTGTGGATGTGGTGGGAGACGGGCTGTTGTCTGACGGGGAGCCCACTATCTACATTAACGGCTTCGCCGCGCCTGTGCTGCCCCCAAACACCTCCGTCTTGCTGCCGGAAAGAAACTCGCTGACGATTCAGATTCCCTTCGAGGTCACGCCCTTCGCGCCGGCCACGCTGCAACTCACATCAGCCGGGGCACAGTCCTCTCCCTTTTCGCTGCCGCCGGTCCAACCCTATGAACCCTACATTTTCCCCACGATCCTGAACGAAAACCGGACTTTCAACAGTCCGCGGAATCTCGCGCCGCCTGGCTCCGTCATTACCTTCTGGGCTACTGGCCTGGGCAACACGATTCCAGCCATGGCCACCGGGGGAGCGGCCCCGCAAAGCCCGCAACCGCTGGCCGCCACCCTCACTATTCCGGGTCTCGAGATACTCTATGCCGGCGCCGCGCCGGGCCTGAGCAGCGGCATTACGCAGATCAATGCGCGGGTACTCCCAACCGCCGACGCGATTCTTTCACTCGATGCCGAAGTTCGCCTCGGTGACTTTACCCGGCAGGCACGCACACGGGTGTCGGTGTACACCCGGGAACCATTCACGGTCATTCTCCGCTGATGAAGTTTTTCGCAAAGCTGGTCCCGTTGTGGAACTTTCCACACTGTTATGAAACAGATGCGCATTTTTCCACTGTTCACGCTTTCCGCCTGCCTGGTGTTGTTGCCCAGCCTCGCCAGCGCCGCCCCCATCATCAAAGAGTTTCTCGACCGTGACTTTGGCTGGGTAACCACTCCGACGCCTGCACTGCTCAATACCTGGGAGACCAGCACACTCATCCAAACCGGTGGTGCCACTGGCAACACGAGCACGCTGATCTCCGGCGGCAAGCCAACCCCTGGCGATCCCGAAAGCGCCTATCGTTCCATCGGGACCTCGTTTCCGTCGCTCGCCCCGGGCGCCAGCGCAACCATCCTGTTTGCTCTGATCAACAATACGTTTTCCTGGAATCCGGCGACTGACGGGCTTGCCGGTCAGATGGAATTCAGCTTTGACCTGCGCACATTCGAGGCCAGCTTCAGCACATTCAGTCTTTTCTACCGACCCATACTCCGCCAGGATGGAACCATCTACCGCACCAGCACCACTATCGCCCAAGTTCAGGCCCCGCCGGTTGGCGACTGGTCTGCGAATCCGTTCCAGTTCGTTTTTGACTCGATGAATGTCTGGGACCGAGGCGGCAGTTCGCCGAATTTCAGCGCCGCGGGCTCACCCATTGAATTCGGCTTCGAAGTCGGGGTGAACGCCTCCTGCCCGACTGGCGGTACCAACTGCTCGGCTGCCTTTAGTACAAATGGAATCGACAACTATTTTGTCCGGGTGACAGAAGCCTCCGAGCCCGGCCCCTCCGCGATACCCGAACCGGCCACGGTACTGACTCTGAGTGCTGCCCTGGCGGGAATGGCGCTGCTGCGCAGGCGCTAGAGAATACCGTACTTCGCGTAAACGTCGCGCAGGTACGCGCCCTGGCGAAGCTCGGCCCGTGACTGGTTCTCGCCGTCCACCTTCTTCCGCGCCAGTTCAAGCGTTGGCTCAATCAGCGAGGCCGGCACCACCACGATGCCGTCGAAGTCGGCCACTACCAGATCTCCCGGCCGCACTTCCACCTCGCCGCACACGATGGGCTCGTTGAAGGAAACCAGCTTACCCCGGCCGTTGGAATCCACTGGCTTCATGCCCGTGGCGAAGACGGGGAAACCCAGCTTTTCGATGAGCTTCACGTCGCGCACAAAGCCGTCCATGACAGCCCCTCGCGCGCCCCGCGCCACCGCGGCGGTGGAGAGCAATTCGCCCCACGGCGCATTCTGGGTAGACAGCCCGGTGGAGATCACCACCATGGCGCCCAAGGGGATGGCATCTACCGCGGCAATCTCGGCGTCGAAGGGGTTTTCGAGAATCTCGTCGCTGTCCACAAAGGCGATGGTATGCGCGTAGCCGGCCACCACCTGGTAGCGGGAATGCACGGGCCGGATATACTCGCGCATAACCTGACGGCGGTAACCCAGACTGTCGAGCGAGTCTGAGATTACCGCCGTGTAGAGGTGAGTGCTGATGGTGTCGAGCAGGCGCATTACCCAGCGCCCGCTTCGGCCATCTCGGGACGCTGCGCAAAGCTCGCTTCCACAAAGTGGCGATTCATGATGGCGATGTTCTCAATGGAAATGCCCTTGGGGCAGGTGGCTTCGCATTCCTGCATGTTGGTGCAGGAACCGAACATTTCTTCGTTCATGGCCGTCACCATCTTGAGGGCGCGGTCGAGCTTTTCGGGCTGACCTTGCGGCAGCAGGTTCAGGTGGGCCACCTTGGCTGAAGTGAAGAGGCTGGCTGAGGCGTTCGGGCAGGATGCCACGCAGGCGCCGCAGCCGATGCACTGGGCGGCGTCCATGGCGCGGTCCGCATAGGATTTTGGAATCGGAATCGCGTTGCCGTCGGGCGCTGAACCGGTGGGCACGGAAATGTAGCCGCCCGACTGGATGATGCGGTCAAAGGCGGAGCGGTCCACCATGAGGTCCTTCACGACGGGGAAGGCCGCGGCGCGCCAGGGCTCGAGGAAGAGTTCGTCCCCTTCCTTGAAGTGACGCATGTGCAACTGGCACACAGTCGTCTTCGGGAAGCCGCCGTGGGCCTTGCCGTTGATCATGAAGCCGCAGGAACCACAGATGCCTTCGCGGCAGTCATGCTCGAAGGTCACCGGCGCTTCGCCTTTGGCGATCAGCGTTTCGTTGAGTACGTCCAGCATTTCGAGAAAGCTCATGTCCTCGTTGACATCGGGCATCTCGTAGCGCACCATCTTGCCGGGGGCGTTGGGCCCGGTTTGCCGCCATACGTTGAGAGTCAGCTTCATGGTTTGGGGTACTCCTTACTTGTAACTGCGCTGCGCCGGCTTGACGTATTCAAAGCTCAGCGGCTCCTTGTGACGGACGGGGGTTTGCCCGTCACCCTTGAATTCCCACGCGGAGACGAAGGCGTAATTCTCGTCGTCGCGCTGGGCTTCGCCTTCCTCGGTCTGGTATTCCTCGCGGAAGTGGCCGCCGCAGCTCTCATTGCGGTCGAGCGCATCGCGGCACATCAACTCGCCGAGTTCAATGAAGTCCGCGACGCGGCCCGCGTTTTCGAGCTGCTGGTTCAGTTCCTCACCCGAGCCCGGCACGGTGACGTTCTGCCAGAACTCCTCGCGGATTTCGCCAATCTTGCCAATGGCGTATTCGAGGCCTTTGGCGTTGCGCGCCATGCCGCAGTAATCCCACATCACCTTGCCGAGTTCGCGATGGAACTGCGTCACCGTCTTCTTGCCCTTGATGTTGAGCAGGCGGTTGGTGATGGCCGTGGCGTTGTCGAGCGCGCCCTTGGCTTCGACATGGTCCGGGCCCACCTTTTCCAGCTTGGTTTCGGCCAGGTAATTCGTAATCGTGTAGGGAGCGACAAAGTAGCCGTCGGCGAGACCCTGCATGAGGGCGCTGGCGCCGAGGCGGTTGGCGCCGTGGTCCGAGAAGTTGGCCTCGCCCAGCACGAAGAGACCGGGGATGGTGGACATCAGGTGGTAATCGACCCACAAGCCACCCATGGTGTAGTGGACGGCGGGGAAGATGCGCATGGGCACCTTGTAGGGGTTCTCACCCGTGATGCGTTCGTAGATTTCAAAGAGGTTGCCGTAGCGCTCGCGGATGGTGTTCTCGCCCAGGCGCTGGATGGAATCGCGGAAGTCGAGGTAAACACCCAGACCGGTTTCCCCCACGCCGCGCCCTTCGTCGCATACCCGCTTGGCCGCGCGCGAAGAGATGTCGCGCGGGGAGAGGTTGCCGAAGCTTGGATACAGCCGCTCGAGGTAGTAATCCCGCTCGTTTTCGGGAATCTGATCGGGGCTGCGCTTGTCACCGGCATTCTTGGGTACCCAGATGCGGCCGTCATTGCGGAGCGATTCGGACATCAGAGTCAGCTTCGACTGATACTCACCGCTGACGGGAATGCAAGTGGGGTGGATCTGCGTGAAGCAGGGGTTGCTGAACAGGGCGCCGCGCTTGTGCGCTCGCCAGGAAGCCGTTACGTTCGAACCTTTGGCGTTGGTGGACAGGTAGAAGACATTGCCGTAGCCACCGGTGGCCAAGGCCACGGCGTCGGCCAGGTGAACTTCCAGTTTGCCCGTCATCAGGTTGCGCGTGACAATGCCGCGGGCCTTGCCATCGATCACCACGAGGTCCACCATTTCCGTGCGGGACAGCATCTTCACCTGACCGGTGGAAACCTGCCGCTCCAGCGCCTGGTAGGCGCCGATCAGCAACTGCTGGCCTGTCTGGCCCCGGGCATAAAAGGTGCGCGAAACCTGGGCGCCGCCGAAGGAGCGGTTGGCCAGCGTGCCGCCGTATTCGCGAGCGAAGGGTACGCCCTGGGCCACGCACTGGTCAATGATGTTCACCGACACCTGCGCAAGGCGATAGACGTTGTGTTCGCGGGCGCGGAAGTCGCCGCCCTTCAAGGTGTCGTAGAAGAGCCGGTAAATCGAGTCACCGTCATTGCGATAGTTCTTGGCAGCGTTGATGCCGCCCTGCGCGGCGATGGAGTGGGCGCGGCGGGGGGAATCCTGAAAGCAGAAGGCGGTGACGTTGTAGCCGAGTTCGCCCAGCGTGGCGGCGCAGGAAGCGCCCGCCAGACCGGTGCCCACGACGATGACGTGGTATTTGCGCTTGTTGGCCGGGTTGACCAGCTTCATGTTGAACTTGGTCAGGTCCCAAGCCTTTTCGATCGGTCCAGTGGGTATGCGCGAATTGAGATTCATGAGGTTAGACCAGGTCCTTTCCGATAATGCCTAGCAGGACACAGACAGGAATCGAGATATTGCCGAGGGAGATCACCGCCGCCGCCGTGGTGGCGAAGTTGCGGGTCAGGGCCCGGTACTTGGGGTGGTTGAAGCCAACCGACTGGAACATGCTCCATACCCCGTGGGTAAGGTGCAAGCCCAGCATGGACATCGCGATGATGTAGAAGCCCGCCGCCAGTGGCTGGCGGAAGCCCATCACGAGGTTGTGATAGGGGTCCATTTCCACAAAGTTGGGGTGGGTCGAACCGGTGGTGAGGTGGCTTAAGTGATAGAGAACAAAAAAGAAAAGGATCGGCCCCGACAGGTACATGGTGCGCGAGGCGTAGGTGGAAATCGTCGGAGTTTTCTTGACGTAGCCCTGCGGCCGCGCCGCCCGGTTGGTGTTGTAAAGTTGCGCGATGGTCACTACATGCAGAACGAAGCAGGCCAGCAGCGTCAGGCGAACGGCCCAGAGCAACTCAGCCGAGGCGTGCAGGAGTTTCGCGTAGTTGGCCAAGGCCTCCTGGGCGTTTGGCAGGTAGATCTGCAGGTTGCCCAGCATGTGGCCAATGGTGAAGAAAAAGAGAACGGCGCCGGTTACAGCGACAACGTATTTCTTGCCAATCGTGGTCTGGTAGAGCGCCAGCGACTGGTGCAGTTTGGAATTAGGGACAGCGGTGGTTGCCATGATGTCAAAGGGCCTCGGAAACTGTTCAAAAGAAGAGTCTTGATGGCCTCCACTTTCGTGGATGCCGGGCTAGTCGTATTGTATAGAAATTTTTACTGTCTGGCAGTAAAACGTACGGTTTTACCGTCCCAGATAGAGCCGGCGAGCCAGAATTTCGGGCAATCCCGCAGCGGTGATGGCACAGGCGGCGGAGTCAATGTCATAGCGTACCCGGCAAAACGTGACGAGGTGCTCGTCGGAATCGTAGAGGCAATAGGCCGCGCGGGAATCGTTGTCACGCGGTTGGCCGACGCTGCCCGGGTTGATCAGATAGGAGGTGGTTTCCTCCAGTGGCAATTGATGCCGGTGTTTGCCCAGCGGCACCTGCGGCAGAGTGCGCACGGAGCCGCGCAGAAATGAAAAGCCCCCCTGGCGGTGGGTGTGGCCAAAAAAGCACAGGGGCCCGGGCATGAATTCATCAAGGCCATGGACATCCATTTCCTGCACGAGGTAAAGGTCCTCATCGATAGGGCTGCCGTGGATGAGGAAGAGGTCTGCATACGCCAGCGGACCACGAGGCAGATCGCGTAGCCAGGCCAGTTCGGGCCCGCTCAGCCTCTGATTCGTCCAGGACAGCGAAGCGATGGCGACCGGGTTGTAGCCTTCCGGTTCTTCGATGCCCGCGGCCACTTTGTCGTGATTTCCCCGCACTACTGCCTTCACATGGCGCATGGCCCACTCGGTGACTTCCACGGGCGACGCCCCATAGCCGACAATGTCGCCGCAGCAGAGCACCGCGTCAAACTGCCCCGCCGCATCGGAGATGACGGCGCTGAGTGCGGGGAGATTGGCGTGGATGTCGCTCAGAATCAGAAAGCGCAGAAGGAAGGCTCCAAGACTATCAGTATGTCCCGATTTGGGGAAGGGTGGCAGAAGGCACTCGGCTACAATGAGGCGATGTCATTAGTCGTAGTTGGATCCGTCGCTTATGACGGCGTAGAAACCCCCCACGGCAAGGTGGACCGTATGCTGGGCGGCGCCTGCACCTATATCGCTTTATCGGCAAGCTATTTCACCCGTCCCAAGATTGTTGCGGTAGTCGGCGAAGATTTCGACGCCGCCGATCGTGACCTTCTCTCGTCACGGGGGATTGACCTCGAAGGCCTCGAAGTCGCCTCTGGCAAGACCTTCTTCTGGCAGGGCGTCTACAGCGACGACATGAATGATCGCGAGACGCTGCGCACAGATCTGAATGTGTTTGCCGACTTTTCGCCGAAGTTGCCCAGCGCCTACCAGAACGAACCCTATCTCTTTCTGGGCAACATACAGCCGGCCCTACAGAAGCAGGTCTTCGGGCAGATGTCGGGGCTGCGCTTCTGCGGCGGCGACACGATGAACTTCTGGATCAATGATTTCCGTGCGGAACTGCTGGAGACCATTCGGGACTGGGATTTCCTGTTGATCAATGATTCCGAAGCGAAGCTGCTCAGTGGCGAGTCCAACCTGCGCAAGGCGGCGGCGAAGAAGCTGGCGATGGGGCCGAAGAAACTGGTTATCAAGCGCGGCGAGTATGGCGCGATGCTTTTCCGTCCGGACAGCCTGTTCATGGTGCCCGGGTATCTGCTCGAAAGCGTATTTGACCCCACGGGGGCTGGCGATTGTGTTGCCGGAGGCTTCGTGGGCTATCTGTCGGAAAAGGGCTTCGACCTGAAGGGCGACATTGACCCGCACGAGTTGCACCGGGCGGTGATCTATGGCAGCGTGATGGGCAGTTTCTGCTGTGAGAAGTTTGGGGTGGATCGCTTCCGAACGCTGACACGCGAAGAAATCGATGGACGGTTTGCCGAGTTCCGCAAATTCACTGCCTTCTAGTCGCTTGCCGCTTTGGCGGTGGGCGGCATGGCTCGCCATTTTGGCCACTGCGGCGGTGGCGTACATACAGTGGGAGGGTACGGCGCTATATTATGGTGACGCCGCAGCCCATCTGAACATTGCGCGGCGGCTGGTGGACGGCCAGACGCTGGGCTACTCGCAGATTGGCACGGTCTGGCTGCCACTGCCCCACCTGCTGATGGCGCCGCTAGCAGCAAATGACGCCCTTTGGCGAAACGGTATGGCGGGGGCGATTCCAGCCGCGGCGGCATGGGTAGTGGGTGGGTGTTTCCTGATGGCCACGCTCCGCCGCCTCTTTGGGGATGCCGCAGCGCTGGCCGGATTGGGCGTATATGCCCTACAGCCCAATTTGCTCTATCTCGCGGCCACGCCGATGACCGAGACTATTTTCTTTGCCGCGGCACTGGGCATTCTCTATTTCACAGTGAAGGTGGGCGCCACCGCCGCGCCCCGGGATGCCGCGCTGGCGGGCGCCTGCGCGCTCGCGGCCAGTCTGACACGCTATGAGGGCTGGATTCTGATACCGGTTACGGGGCTTTACGTGCTTTCTGCGGGTGGCCGTCGCCGTTGGGCCTGTGCGTTCAGTTTCGGCCTGATAGCTGGCGCGGGGCCGCTGTACTGGCTGGCGCACAACCAATACTTCTACTCGGACTGGCTTGAGTTCTACCGTGGTGAGGGCTCTGCAAAGGATATACAGAAAGGCGCGCCCTACCCTGGTGCGCATGATTGGCTAGCTGCGATGCGGCAATACGGGCACGCCGCCAAGGCTGTGCTGGGCTGGCCCTTGCTGGGAATGGGGCTGGCAGGAGCACTTGCCGCCCTGCGGCGAGGCTGTTACTGGCCTGTGATCTTCGCGGCGATTTCCCCTGTGTTTTACATCGCCAGCTTGCAGGGTGGGGATTCGCCCATTTTTGTCCCCACGGTTTTCCCGTTTTCGCATTACAACTCCCGGTACGCGTTGGCACCATTGATCTTCTGCGCCATCGGCGTGGCGGCGCTTGCCACCTGGCTGCCGCGCGGCAAGTGGCTATTGCCGCTGGGCGCGATGGTCTGGTTTACGGTGCATCCCCTCACTGTGAAGGACGAGGGCGAGGCGAATTCGCGTTGGCGCCGTGAATACACGTCCACGGTGGCAGGTCTACTGCAGGAGCAATATCAGCCCGGCACCGGCATCTGGATGAGCTTTGGTGATCTCACGGGCATATTGCAACAAAGCGGCATTCCCTTGCGGGAAACCATTCACAACGGCGACGAGTTTTTGTTCAACCGCAATGCCGCCCGGCCTGACCTCTTTCTGGACGCGGCCTGGGTGGTAGCGCTATCCGGAGATCGCGTCTCCCGGGCCATGGCCCGCACGCCGGGGCAGCCCTATCGCTGTGTGAAACTGAAGGGACCCGCCTATCAACCGGATCTCGAAGTGTGGCGGCGATACAGAACCGAATGAAAATTCCCTTTACCAAAGCCCACGGCGCATTGAACGACTTCCTGCTCACCTGGCATGAAGACATCCCGCGTGGTGTGGACTTGAGCCAACTGGCTATGGCCATCTGCCACCGCAATTCCGGCGTGGGGGCTGATGGCTGGCTTGTGGTTTCCGACCCCGACCCGCAAAGCGATCTCTGCATACGCCTCTTCAATCCGGACGGGGGTGAGGTGGAAATGTCCGGCAATGGCACGCGTTGCGCGGCGGCCTGGGGCATTGAGAATGGCAAGGTTGCCGGACCGGAGGTGCGCATCCGCACGGGCGCCGGCCTGAAGCGGATGACCGTGATTGGCCGCGAGGACCGCGCCTATTCCATCCGTATGGATATGGGCCTGCCCAGTGTCGCCGAGGGGGACTTACGCACGAAAGTTCAGGGCCTTGACGCCACGATTCTCAATGTCGGCAACCCGCAGTGCGCCGTGTTTGTGAAGGATCATGATTGGGATTGGGCCGCCGCCGGGGCCGCCATTGAGCGCGATGCCCGCTTCCCGCAGCGCACCAACGTCAGTTTCGTCCGGATTGTGGACGCACACACAATTGATGTCCGATTCTTTGAGCGCGGCGTGGGCGTTACCAATTCTTCCGGCACCGGTTCCACAGGGGCTATGGCGGCCAGCGTGCTGCGCGAACTGGTTTCTTCCCCGGTGCGCGTGCTGACCCCGGCTGGCGAGCTAAACCTTTTCTGGGAAGATTCGATCTATCTGGTAGGCCCGGCGGAGTTGACCGCCATGGGCCACTTCTTTTACGGAGTCTCATGAAGACTGAACTGCTCAAAAAACTGGAGAACCGTACGGCCCGTGTGGGCGTGGTGGGCCTCGGCTATGTCGGATTGCCTCTGGCGGTGGAACTGGCGCACGCCGGCTTTCACGTCACCGGCCTTGACGTGGACCCACGCAAGGTTGCCAAGGTGAATGCCGGGGAATCCTACATACAGGACATCCCCACGGAAACTCTTCAGCCCCTCGTTCGAGCGGGCAAACTGGATGCCTCGACGGACTTCGGCACAATCCGCGAGCTTGACACCATCAACATCTGCGTCCCTACGCCGCTGTCCAAGGCCAAAGACCCGGACATGACCTTTGTGAATGCCGCGGTGGAGTCCATTGCGGCCAACTTCGGCCCCGGCAAGCTGGTGATTCTCGAATCCACCACCTATCCCGGCACCACCGAAGAACTCGTTCTGCCGAAGCTGGCTGAGGGTGGTCTGGAGGTGGGTCAGGACTTCTTCCTGTGTTTCTCTCCTGAGCGGGTGGACCCCGGCAACAAGCAGTTCCAGACGCGGAACATCCCGAAGGTGGTGGGCGGGCACACCCCCGCCTGCACGGAGGTGGGCGCGGCCTTCTATGCCACCTCGCTGGACCGGGTGGTGCCTGTCAGCGGCACCAAGGTGGCGGAAATGGTGAAGCTGCTCGAGAATACATTCCGCATGATCAACATTGGCCTCGTTAACGAAATGGCGATCATGTGTGGCCGTATGGGCATCAACGTGTGGGAAGTCATCGATGCTGCGGCCACGAAGCCCTTCGGCTTCATGCCCTTTTACCCTGGCCCCGGGCTGGGGGGGCACTGCATTCCGATTGACCCCTTCTATCTGAGCTGGAAGTCGAAGCAGTCGGGTATTGAGGCGCGCTTCATTGAACTTGCTGGTTACATTAACGGGCAGATGCCGCACTTCGTGGTGGACAAGATTCAGAACGCGCTCAATGAGCATGAGAAGTCATTGAAGGGTTCGCGGGTGCACATCCTCGGCATGGCCTACAAAAAGGACATCGACGATGTGCGCGAATCCCCCGGGCTCGACATCATGCACTTGTTGATGCAGCGCGGAGCGAAGGTCAGCTATACCGATCCGTTCATTGCGAGCCTGAAGATTGACGGCATGGAGCTGCACTCTGAGGAGATGCTGCCGGCCTGCCAGAGCGCCGATTGTGTGGTGGTGGTGACCGATCACACCGGGGTGGATTATGCGCAGGTGGTGGAAAGCGCCCGCCTCATTGTCGATACCCGTAACGCGCTGAAGAAGTTCCACAGCGAAAAAATCGTCGCCCTTTAGTCGCCGCCCTGGTAAAGGTAAGTCCAGGCCCAGACGCGGATGCCGTCCTCATCGGTTGGCGTGCACACGATGCGGCAGTATTCGTGGGGCTGGGGGTCATCGGGGTGGCAGCCCTCGTAGCGGTCGAGCCGGTCCAGCACGGCCGGGTCGGCAGGAAGTTCATACAGGTCTCCCTGGACGAGTTGACCTGGCTGCTCTGCCGGCAACAGACCTGGATATTCTCCGAGGTCCACTACGCGACCGGGCAATGTGGCCGTACCCTTGTAGGCCGCCACACTGGCCAACCAGCGGGCTTCCGGGTGCGTGCTGGCCCGGCGCAGGGTGCCATAGACGAAAAGGTGCCGGACGGTATCGCCGCGCATGTCAGTCAGCGTCTCCGTCGCTTTCGCCCAACTGGCCGAGGCGGTAACGCAAGGCGTTGCGGGTGATGCCCAGCAGTCGCGCGGCCTGGCTCTTGTTGCCCGCCGCCCGCTTCAGGGCCTCCTTCAAGATTTCTTTCTCAAACTCATCGAGGGTGGTGTTGGGCGGCAGAAATGGCGCTTCGCTGGGTGCAGCCTGACGGGCTCGCGGGCCCATTTCGAGGCGGATGTCCGCCGCTGCCAGTTCCCGCCCGCCTGCCAGCAGCACGCTGCGCTCAATCACGTTTTCGAGTTCCCGCACGTTCCCCGGCCAGTCATAGGCCAGCAGTTTCTCCATGGCCGCGGCCGATAGCTGGTGCTGCCCGGGGGCGTATTTCTCGAGGAAGTGGCGGGCGAGGGCTGGGATGTCCGCCGTTCTTTGCCGCAGTGGGGGGATGTTGATGGGCATGACGTTCAGCCGGTAGAAGAGGTCTTCCCGGAAGCGTCCGCCTTCGAGCGCGGCGCGCAAATCGACGTTCGTGGCCGCCACGACGCGGACGTCAATCTGCCGCGTACGATTCGAACCCAATCGCTCAAACTCTCTTTCCTGCAGCACGCGCAGCAGCTTCACCTGGACGGGCAAGGGCACGTCGCCGATTTCGTCCAGAAATACGGTGCCGTGGTCGGCCTGCTCAAACTTGCCTGGCTTGGCAATGGTGGCGCCAGTGAAGGCGCCTTTCTCGTAGCCGAAGAGTTCGCTTTCCATGAGGTTTTCGGGCAGGGCGCCGCAGTTGATCTTCACAAAGGGCTGTGCCGCGCGTGGGCTTGCCACGTGAATGGCGCGGGCTACCATGTCCTTGCCCACGCCGCTTTCACCGCATAGCAGGACAGTGGCTCGCGAGGGCGCCACCTTTTCGATCAACTGGAACACCTCCTGCATGGCCGGGCTGGGGCCGATCAGGTTGCCAAACTGGAAGCGCTGCTCGAGCTCCTGCTTCAGGCGGGAATTCTCCTGCCGCAACTGGTGCAGTTCGAGAGCCTTGGCCGTGACAGTGGAAAGGTGATCGAGCGAGAAGGGCTTCTGGAGAAAATCCACCGCCCCCTGCTTCATGGCGGCCACCGCCGTTTCTACGTTGCCGAAGGCGGTCATTACGATGACGGGCAGGCCGGGGTCGGTTTCGCGCAGTCGGTTGAGCAGCGTCAAGCCGTCCATGCCGGGCAGCTTGAGGTCGGTGAGCACAAGGTCCAGGTTCTCGGCCAGTGGCAACGCCGCCTCCGCAGAGCCAGCCGTCACCACGTCATGCCCCTCCGATTCCAGTTGCAGCTGGATCACCCGGCGGAGCTTGTCTTCGTCTTCCACTACGAGAATGCGCATCGAGATTTAAGCAGCGGTTCCTTCCTGGCGGTCTGGCAGCCACACGCGAAAAGTGGCCCCGGCGCCGGGTTGGCTCTCTACCAAGATACGGCCATGGTGTTCATCCACAATCTTGGAGACGATGGCCAGGCCTAGCCCGGTTCCCTCGGGCTTGGTGGTGAAGAAGGGATTGAAGATGGTGGCCAGATTTTCGCGGGCAATACCCGGGCCGTTGTCGGTGACCGAGAGTTCCACGCCACCCTCGGCTTGCCGGGCGGCCAGGGACACGGTTGCGCCGGGCGGACAGGCCTCAATCGCGTTCGAGAGCAGATTCGTCAACAGCCGTTCCACCCATTGCGCATCAATGGGAATCGCGGGCAGATCGGGCGAATCATTCCGCAGGAGCGAAACCCCCCGCCCAGCCGCCGTCGCTTCGACGCTGGCAATGGCGCGGTCGATGACTTCGGCTATTTCGGCCGGGGCAATGCGGAGCCGGAAGGGCCGCGCGAAGTCGAGAAAGCGCTTCACCAGGTCGTTGGTGCGGTCCACTTCCGAAGATATGTAGCCAGACAGTTCACGCGCGATTTCATCTTCGGCCGGTAGGCGCCGGGCCAGCATCTCGGCCGAATTCTTGATGGTGCCCAGCGGGTTGCGCAACTCGTGCGCGAGGCCCGCGGTCAACTGCCCGAGTGCGGCCAGACGTTCACTGCGTTGCACCTCGGCTTGTGCGGCCACCAGATTGGCGTTGCTTGCGGAAAGTTCTTCGGCCAGGCTCTGGTAGCGCTCTGCCTGCTCGCGGTTGCTCCGGGCCAGTTGGTAAGTCAGCCAGGCGGTCAGATAGAGAAAGAGTATGCGAAAGCTGATTTCCTGCTGCTGGTCGAGCGGAATCACGATTTCGTCAAAATCGAGATAAAGCAGAAATGACAGATAGCTCAGACTGGCCACGGTGGTTACGCTCAGGCTCAGCAATGGCCCGAAGAGGCTGGCGCCACGCACCACGGGCACCAGCAGAATCAGGTAGTAGCTGGAGGTAATGCCGCCGGTCACTCCCATCAGCAGATAACTCAGAAGCAGCCGGACGCCAATGCCGATGAGCCGCGCCCCGCTTGAGCCTTGAAACCAGTTGAGCCGGGGCTCAGCGAGTTCAAAGAGGGCCAGCGCGGCGAGGGTTTCGGTTTGGGCGTCATTGCGGACGCGCGAAGTGAAGTGCAGCGCGAGAAAGAGAATGATCCACACCAGATCGCGCGACTGTGGCCGCCAGCTCATGCAAGTTACCAGCATTTCATATGCTCTCTGTCGTTGATAGAATTCAGCCAGAAACTTAT
>VFQU01001061.1_pt1 | contig 18031 bp, 24 predicted proteins | sample 3512311 | NCBI WGS metagenome assembly VFQU01 (sample SAMN10412377, study PRJNA504923) | tailings metagenome | isolation source: Relicate 3 Philex TSF3 active mining site | place: Philippines: Tuba, Benguet | collected 2017-08-29
CGAGGTTCCCCGCATAGGTCAGCTTGTACAGATTCACCACCGTTTCGCCGGCTGCCACCATCATGCGCACGAACGCCGAGCCGATAAAGCCCGCCCCGCCTGTCACCAATATCTTCATTTTTGTTGTGTTTCCCAATCGTAGGCAATGGCTTCGTGATTGTAGGCAATGCGCCCCTCGTCGGCCGGGTTGTACTGCCGGTCCGTCACATACACCAGCATCCCGCTTTCCGGGCTCACCACCTTGTAGCCATGCCCCACGCCGGGAGGGATGATGATGCGCACCGGCTTCAGCGCGCCACAGTAAATCGTATTCCGTTGCCGGAAGGTGGGCGAGTCTTCCCGCAGATCCACCAGTCCCACCTGAAACACCCCCATCACCGGCACCCAATAGTCCGTCTGCTCCCGGTGATAATGAAACGCCTTGATTGTCCCCGGGTAACTCAACGCCGCCGACACCTGCGTCGTCGCCGCTGGAAATTCGGCAATCATTCCTTGCCCGAGTCGCCCCACCTCCAGAAAGTAGCCCCGGTCGTCCGGATGCAACGCATACGGCTCCACCTTCACGCCCGCGATGGCCTGCGGCTCCGCGCCAGTCCGCACGATGGCTCCGATGCCCCGCTCATTGCGGACGTCCCAGTTGTCAGGCAATACAATCTTTGGGCTCGTCATCACTTTGCCTTGCTCTGCGCCACCAGGTTGCCAGCCCGCAACAACGAATCAAAAGTCCCCGCATCCGTCCACCAACCGTCCAGGTAATCAAAGGTCATCGTCCCCTCGTGAATATAGAAGTTGTTCACGTCGGTGATCTCCAGTTCGTTCCGGTCACTCGGCACCAGCTTGTTGATCTTGTCAAACACCGTACCGTCGTACATGTAGATCCCCGTGACGGCGTAATTGGACTTCGGCCGCACCGGCTTCTCCTCGATGCCGACAATCTTGTCCCCGCGCATTTCCGCTACCCCAAACCGCGACGCATCGGTAACTTCCTTCAGCAGAATCTTGGCGCCCCGCTCTTGAGCGCGAAACGCGTCCGCAGCCTTGCGAATATCCTTTTCAATGATGTTGTCGCCCAGAATCACGCAAATCTTGTCCCCGTCCGCAAAGTGTTCGGCCAGATTCAACGCGTCCGCAATGCCGCCTTCCCCTTCCTGGTAGGCGTAGTTCAGATGCTTCAGTCCGAAGTCCTTGCCATTCCCCAGCAGGCGCAAAAAGTCCCCGGAGTTGCGCCCCCCCGTCACCACCATGATCTCGTCGATGCCCGCATCCGCCAGCGTCTGGATCGGATAATAAATCATCGGCTTATCGTAGATGGGCATCAGATGCTTGTTGGTAACCTTGGTGAGCGGGAACAAGCGGCTACCCGTGCCACCCGCTAAGACAACGCCTTTCATGCTGTTTCATTATAAGTGATGCCCCTGCTTCTGCTGTTTTTCTTCGCACTCCTCCTCCCGGCCCAGACCGTCCTGAGCCTTTCACCTTCCGGCGACCGACCCACGCCCCTCCCCAACTGCCCCGAATGCGCCGCCTTCGCCCAAATCGACGGCCATGGCCTCGAACCCCTCATCAAGGTCGTATTCACCACCCCCGTCAACCCCGACGCCTTCCGTGACCGCATCTACATCGAGTTCGGCCCCTCCCGCCAGACCGACGGCTTCCTCACCTACCCCACCGGCTACCGCATGCCCATCAACCAGCTCGCCTGGGATGCCGCCCGCAACACCCTCTACGCCCGCCCCGATGACCCGCTCGATCACGACCGCGACTACACCCTCGTCGTCACCAATGGCCTGCGCCCCATAGCTACCTCCATTTTTCATACGCAGAACATCACTCGCGACATCCTCGCCCGCCAACTCGCCCCCGCCGGCACCCTCCGCCGTATCACCGCCGAAACCATCGACCTCACCCAACTCGCTTCCCTCGAATTTCTCTACCAAACCTCCGCCGATCCCACCGCCCCCTTCACCGTCTCCACCCTTCCCGTCGACCCCACCTTCCTTACCACCCTTGGTCTTCGCCGCCTCGTCCTCCTCGACTTCGTCTCCCCGCGCGGTGAGCGCCTCCACGTCCATGCCTGGCTGCCCAACACTCCCCCGCCGCCCTCTGGCTGGCCCGTCAAGCTCATCGGCCACGGCCTCTTCGACAATCGCTTCTCCGGCCCCACCCTCTTCGCCTCCGCCTTTGTCAGCAACTCGGTGGTCATGTCCATCGACGCTGTCGGTCACGGCTTCGGCCCAGCTTCCCGCCTGCGCTTCACCAATCGCGAAGGCGTCACCCTCGAGGTCCCTGCCGGCGGCCGCGGCGTCGATCTCAATCGCGATGGACGCATTGACCCCTCCGAAGGCTGCATCCTCCTCACCCCCACCAACCCGGACTTCACCTCCACCTGCCTGCGCGAAACCGCCCTGGATTACCGCCAGCTCATCCGCGAGATCCAGCAGAACATTGACCTCACCGGCGATGGCCGTCCCGATCTCGACTCCAATTCCATCCAGTACCTCGGCCAATCCCTCGGCGCCATGTACGGCACTCTCCTCACCGCCCTCGACCCCTCCCTCGAGGCCGCCGTGCTCAACGTGGGCGGCGGCAGCGCCGTCGAAACCTCCCGCACCAGTGCACTCATCGCCGGCCTCACCACCCAGTTCCTCACCACTCTCTATCCCCACCTCGCTAACGTCCCAGATCCCCTCACCCCCCGCTTCGTCCCCGCGCAACCCATCACCTCACGCCAGGCCGAACTCCTCGAAGTCCTCGACCGTTTCGCCACCATCGAAACCCGGGGCGCCCCCGCCAGCTTTGCCCCCTTCCTCAAACAGGCCACCCTCTTCGGCAACCCCATCAAGCGCGTGCTCTTCCAGTTCGCCCTCGGCGACCAGAGCGTCCCCAACAACGCCAATCAGCAACTCCAGCGCGCCGCCCACGAATACTTCCTGATCAGCCTCTACCGTCACGATCTCGCCCGCCGCGCCTTCCCCAACCTCCCGGCCAACCCCCACGCCTATCTCGCCGCCTTCGCTCAGATTGATCAGCCCAGCCTCTTCATCGCCCTCGCCACTCTCACCCAGGCCAGCAACTTCCTGGCCAGCGGCCGCTACGAAGTACCCGACGTCAATGGCCTCGTGCGACCCATCTTCCGGGCCGACCTCTTTGAAACCCCCGCTACCTTCCCCTGGTAGCCCTATTCCAGGAGCCGCACGTAGAGCCGCTTGTTGATCTTGCCCTTGTTCTCTGTGCGGTAAATCTCCACCGCGCCCACCTCCCGCGTATTCGCTGCGTGTGTCCCCCCGCAAGCCTGCTCATCAAAACCCCGTATCGCCACCACGCGCACCGCCCCACCGTAAACCGGCGGCTGCACCTCCAGCGTCCGCAGCAAATCCGGCCGCGCGGCAAATTCCCCCTGCGGCAACAGAAAGGCCTCCACACTGTGATCTTCCGCCAATACCCGGTTCACCTCTGTCTCCAACTCCTTGGCCTCGGCCGGCGAAAAGCCCTCTATCTTGAAGTCAATCCGCGAGTGCTCCACCCCAATCTGTGCACCGGTAATCCATGCCCCATACCGCTGTTGCGCCAGCGTATTCACCACGTGCAGCGCCGTGTGATGGCGCGACAGCAACCTCCGCCGCTCCCGCTCCACCCGCATCTCCACCGCTTGTCCCGACTCCAGCTTCGAGTCGCCAGCCAGGCGGTACCAGATCAGCTCACCTTCGATTTCGGCTCCGGCGATTTCGGCATTCCCGCCGCCCGCCCATTGCAACCAAGCCGTGTCTTGCGGTTGCCCGCCTCCGCCGGGGAAACAGATGGTTTCCCGCAGCGCGATCCGCTCCCCATTCACGGCCAACACCGCTGTTAGCAGTGACAGTTGCTCTGGCTCGCGCCAGTAGATCCGCTCCGTCCGCATGCCACATTATAGGGCCGTCAAGCCTGCATCAGCCGTATCGCGCTTACCATGCGGCCCGCCGCCGCCCCATCCCGCCGGTAGGAGTGCAACAAGTCCGGGTTGCAGCGTGTACAGAGTTTCGAGATCCAGATCTTCTCCAGCGACAGTCCCGCATCCAGCAGTTGCCGCTCATTCGCCGCCGCCAGGTCCACGCAAGTCTGCCCGCTCATGCCAAAATGCGGGGACACTTCCGGGCCTACCTCAAAGCAGCACGGCCCAATCCCCGGCCCAATCGCCGCGATCAGGCTCGTCGGCTCCGCCCCCAGTTCCGTCATCGCCCGCACCGTATCCCGCGTAATCCCCGCCACTGTCCCCCGCCACCCTGCATGCACCGCCGCCACTACCCGGGCCCCCGTGTCCGCAAGGAGAATCGGCAAACAGTCCGCCGTACGGACCGACACCCACAACTCCGGCGTTGTCGTCACCACCGCGTCTGCTTCCCCCTGCAAGCCCGCCGCCCGCGCCCGCAATACCTGCGCCGAGTGTATCTGCTTCGGCCAGGCGTGCTCTCCCTCTTCCAGCCAGTTCCCATCTTCACGGTCACCAAAGCCGTGCTCAATGTCAGGCGCTTCCTTCAGAAAGGGGGAGTAGATCATCCGAGTTGTATCAGGTTCACGCGGCGTTCAAACTCCGCCAGCATATCCTGATTCAACCGCACGTGGGTGGGCTTCCGCGTCAGGGTACGCATCTGGTCTATCTTGTCCTGCAACTTCAATAGCCCGTAGAACAGATTCTCCGGCCGTGGGGGACAGCCCGTGATGTAGACATCCACGGGCACAATCTTGTCCACTCCCTGCAAGACCGAATACGTATTGAATGGCCCGCCTACCGACGAGCAGGCCCCCATCGAAATCACCCATTTGGGTTCCGGCATCTGGTCGTAAATCCGCTTCAGCACCGGCGCCATCTTCAGACTCACCGTGCCGGCCACGATCATCAAATCGGACTGCCGCGGAGACGGCCGGAACACCTCTGCCCCAAATCGCGCCATGTCAAATCGCGCCGTCGTGCTGGCAATCATCTCAATCGCACAACACGCCAACCCAAAGGAAAGCGGCCACAAGGCCGACTTCCGCGCCCAGTTGAAGACATAATCCACCGACGTGGTAATAAAGTTCTGCTCAAACTGATTCTGCAGGGTGATCACAGCGGAGTATTTTTAGTTTAACTTGGAAGTATGGCAATGATTGAATCCCCGTACAATTCCAATGCGTACACTGACCGGGAAAAGAAGTTCCTCATTGGCCCGATCATCATGCTGACGGTCGTCGCCTCCATCTTCCTCTACGTCTACAGCACCATCCCCTCGCAGAAGTACGAACTCCACGATGCCGGCCATGGCGCCGCTCACGCCGAAGGGCACGGCGAAGGCCACGGCGCTTCCCACGGCGAAGCTAAGCACTAAGCCATTCCTTCGCCAGCGCCTCGGCGTCTTCGTTGTCCGTCAACATGCGCCGCTGCGTTTCTTCCTGATTCACCCGAAACACCGCCTCGATTCCCGCCGCCGTCGGCTGCAGGTCGAGGCGTTTCTCTTTGGCCTCCAACCGTAGCACGCTCTCAAACCACGTAAACCGCACCATCGTCCGCTGCTGATGCCCCAACACCCGGCACGCCGTCAGCAACTTCTCCGTAAACGCCCCGTTCTTTAACGCCTCCACATACGGCGCCGCCGCCAGTGCCGCTGCCCGCTCGGCTTCCTTCCGCGCCTGCTCTTCTCGCTGCCGCGCCGGGTCCTTCTCCTCTCGCGACTCCAGCGCCTTCAGGTTGTTCTCCAGATTGTCGAGGAAGCTCATAAGGTCACGGTACACTGAAAACATGTTCTTCCGCCGCGAAAAGCCTCGCGAACTGGGTTTTGATGATCGTCTGGAAGTCTTGAAAGCCAACGGCATGGCCGTCGGCAAGAAGGGTTCCGGCAAAGCCGCCGTTATGCGCAAGGGTTGCGCCGCCGTCCTCGTGGATTCGAGCGGCAAAGCGGAAATTGAGCGTGCCGGCGTCGTCGTCGGCCACGAAATCGGCGAGCTCACCCACGGTGGCTACCAGATGTTCTTCCTCACCCCCTCCGGCGTCAAGGAACCAGCCCTGGCCGAACAACTCCGCGAACTCCACGACTTTCTCGAAGACCTCCGCGAAGGCCTCGGCCACGAAAGTCTCTACAACACCAGTCTGGGGACCACCAACCAGCGCCACCTTTATGATCGGGTGCGCGGCCGCGATCCCCAGCCCAAACACAGCCACTAACCGACAGTGATCGTAACGCTGTTCAGCGTATCGCCCTGGGCGATTGCGTCCACTACCGCCTGACCTTCCAGCACCTGCCCAAACACCGTGTGCTTGCCGTCCAGCCAATCCGTCTTGATGTGCGTGATAAAGAACTGGCTGCCATTCGTATTCGGTCCGGCATTCGCCATCGACAGGCTGCCCACCTGGTGCGCCAGCGCGCCCGGGTTCCGGCACTCATCTTCAAACCGGTAACCAGGACCACCCCGGCCCGTACCCGTCGGGTCGCCACCCTGCACCATGAAGTCCTTGATCACCCGGTGAAACACTGTCCCGTTGTAGAAGCCATCATTGGCCAGAAACACAAAGTTGTTCACCGTCAGCGGCGCGGCTGCGGGCTTCAGTTCCACGACAATCTTGCCCTTCGAGGTGTCAAAGGTCGCCGTGTAGCGCTGATTGACATCGATGGACATGGGCGGCGGAGCCGCATACTGTTGAGAAGACATATAAGCCCAGTTTAGGCCAATGCCTGCTTCACCACCTCGCCCGCCACATCCGTCAGCCGGAAGTCGCGTCCCTGGTAGCGGAAGGTCAGCTTCTTGTGATCAATGCCCAACAGGTGCAGCAACGTCGCCTGTATGTCATGCACATGCGTCGGGTGCCCGGTGGGCGAAAAGCCCAGCTCATCCGTGCCGCCCACCACCGTTCCCGGCTTCAACCCACCTCCCGCCATGAACAGCGTATAGGCGTCAATGTGGTGATTGCGGCCAATCTTGCCCTGCTCCCGCACCTCGCCCATGGGCGTCCGCCCGAATTCCCCGCCCCAGATCACCAGCGTCCGGTCCAGCAAACCCCGCTGCTTCAGATCCTTGATCAGTGCCGCTGTCGGCCGGTCCACTTCCCGCGTCACCTGCTCCAGTGGCTTGGTCAAGTCGTCATGATGATCCCAGTCCGTGTGATACAGCTGCACAAAGCGCACGCCCCGCTCCACCAGCCGCCGCGCCAGCAGACAGTTATTCGCAAACGCATGCTCTGGCGCACCCGGCTTGGCCCCGTACATCTCCATCGTCGCCTGGCTTTCCTGCCCAAAGTTGATCAACTCCGGCCCGGAGGTCTGCATCCGGAACGCCATCTCATACTGCGCAATCCGCGTATCAATCTCGCTATCCGCCGTCGCCATCCGCTCCAGCGCGTTCAGGTCCCGCAGCAACTCAATCGTTTGCTGCTGTTGTGTCGCCGTCACCGTCGCGGGCGTCGACAGGTTCAGAATCGGGTCACCCGTCGAGCGAAACGGCACCCCCTGATAACTCGTCGGCAAAAACCCGCTGGACCACAACTGCGCCCCACTCCGCGGCCCCCGCGGCCCTGATTGCAACACCACAAAACCCGGCAAATCTTCCGACTCACTACCCAACCCGTAAGTCACCCACGAACCAATCGACGGCCGCCCCGCGCGCACCGACCCCGTATTCATGAACAGCTTCGCCGGCCCGTGGTTGAAGTTCTCCGTCGCCACCCCGTGAAACATCGTCAACTCATCGGCCACCGACGCGATATGCGGCACCAGGTCCGAGAAGTACAGCCCCGCCTTACCATGCTGGCGGAACTCACGCCGCGTCCCCAGCATCTTCGGCGGCTCCTTCGAAAAGGTATCCATAAAGGCAAACCGCTTGCCCGCCAGCAGTTCCGCCGGCGCCGCCTTGCCGTCATACTTCGACAGTTCCGGCTTGTAATCAAACAGCTCCAACTGGCTCGGGCCGCCCGCCTGAAACAGGTAGATCACGTGGTCCACCTTTGCCGCATGATGCCGCGTCGCCGCCGCCAGATAACTGGCCGCCAGCGAAAGCGAAGAGGCGCGGAAGAATTGCCGCCGGGTCTGTAGCAGGTAAGGGTTCATGGCCGTGTCAGAAACTCATCCAGATTGATCAACGCCCGCGCCACCGCGGGCCAGGGGTCTACCTTCGCATCCCGCTGCGCGTTCACAAAGCGCATCAGCCGCGCGCTCTCCTCCGCCCGTGGCGTCCGCCCCAGCGCCATTTCATAGCCCGCCGCCAGCCGCTCCTCGTCCCCACTCGCACTCTTCACCATCCGCTCGGCCAGCGCCGCGGCAAACTCCGTCGAGGCCTGGTCGTTCAACTGCGTCAGCGCCTGCAGCGGCGTGTTGGACCGTATCCTTCGCGTACAGCTCACCGAAGCATCCGGCGCGTCAAATACCACCAGACTCGGATGCGGCGCCGACCGCTGGAAGAATGTATACATCCCCCGCCGGTACCGGTCCTCACCGGTCGAGGTCTTCCATTCCCGCCGCACCTGCGTCACCTGATATACGCCTTCGGGCTGCGGCGGAAACACACTCGGCCCGCCGATCTTTGGCGCGAACAATCCGCTCGCCACCAGTCCCGCATCCCGGATGATTTCCGCATCCAGCCGCAACCGGCTCTGCCGCGAAAACCACTTGTTCTCCGGGTCCTGCTCACGCGCCTGCGACGATTGCCGGTAAGCCGCCGACTTCACAATCAGCCGGTGCAGCGCCTTCTGGCTCCAGCCCCGCTCGCGAAACTCCACCGCCAGCCAGTCCAGCAATTCCGGATGCGTCGGCTTGTCCCCCTGCGTACCAAAATCGCTTTCCGAATCCACAATTCCCCGCCCGAAATACTTCGTCCAAACCCGGTTCACCGTCACCCGCGCCGTCAGCGGATGGTCCGGCTGCATCAACCACTCGGCCAGCGCCAACCGGTTCCCCGCCCGGTTCTTCGCCGGTGGCAGCACGCTCAGCGTACCCGGGTTCACGGGCGCACCCTTTCGCGTAAAGTCCCCACCGAGGTGTATGTAGGCCGGCCGCGCTTCTGGCAAGTCCCGCATGATCATGGTCCGCGGCAGCTTCGGCTTCGCCGCCCGCAATTGCGACAATTCCTTCTCCACCCCCTGCAGTTCCTCGTCCTTCTTCGGGTCGCCGGTGAGCAGTTCCAGTCTCCGCCGCATCCGCGCCTCGGCATCAATCACCTTCTGCTGCCAGGCCGCAAACTCCGCCTTCTCCGCTTCGCTGCCCAACTCCAGAAACGGCTTGTTGAACAGCTTCCGGTCCGCCTCTTTGTCCACCTCATCCGTGTTGTTGAAGTACGCAAACAGTTGGTAATACTCACGCTGGCTCACCGGGTCGAACTTGTGGTCATGACACCGCGCACAACCCAGCGTCAGCCCCAGAAAGGCCGCCCCCGTCGTATGCACCCGGTCCGCCACGGCTTCCACCCGGTACTGCTCAAAGTCAATGCCCCCTTCAAAGTTTGATGTCGTGTTGCGATGGAACCCCGTCGCAATCAGTTGCTCCGTCGTCGGGTTCGGCAACAGATCCCCCGCCATCTGCTCAATCACAAAACGGTCAAACGACATATCCTCGTTCACCGCCCGGATCACCCAGTCCCGGTACATCCAGATATCCCGCGGCGCATCAATCGTGTATCCATCCGAGTCCCCATACCGCGCAATGTCCAGCCAGTGCCGCCCCCACCGCTCCCCGTAGTGCGGTGAGGCCAGCAAGCGCTCCACCTGCCTGTCATAAGCGTCAGCACTGCGGTCCGCCAGAAACGCCCGCATCTCCTCCACCGTCGGCGGCAGCCCCGTCAGGTCCAGCGATAACCGCCGTAGCAGCGCGCGCTTCGGCGCCTCGGGCGACGGCGCTATCTGGTTCGCCTCCAACTTGGCCAGAATAAAGCGGTCCACCTCATTGCGCACCCACTTCTCGTTCACCACCTGCGGCAGTTCCGGCCGCCGCACCGCCTGAAACGCCCAATGCTTTGACCCCGGCCGCTTCGACTGCAGCAGATTCTCCGGCATCGGTAATCCCGCCGCTACCCAAGCCTCCAGATCCTTCACCTGCTCCGCGCTCAACTGCTTGTTCGGCGGCATCTTCAAACTCCCCACGTGCCGCGCCGCGTTCAGTACGATCTCCACCCCCGGCCCGCGATTCCCCCCGCGCAGTATCGATTCCCTCGTCTGCAGCGACAACCCGCTCGTCGTGTTCGCTTCGCTGTGACAGCCCCAGCAATTGGCCCGCAGTATCGGCCGCACGCGCTCCTCAAAGAACTGCGCGTCCGGCGTTTGCGCCGCCGCGAGCGAAACGATGAAGGCAATCAGACAGGTACGCATCGTTGCCGCTATCATTTCAGATTTTTTCTGACGCCGCAGGCAACTCGAGACACCGCCACATATACCAGGCCCCCACACTCCGCCACGGCCGCCACCGCTCCGCAATCGCCTCATAATCCGAATGCTTGGCCCCCGCGTCCAGCCCGTACACCCGCTGCATCCCGTTGCGCACCCCCAGGTCCAGCACCGGAAACACATCCGGCCGCCGCAGCGCAAACATCAGATACATCTGCACCGTCCACACCCCCACGCCCTTCACTTGCGTCAACTCCGCAATGATCTCCTCATCGGTCATCCCCGCGTGCCGCCCGAAGCGTATCTGCCTCGCCGCGGTGCGCTCCGCCAGATCCCGCACATACTTCACCTTCTGCGTTGACAGCCCCGTCGCCCGCAGTTCTTCCGCACTCAGCTTCAACACGGCCGCCGGGCTCAACCGCCGTACCCCACAGGCCGCCGTGAAGCGTCCAAAGATTGTGCCTGCTGCCTTCCCGCTCAATTGCTGATACACAATCGACCGGGCCAGCGCGTGAAACGTCGGCGGATGCGTCTCCATCGCGAAGCCTCCCACTTGCGCGATGATTTCTTTTAAGGCCGGGTCAACCCGGCGCAGATGACGAAGGGCAGTTTCCATATGAAGACCAATACCAGTTTCACCCGTAGACAACTCATCACCGGTCTCACCGGCGGCGGCCTCCTCCTCGCCCAGGACCCCGTCATCCGCGTCGACGTCCAACTCGTCAACATCACCTTCAGTGTCCGCAACAAACAGGGCGGCCTCGTCGGCAACCTCAACAAGGACGACTTCACCGTCTTCGAGGACGGCAAGCCCCAGGAGATCAACCGCTTTCAGCGCGACAACGACCTCCCCCTCACCATCGGCATGCTCGTCGACATCTCAGGCTCCATGTACAACATCATCGGCATCGGCAAACGCGCCGCCGCCGAGTTCTTCCGCAAGGTCCTCCGGCAGAAAGACCTCGCCTTCCTCATCACCTTCGGCTCAGAAATCGAGCTCATGCAGGACCTCACCTCCTCCGTCAACATGCTCGACCGCTCCCTCCAGAAAGTCGAAGCCCAGCGCCCTACCCGCGTCATGGTCCAGGGCCCTGTGCCCACCCGCGTCAAGGGCACCGTCATGAACGACGCCATCTACCTCGCCGCCCAGGAAAAGCTCCGCAATGAAGCCGGCCGCAAGGTCATCGTCCTGCTCACCGACGGCGCCGACGTCGGCAGCTACTACAAACTCGCCGATGCCCTCAAGGAATCTCACCTCTCCGATGCCGTCGTCTACAGCTTCTTCTATTACGAGCCCATGTTCGGCAGTGACGAAGGCGCCCTCAAGCGCCTCAGCGGCGACACCGGCGGCCGCGTCTTCAATGTCACCAAACGCGGCGGCCTCGAACAGGCCTTCGCCCAGCTCGAAGAAGAGATGCGCAGTCAGTACGCGCTTTCCTACACCCCCACCAACGACCGTCAGGACGGCGGCTTCCGCAAAGTCGAAATCAAGCCCCGCAACGGCGACTTCAAAGTCCAGGCCCGCCGCGGCTACTACGCCTCCCAGGGCTGAGGCACGCTACCACACCGCCTGCGAATAATTCGCCCGTATCCGCTCGTCCGCCGTCAACAGCGGCACTTCCCCCCGCGCCCGTGCCTGCGCCACAATCATCCGGTCAAACACATCCCGCGTCCACCGCTCATCCATCGCCCACTTCACCACCTGCTCAAAGGGCAGTTCGCACACCTTCACCCGGAAGTCGTATTCCAGTATCGCCAGCAGCTTCTGCGGTCCCCACCCCAGTCGCCCAATCTCGTGCAGATACTGCAGCTCCAGCACCACCAGCGGCGAAATCAGCGCCTCTTCCTTGTCAATCAGCCGCGCCGCTTCCGCGCTGAATTTCTTCGGTGTACCCGCCGCCAGGTACACCGCCACATGCGTATCCAGATAGATCAAGGCAACAGGTCTTCCCGCGGGTTCCAGTGCTCCGTCCAGTCGATGCTGACGATCTCATCCGGATCCCCCAGCAACACCCCCGGCCGCTCCTTCATTCGCGCCAGCCGCGAAAACTCCTCCGTCGGCTGTTCCTCGTCCAGCACAATCTTCAGCCGCCGCCCGTTCCGCAGAATCTCCACGGGCTCACCCGTCTCAATCACTGCGTCCAGCAATTGGTAAATGTCCTGCCGTAACTGCGTCGCTGTCACCACAATCCTACCTTACCACATCCCGTACGTCTCTTCAAGCGAAATCCGTACGTACGCCTACTTTCCCTCTCGCGCACTGAAGTAGCGGTCAATCTGATCGTCAAACGACGCAAACGGCAGCACACTCGTCCGGTTCAACCGCGCATTCTCCAGCGCCGAATACCGCGGCCGCTTCGCCGGCGTCCGGTATTCCCGCTCATTGGTCGGCTTCAACTCCGGGTTCAGCCCCGCCCGCCGGAAGAGCTTAACCGCATAGTCAAACCACGAGATCGGCTGCCCACCCCCGGCATGAAACACTCCCTTTTCCCCGCGCTCCACCAGGTCCGCCGTCACTCGTGCCAGTTCCGGAGCATAGGTCGGCGACGCCACATAATCGTTCACAATCTTCAGCGGCGTGCCCTTGGCCGCCAGCCGCAGCATCGACTCAATGAAGTTCCCGCCCGCTGTACGCACCCCCGCCGGTCCAAACACCCCCGAGGTCCGCAACACCAGCGCCGCCTCGCAGTACGCCTGCGCATAAAACTCCCCGGCCAGCTTCGACACCCCATAGGCGCTGATCGGCCGCACTGCGTCATCTTCCCGGTAGGGCCTGCCCGCTTGCCCGTCGAAGACATAGTCCGTCGAGAAATGCACCAGCCGCGCATCCAGTTGCCGGCAGGCCATGGCCAGATTCCGCACGGCCAGCCCGTTCACGGCATAAGCCACCTGCGGCTCCGTTTCCGCCACGTCCACCTTGTTGTACGCCGCGGCGTTCAGCACGACATCGATATCCAGCGCCGCCAGCTTGGTTTCCAGTTGGTGACTGTCCGTGATGTCCACATCACTGCGGCGGAAGCTGTGTACTGTATGGCCTCGTTGGTGGAAGGTCTGCACCAGTTCCACGCCCAATTGCCCTGCGGCCCCGAAAATTGCGACTTGCATGTTTCTGAACTTGAGGATATCAACTGCCTTCTGTGGCAAAGCCTGTCATGGCCAATGCTTTGTCCAGCACCTGTTCCGGGCTGAGCCGCTCCAGTTCCGGCTGATGCAGTATCTCCACGCGCGGCCCCCGCGGCCCCCACACCTCGGGCGACGTCGGCCCAAACAGCGCTAGCGTCGCCACACCGCTCGCCGCCGCCAGATGCGTAATCCCCGTATCGTTTCCGATGTAAAGCGCGCCCCCGGCCACGTGCTGTGCCAACTCGTCCAACCGCCCGAACACCTTCGCCCCCGGCAGATGCTGGTGCGGCGCGGCCAGAAACTGCACCGGCCGCCCCGTGGACTCCAACCACCGCCCCAACAACTCGTAGTTCTCGAGCGGCCAGTTCTTCCGCGCACTCCCGCTGAAGGGATGTATGTAGATCAGCCGGCTGGGCAACGCCGCCACCCGCACCACCGGCATCGCAGGCAACTCCGCCCCCACCTGCCCGGCAAAGAAATCCGCCGCATGCATCGCCTCATCCACCGGCAGCGCCGCGTGATACTGCACCCGCGGATGGATCCGGCTCAGCGCCTCCCGGAACTCTTCCCGGTTCGCCCCATACCAGGTGTGTACCTCGTCAAACTCCGCCAGCTTGCTCAGCAAGTGCGCCGGCGGCGCTTCGATCCCCAACAACCCCAATCCGCTGCCCTCAATCGTCCCACTGTCCCACTCCAGCAGCGGCAACACCTCAGCTCTGGCCCAAACCGTCAGTTCCGCCCCTTCGGCCAGCTTCTCCAGCGCCGGCAGACCCAGCAGCGTATCCCCAATGCCTCCGGGACGAACCGCCAGCCGCCGCACCATCTGCCTACCGCACGTCAGCCGTAATGCGCACTTCCAGCGTCTTCGGCGCCAGACACGCCGTGTCGCTGCATGCCTGGTAGCGCAACTTCCCCACCAGCACATGCATCTGCGGCGTCAGGCTCTCAGGCGCCTTCAGCGTCACCGCAATGTCGAAGTCCCCGGTCAGCACGCTCAGCGGCTTTTCCGAAAAGCTGTACTTCTCATCATGGGGCGTCGGATACTTGATCGCCGCAGCGGAATCAGATACTCTTCGTGCGGCTTGTTCGAATTGATGTGGTAGCCCGGCGTAATCTTCGCCCGCAGCTTCACCACCGCGCTCTGCCCCCGCTGTATCGTCACCTTCGGCGGGTTCTCCACCGTCAACGACGTCACCGGCTGCGCAAAGCAGCTACTGGCCAGCAGCAGTATTGAGCAAAGCCTGGATATCTTTTTCATAGTCACCCTTCGACACCAAACCCACGTGCACCCCCGCGATCATCCCGTTCTTGTCAATCAGGAAGGTCGTCGGCAGCGATTCCACCCCGCCGTACAACTCCGCCGTCGAATCATCGCCAGCCAGCACGCGGTAGTTCACTTTCTTGTCGGTAATGTAGGGCTTGATCACTTCCCAGCCCTCTTCATCCATCGCCACACCCAGCACCGCAAAGCCCTTGTCCCGGTACTTGTTCTCAAACTCGATAAACCACGGAATCTCAATCTTGCAGGGGCCACACCACGTCGCCCAGAAGTTCAGCAGCACCGCCTTACCCTTATAGTCGGCCAGCGACACTTCCTTCCCGTCAGAATCCTTCAGCTTGAAAGCCGGCGCCTTCTTGCGTTCCTTGGCGGGGCGCACAGCCGCCGATTCATCGGCCCGCGATTGCGAGGAGCAACCAGCGAAACTCAAGGTCAGGCCGATCAGTGCGGCGGTGCTAATCATACGGTGGGCAGTCAATTCAGGCGGGCTCCTATCGTTCAGTCTATACCGGCAGCTTCTTCTTCTTGATTAGATTGCCAAACCAGCGCCGGCGTTGCGCGGAAATCAGCGTGTTCGGGTTCGTCAACCCAGCAGCCGTATCGCAAAAGGCCTCGCAAACATAATCCCGCCACCGCCGCTCCGTCGCTTTCTCCCGCCAGGCCTCATAACGCGTCCGCGATGAGTGGCCGGCATGCAGCGGCGTCTTCTCCCCAGCCAGCAAATCGGCAAAGCTCTTTCGCTCCTCGTTCGACAACCGGCGCCAGACGAAGTGATACACCTCGTGCGCGAAGATGTTCACTAAATCGGGCGCATGCCCCAGCAGCGCTTCATCAAGGACGATTCGGCGTTCGGCCAGAAAACTCGCCCCCTGCAGCGGCTGCCCGGGTCCCTCGCCAAAGACGAGTTGCCCCCGGTGCGCCCGCAATGCCTGCCCGAACGAGAACGCTATTGCTTGCCGAAGTAAGCCGGGTCCTCGATCTTCGCGTCGGCTCCTTCTTGGGTTGTTTTGAGCCATTCCTGGAATACCTGGTCCCGCAATTGTGTCGTCAGAATTCCCTTCACTTCTTCGAGCGGCTGCGCCGTGTAATCCGCCACCCGGAAGATGTAAAACCCATTCGGCTGCTTCACCGGGTCGGAATACTCACCCGCCTTCAACGTGAAGATCGCCTTCTTCAGTTCCTCCGGTATCTGGTCACTCCGCCGGATCGTACCGAAATCCCCGCCCTTGGCCTTCGAGGCCACATCATCGGAATTTTCCGTCACCAGCTTGGCGAAATCCGCTCCACCCCGCAACTGCTTCACCAGCCCCTCGGCCTTCTTCAGCGCTTCGTCTTCACTCGGCTTCGGCTTCTCACCATAACCCACCAGCAGCACCTGCAACTTCGCCTGCGTGTAGTTCTCCTTGTTCTTCTCGTAGAAGGAAGCAATGTCTTCATCCTTCACGTTGATCTTGCTGCGGTAGTCCTCCACGAAGGCCTGCGACAGGATCTGCATCCGCGTGAACTGCAGACGCTGTTTGTACGGGGCGCTCTGGTCCACCTTGGCGTCTTCCGCCAGTTTCGAGAACTTTAACAGCACCGCGTACTGCTTCAGGAATCCCGCTTTGTCCTGCTGATAGAACTGCAGAAACTGGTTGGGCAGCCCCTTGGCAAAATCTTCTATTTCCGCCGCCGTGACGGGCTTGCCGTTGACCGTGGCAACGACTTTATCGGACTGGCTGAACAGGCATGTGGCGCCCAGCAAGAGCGCAAATACTGAGTTTTTCACTTGTTTCTTTAGACTAGCAGCATCGGGAAAGGTTACTCGACTACCGTCAGTGGACCAAATACCGGCGCCCCCAGCCCCGCGCTATCCCGCAAATTCGCATACGGGTTCTTTCCGTGCCCGTAGCTCACCTGCGTCCCGGCCGGAAACTGCCCCTGAAAATGCAGCAGCACCGAATTGCCATCCGCCGGGTCCACCTGCATCTTGTAAAACAGCGGGAACTCGTCCCCCTGTGGCGTCAGCGCCGCAAATCCCCCAATACGGCCTTCACTCATCAGCTTCCCATTCACTTCCGTATACCGCACCCGCACCGTCTGCCCCTCCAGCGACAATCCCGCCAGATGCGGCCCCTTCTTCAACTTCCCCGCCGCCACCGCCGCCATGTTCCGGCCCAACCGCTTCAGGTCTGTCGTCGACACATGTATCCCGTCATCCAGATCCGAATCAATCGCTGCAAACATCACGGCATTGCCCAGCCGCCCTTCCGCCAACCGCTGCCCCTCCTGCACCAGATTCCAGTACGGCATGTTGACGCTGTTCACATGCCGCCCAATCTGCACATAATGAAACGGCAGGCTCGGCTGGTTCAGATCCTTGCGAAACGCCGCCACCAGGTTCTCAAACCTCTCCTGAAACACCGCACTCGCCCGCGGATTCGCATCCGACTCCCCCTGATACCAGAGAATCCCCGTAATCGGCCCCACCACCCCAGCCCGCCGTATCGCCTGCCCGTACAACGAATCTCCGCCCTTGTCCTTCAACGCCGGCGACCACTGGTCCATCGACGTTCCCCCGTTCGCGCACGGCAGCAACCCCACCGGCACCCCCGTCCGCTTCTCATACTCCACCGCAAAGGCCAGCCCCAGCCCTGCCCCCTTCTTGCGGTTCGCCCGGAATTGCGCCAGCGCCTCCCCCTGCAGCGCCTCGGGCTTCCCCCGCCAGTGCACCCGGTCCACCGCCGACGGCAGTTCATGCAGCGGCTCCGTTGCATTCACCCACTGGTCCGCCTGGTTGAACGAGTTCACCTTGTCCGACGGCTTCTCCACATCCACCAGATCCCCCACCCCTTCCATATTCGATTGCCCCGCCAGCAGCCAGATATCCCCCACCAGCAGGTTCGACCGCGCCACCAGCGCCGCCCCCACCCGGCTCGCCCGCAATTCCAGCTTGTATGGTCCCCCCGTCGGCACTCCCTTGATTGCCGTCACCAGCTTCCCTCCGCTCACCTTCCCCAGGTTCTGCGAAATAAAGCCCGGCACCGGCACCATCCCCCGCCGCAGCGTCACAAACACATCCCGCCCCTCGGCGTCCTTCGCTTCCAGTTCTACGGGAATATCCGCCTTACCCTCCGCGTTCCGCTGGTACACCTGATAATCCACCGGGCCGCGGGTCAACGTAAAGGACTGGGCCAGCAACGGCGTGGCCACCAGAAAAGCAAGCGTAAGTAGGCGCATGGCCCTACGATCTTACCGAACCGCGACGCCCTCTGGCGCGGCATACAGATGCCCCGCCTCATCACTGCCCACCCGCCGCCAGCCCAACATCGGCA
>VFQU01001062.1_pt1 | contig 18030 bp, 9 predicted proteins | sample 3512311 | NCBI WGS metagenome assembly VFQU01 (sample SAMN10412377, study PRJNA504923) | tailings metagenome | isolation source: Relicate 3 Philex TSF3 active mining site | place: Philippines: Tuba, Benguet | collected 2017-08-29
AAGGCCAGGATCTGATCCCACCCCGAGGGCGGACTCATGCGTTCGAACTCGCCGCTCTCCACCAGCCCCATGTCGGCGACGACACGTTGCGCAAGCGCCCGGCTGCGGATGAGCTCCTGCTGCGTTTCGAAGTAATTGCCTGACCAGACCTTGCCGCTGTCGACGTCACCCATGTTGACGACCTCGACCTCGCCGTAGGAAATCTGGATGGTGGCGCCAGCCTCGTAGATCTTGGCTTCCAGGAGGGTGTCGATGGTGGACCAAGCCCCGGCAAGCAGCACGAGCGCCACGACCAACCACTTGCGCTTGAGGATGGCCCGCCAATAGGCCATCAGATCGAGATTGACCTCGTCCTCGCCACCCTCCCGATTGCCCAGCATCAGCGCGAGGGGGCGCTGCTGATCCGCGAGGGCAAGAGACTGGGACGCTGCACCAGCATGCATGGCTGGCAGTCGGGACTCGCCGTCCCCATTGCCGTTGGGATTCTGATTGCCTTGCTGATCCATTCGGTTATCGATCCATCACATTTTCGACAGCGGCCGGGCCCGGAGACGTCAGTAGGGCCGGAACAGGTTGAACACCGAGAACGCCTCGAGGAAGCGACGCATCGCGGAGCGCGGACCGGAGACGTCGACGACGATCACGTCGTCGCCGTAGACCTGCGGATCCTCGGCGTTGCCGCCGCGGATCGCCTGCAGGTCGAATACCGCGGCCATCCGCTGGCCCTCGACCTGGCGGAAGATCACGATGCCCTGGAGATTGGCCAGGTCGGACACACCGCCGGCGGTAGCGAGGGCCTGCAGCAGGGTCGTCCTGCCCTTGAGCGGGTAGATGCCCGGGCTGCCGATCGCCCCTTCGATGGTGACGCGCTGGCTGGAGAACTCCTTTACGAAGACGCTGACCTGCGGGTCCTGCAGGTAGGACTCCGACAGCTTGGCGGCGATGAGATCTTCCAGCTCCTTGACCGTCCTGCCGCCGGCCATGATGGTGCCGATGAGGGGCAGCGAAAGCTGGCCGCTGGAGTTGATCCGGACCGTGCGATTGAGTTCCTCGATCTGGAACACGGTGATCTCGAGCAGATCCTGGTCGCCGATCCGGTATTCGGCCGTGCCGACGTACGCGCCGGTGTCGGTCGTGGTGTCCGGCGGACCGAGCTGTTCGGTGGTCGTGACGACCTTGGCCGTGCCGCTGCGCACGGGACCGGAACTCGTCAGGCAACCGACGAGGGGCAGGCAGAACAGGGCGAGCAGGACGAGACGCAGGGGAAATGACATCAGGGATTGAGCACTGCTTGGGGAGGGGAACTATAGTCCGCCGAACACGCGCCGCCAAAAACCCGGGCGGGCGGCGGCGGCGGCCGGCGGCTCGGCGGGTGCGAGCGCTTCGGGCGGTAGGTTGCGGAGAACGCCTGCGGGTCGCTCGGCGACCATCTGCCTGGCGGCGGCTTCGCCGAGCCGCCTGGCCACCGCGACCTGCGCCTCCGCCAGCAGGGGCGGCCGCTTGTCGGCGCGATGGGCGTCGGTGGCGACGATGTGGACCAGACCTTCGTCGAGCATGCGCTCGGCCCAGTACTTCGGACGTCCGCCGAACCGGCCGGTGATGGCGCCGGCGGTGAGCTGCATCCAGGCGCCACCCTTCACCAGCGCGGTGAACGTGGCGTAGTGATTGTCGATCCAGGACAGCCGCTCGGGGTGGGTGACGATCGGCACGAAACCGGCGGCGACCAGATCGAACACCACGTTCTCGAGGCGCGGCGGCGCGACGTGATGCGGCGGCTCGAACAGGAAGTATCTGGTGCCGTTGAGCGTCGGGATCCGGCCCCTGCGCAGGCCGTCGAGCAGGTCTGGCGTCAGGTGCACGTCGGCACCCTCGACCAGCTGCAGCGGGATGTCCTCGCGCCGCAGCGCCTCGCGCAGCTCGGCGATGCAGCTGCGGATCCCGGCGGCGTCGTTCTCGTACATGCCGGGGTAGATGTGCGGCGTGCAGGCGGTGACGGTGATTCCGTCGGCGACGGCGACGCGCGCCATCCGCAGCGCCTCGTCCAGATCGGGCGCACCGTCGTCGATGCCCGGCAGGATGTGGCAGTGGAGGTCGATCATGCCCGTGCCCACCGCATCCCCGGCGGGAACCGCGCGGGCGTTCACGGTCGCGATTCCTGCTCGGCGCTGATGCCGCGAGGAGGCTCGGCTGCGGCCTGCGCCGCCGGCCCGGAGGGGCGGAACAGGCGCTGGTGCAGCCCGCCGAAGAAGGCCCGGGATCGCTCCGGCCGACCGGTGACCCAGTAGTGCCCGCAGAACAATGCAGCGAACGCCCCGACGAACCACGGGTGCGGCAGGTCGATCTTCAGCAGCCAGGCCGCACAGAAGCCGATGGCAAGGGCGAGACCCGTCAAGGTGCCGACCACCTGGCCGTGGCTGAAGCCGGCATCGAGCATGAGGTGGTGCAGGTGGCCGCGGTCGGCGCTGAAGGGCGAGCGGCCCTGGTGCAGCCGTCGGACGATCAGGACCAGGCAGTCGAGCAGCGGAAACAGGATCAGGAAGGGCGGCAGCACCGGGCTCACCGGGTGCCCGGGATTCTGGGTCAGCCGGAACGCGAACCAGGCAATGAGGAATCCGAGGAACGCGCTGCCGGCGTTGCCCATGAACGTGCGTGCCCGCGGCATCCCGGGGCGGCGCAGGTTGAACGCGAGAAACCCGAGCACGGCCCCCAGCGACAGCACCAGCAGAGGAAGCAGCGCGTGGTTTCCCGAATAGACCGCGGCCGCGCCCAGCATCGCCAGCGCCGCCGCGACGAGCGCGCCGGCGAGGCCGTCGATGCCGTCGGCCATGTTGATCGCGTTGACGAGCCCGACGGTGGCGAACACCGTGAACGGCACCGAGAGCGAACCCAGGGCCATCGGCTGCATGCCGAACAGCGGCCCGATCTGCTCGACCTTGACGCCTCCGATGTAGACCATCGACAGCGCGGCCAGGGTCTGCGCGGACATCCGCCAGTACCAGCGGATGTCGAGACGGTCGTCCAGCAGGCCGACGACCAGCAGGATCCCGGCGGCGGCGGCGAAGGCGGGGAACTGCGCATGCTCGAGCAGCAGCGCCGCCGGCACGAGCACCCCGAGCACCATCGCGACGCCACCCACCACCGGGGTCGGCCGCGCGTGGTCCTTGCGCCCGCCAGGCTGGTCGATCAGGCCGAGCCTGTCCGCCATCGGCAGCAGCAACCGGACCAGCAGCCAGGTCGACCCGAGCCCGCACGCACCCAGCACCAGCAATTCGATCAGCAAACCTGCCCCCTGCGTATTGGTCGCCCAGCGGCGACCCACCGTCGCCAGCTCCGTCGCAGATTCGCAGCGCCCCCTGTCCGGCGCCCCGCCACTGCCTTGAACCGGATCAATCCTGTTGCGCTGCCGCACCCGAAGGCGCGCCATGGCCTTGCCTGTCCCGGGCCGGAGTATATCCCTCTGGCGGGTCGATTCGACAAATCAGCGGGTTGCAGGGGAAAGCGTTCACATTCGTCGAGATATGTGAACCGCGGTGCGGCGCGGCATTCACCGGCAGCAACGGCCCATCCCTCGCGGCCTCATCCGCGCGGCCGGCCTCAGCGCTGCTTGCTGGTCCGCAGGCTCAGCAGAGACGGCGGCGCGGCGAAAGTGTCCGGATCGGCCAGCGGCCAGAACATGCGGAACACCGGATGCTCCGGCGTGTCGCCGAGCAGCTCGCCGGGGCGCACGAAATGGTGCAAGGCGGCCAGCGAGCGCACCTCGGTGGACGAAACCCGGCGAATGACGTGTTCGGGGCCGAGCTGGTCGGGGTGGTTCAGGCCCGCTGCAGAGAGCAGTTCCTTGAGCGCCTTGAGCGTGTTCTGGTGGAAATTGAACACGCGGGTGGCCTTGTCGGGCACCACCAGGGCGCGCTGGCGCAGCGGGTCCTGGGTGGCGACACCGGTCGGACAGGCGCCGGTGTGGCAGCTCTGCGACTGGATGCAGCCGAGCGCGAACATGAAGCCGCGGGCGGCGTTGCACCAGTCGGCACCGAGCGCGACGGTGCGGGCGACGTCGAAGGCGGAGACCACCTTGCCGGCGGCGCCGATGCGGATGTCGCCGCGCAGGTTGAGCCCGACCAGGGTGTTGTGCACCAGCAGCAGCGCCTCGCGCAGCGGCGCGCCGACGTGGTTGCTGAACTCGAGCGGCGCCGCGCCGGTGCCGCCCTCGCCGCCGTCGACGACGATGAAGTCGGGCTGGATGCCGCTCGCCACCATCGCCTTGGCGATGGCGAACCACTCCCATGGATGGCCGATGGCGAGCTTGAAGCCGACCGGCTTGCCGCCGGACAGCTCGCGCAGCTTCGCCACGAACTCGAGTAGCTGGCGCGGCGTCGAGAAGGCCGCATGCGCGGCCGGCGAGATGCAGTCGACGCCGACCTCGATCCCGCGCGCCGCGGCGATCTCGGGCGTCACCTTGGCGCCGGGCAGGACGCCGCCGTGGCCGGGCTTGGCGCCCTGCGACAGCTTGATCTCGATCATCTTCACCTGCGCCGAGGCGGCGTTCTCGGCGAAGCGCTCGGGCGAGAAGCCGCCGTCGGGCGTGCGGCAGCCGAAGTAGCCCGAGCCGATCTCCCAGACCAGGTCGCCGCCGGGCTCGCGGTGGTATCGGGAGATCGAGCCCTCGCCGGTATCGTGGTAGAAGCCGCCGCGCCGCGCGCCCTCGTTGAGGGCGAGGATGGCGTTGGCCGAGAGCGAGCCGAAGCTCATCGCCGAGATGTTGTAGACGCTGCAGTCGTAGGGATGCCTGCAGGCGGCGCCGCCGACGCGCACGCGGAAGTCGTGGCTGTCGATGTGGGTAGGCAGCATCGAGTGGTTGATCCACTCGTAATGCGGCTGGTAGACGTCGAGCTGGGTGCCGAACGGCCGCTTGTCGAGCACGTTCTTCGCTCGCTGGTAGACGACGGCGCGCTGCACCCGCGAGAACGGCGTCTCCTCGTTGTCGGACTCGAGGAAGTACTGGCGGATCTCCGGTCGGATCGACTCGAACAGGAACCGGAAATGCGCCGCCACCGGGTAGTTGCGGCGCACCGCGCTTCTGGTCTGCAGCACGTCCCACGTGCCGACGCCGCCCAGCGCGGTCAGCGGCACGGCCGCCCACAGCCATTGCGGGCTGGCCAGCCAGGACAGGTGAAGGGCGAGTCCCGCCATGAGGCAGCAGCCCAGCCAGACGAAGTAGCGCGAGGGCAGCATGATTCCTCCTGTCCGAAGCGGGCAGAGGATACGGGATGCACGCAGCGTCGGCTGCATCCGTGCCCGGGCGCGGTCCCTGGCGTGCGCCTGCCGGCCCGTCGACGCCCCGCCCGGCGGTGGACGACACGACGACCCACCGCGACCCGCGCAGCGTGCGTACCATCCGGGCGCTGCGACCGCAGCCCGATCCGACCCGAGCCATGGCCCGACGCAAGCGCAGAACCGCAGCGGCACCCCCCGACCAGCGGCCGGCGGCTGCGCCACCATCCCACCCGCAGAACCACTTCGCCGGCCTCGGCGCGGTGCTGGCGGTCGGCCTGGTCGCCTATGGCTGGATTGCCGCCTGGGACCGGACCACGTTCTCGTTCACCGATTCGCTCGAGTATCTCGCGCTGGCCGACCACTTCGCTGCCCTGCTTCGCGGCGAGGACGCCACAGCGACCCGTCCCGAGTTCCTCTGGTCGCGATTTCCGCCGCTGTATCCGCTCCTGTTGGCGCTGTTCGGCGGCGGCAGCGCCGACCCACTGGCTGCCGCCAGGCTGTCCTGCGCCTTCGCCGTCGGCGCCGCCGCGGCCACCTGGTGGTGGGTCGGGCGCGAACGCGGCTCACCGGTCGCGGCCGCCGTGCTCGGCCTGGGCCTGCTGCTGCTGCCGCACTACTTCCTGCGCAACCTCACGCCGATCTCCGAACCGCTCGCACTGCTGCTCGTCACCGTGCTGTGCGGCCTGCTGGCCGTACCCTCTCCCGGCCAGCGACGCCTGCTGGTCGCTGCCGTGATCGTCGGCATGCTGCCACTGGTGCGCAGCGCTTTCCTGCCGATCTGCATCGCGTTCCCGATCTGGCTGGCGCTGCGTCGACCGCTGCCCTGGCGCAGCCTGCTCCTGCCGCTGGCGGTGGCCTGGTCGCCGCTGCTGCTGTGGACCGCCTACCGGCGCGCCATCGGCGCGCAGCAGTACACCTCCGCGCTGAACGCCGAACGCTACGCCGAAGCCGGGATCGAGCTGCCCTCTGCGCTCTGGCTGCAGCCCTGGCGCCTGCTGGAATCGGCATCGATGCTGTGGAGTGACGGCGGCGGACCGTTCGCACTGTCGGTGGCGATCCTGGTCATGGGCCTCGCCGGCGTCGGCTGCGTGCTGCGCCTGCGCGAGGCACGCCTCGACGCCTGGTTCCTCGCCGGCTACATCGCACTGGTGCTGGTCTGGCCCTATCCGCTCGAAGGGCCACGCTTCCTGATGGCCGTGTATCCGCTGCTGCTGGTGAGTGCGCTGTCGGCCGTCGACGTCCTCGCCCGCCATCGGCCCGCGCCATTGCGCCGGCTGCCGCTGGCGGCGGTGCTGCTGGCACTGCCGATCGCGCTGCTCAGCACGCCGACGCTGCTCCACTACCTGCACCGCGCGTCGCTGCCGGTGCCGGCGCCGCTTCTCGGCGACAAGCGCGAGCCTGCGTTCTTCCTGGCGGCCAGCGACGCCGAGGCGCACCTGCTGGCCGACTCGTTCGGGCGCACCCGCCTGCTGCTGGCGCAGGCGAAAGCCCGGCTGCCCGCCGATGCCTGCATCTATGCCACGGTCGAACCGCTCATCCCGGCCTTCGCCGGGCGGCGCGGTGAGCGCTATCCGGTCGACCTGGGCGAGGACCCGGTCGGCGCCAGCGCCCGACTGACGGCCTGCGACTGGTTCCTGGTGAGCGGATGGCAGACCAACACCCACGCGCTCGGACCGCTGTATCCGTCACGTGCGCTGCAGGGGTGGACCGACGTCGTCCTCGCCTCCAACCTCAGCCACGAGGGCCGGCGGATGACTGCGGTGGCGCTGCTGCGGCGCCGCGGTCCGGGTCCGGAGCCGGTCGACCGCCCCGGCGCCGGAGAGTGAGACGACGCCCGGCGACGTTCCGTCCAGCCGCCCATCCGCCGCAGCGGCGGCAGCGGGGCGCGTACCCGCGCCGGATGCCCGCACCGCCGAACGCCTCAGTCGAGCAGCCTCGCGGTGAGCCGCGACCAGCGTCGCACCGGCACGGCGATGGCGTTGGCGAAGGCGGCGGGATCACCGACCAGGGTCAGCGTGGATCGTGCCCGGCTGAGCCCGGTGTAGAGCCACTCCCGGCCGAGCAAGGGCGAATCCGCGGGAGGCAGCACCAGCACCACCTCGTCGAACTCCGAGCCCTGCGCCTTGTGCACGGTCATCGCGTAGGCGGTGTCGTGCTCGGGCAGTTGATCGAGCGGAACACCGCGCGGCCCGCCGTCGGAACCGGCGAACCAGGCGCGCAGCCCGCTGCCCGCGTCGGCGACCAGGCCGAGGTCGCCGTTCCAGAGGTCGAGCCGGGGCGTGTTGTGGCGGATCAGGATCGGCTGGCCGTCGTAGTGCCGTTCGCCCGCGCGCCGGCCGAGCACGGCCAGCTCGACCGCGGCATTGAGTCCGGCCAGGCCCAGACGTCCCTCGCGAGCTGCGCACAGGATGCGGAAGCGCTGCAGCGCATCCAGCCGGGTGGCGATGTCGCCCTCGCGCAGGCCGGCGAAGGCGCGACGCCAGCGCTCTCGCCACACGGGCACGGCGAGATCCGGAGTCGACCAGTCCACCGCAAGCCCGCCGGCGCCGGACTCGAGCGCGGCGCGTGCCGCGAGGAGCTCGCCCGCACGCACCGCGGCGAGCACCCGGAGCAGGGGCGAGCCCGCGTCGAACCGGCGCGAAGCGTCGAGCCTGTGCACGCTTCGCGCCAGCGGCGAGTCGGCCGGCGCCGCGGCCTGCGCGGCGAGCAGATCGCCCAGCGCGCGTCCGCCTTCGAGCGCGGGAAGCTGGTCCGGATCGCCGAGCAGCACCAGCCGCGCATGCGCGGGCAGCGCACGCAGCACGCGCACCAGCAGCGGCAGGTCGACCATCGAAGCCTCGTCGAGCACCAGCACGTCGAGCGCCAGCGGCCGCTGCAGGCCGTGGCGTGGCTCGGCGCTGGCCGGGCGCATGCCGAGCAGCCGGTGCAGGGTCGGCGTCGGGACATCGGCCAGCGCCGCATCCATCGCCTTCAGGCTTCCGCCGAGCCGAGCAGCGGCCTTGCCGGTGGGTGCCGCGGCGACCATCCGCAGCCGAGCCTGCGACAGGCGGCCGAGGAAGGCCAGCAGCCGCGCCGCGGTCCAGGTCTTGCCCGTGCCGGGTCCTCCGGTCAGCACGGTGAGTCCGCTGCCGGCGGCCTGCAGCAGCGCCGCACGCGCCGGCGCGTCCGACGGCTCGGCCGGCAGCACGGCGTCGAGCGCCTCCGCAGCGCGCAGCGGGTCCACTGCGAATCCGCGAGCCGCCAGTGCGCACAGCCGGGTGGACGCCTCGACCTCCAGCCTCCACACGCGCCTGAGGTAGAGCAGGCCGCGATCGACGACCAACGGCCTTGCGCTGTCCGGCGGCCCGAACGCCGCGTGGCGCGCGACTGCCGCCGCCAGCGCGTCCGCCGTCGGCGCCTCACGACCGCCCGCTCCGGCGAGGATCGCGCGCAGCGCATCCGCGCCCAGCGCATCGAGCGGCAGACCCGCGTGTCCCTGACGCAGCGCCCACGAAGCCAGCGCGACGGCAGCGGCGGCCGCCGGATCGTCGCCCGCGAAGCGCCGCGCCAGCGCCAGGTCGACGGCGTGCAGCGCGCTCATCGACCCTGCCCCGCGGCCCAGGCGTCGAGGGCCTCGATCACCGCCCGCGGCGGACGGTCGACGTGGACGCCGCATTCGCCCGCCGCGTCGAGGCCACGCAGATAGACGTAGCAGGCGCCGCCGACGTCGCGCTCGTAGTCGTAGCTTGCGCCCAGCCGCGCGCGCAGCAGGCGGTGCAGGGCCAGCAGGTAGATCAGGTACTGCAGGTCGTAGTTGGACTCGCGGATGGCCGACGCCAGCGCGGCGGGTCGATAGTCGGCGACGAGGTCGCCGAGCCGGTTCGACTTGTAGTCGATGACGTACCAGCGCCCCTGCCAGCGTGCCACCAGGTCGATGAAGCCACGCAGGAAGCCGTCGAAGTGCTCCGTGCGCGCGGCAGGCGCGCGCCGATAGCGCGGCTCGGCCGCGAGGGCGTCGAAGAAGCCATCGAAGCTCGCTTCGCGCAGCGGGAAGCAGAACTCCAGCTCGGCGATGCGATCGGCGGCTTCGAGCGCAGCCAGGCGCATGCCGTCGACCAGCGGCGCGCGGGCGATGACGCCGATCCGTTCGGCGAGGTAGCGGGCCACGTCCTCGCCGTAGCCGTAGCGATCGCAGGCCGCCCTGGCGATGCGCTCGCCGGCCTCGTGCGGCCAGCTCGCGAAATCGACGCGCTCCAGCGCCCAGTGCACGCATTCGCCGAAGCGGACGCCGCCGGCGCTGGCCACGGCGGGTGCCAATGATGCATTCCCATCGGCGTCGGGAAGCGCCTGGTCGACGCCGCGGTCGTGGTCGGGCCGCTCGGCGTCGTGGGCATCGGCGAACAGGCTGGAATAGCTGACGATGCGTCGACCCGAACCGATGCGCCGGCCGAGCTGGCGCGGCGGCGGTGGCTCGGGCGTGGCCGGCAGCGCGATCCGGCGCGGCTGCACGCCCGTGGGCAAGGGCGCGATCTCGACGCCGGCGCAGGCTTGGGCCCAGCCCTCGAGACCCGCGGCGGCCCGCGCCCAGTCGATCGAATCCGATTCGAACGTCGCCGAGCCGTCGAGCAGCCAGCCCAGCGGCGGCAGCGCGTCGGTCGAGGCGGGTCGTCCGCGCAGGGTCGGGCCGAAGGCCAGATAGCAGCGCCGGCGCGCCCGGGTCAGCGCCACGTAGGCCAGGCGCAGCGATTCGGCGAACTGCTCGCGCGCGGCCTCCTCGGCGCGCAGGTCCCAGCGCTCGGTGCCCGGGTCGCAGCGCAGCAGCCCGGCTTCGTCGTGCCAGTGGACCGCGCTGTCGCGCTTGGCCTTGCGCCGCGCATCGCGCCACAGGAAGGGCACGAACACGATGTCGAACTCGAGTCCCTTGCTGCCGTGCACCGTCATCAGGCGTACCAGCGCGCGGTCCGACTCGGGCCGCAGTCGCGCCGCCTCGGCCGGCTTGCTGCCGCGCTCGCGCGCGTCGGCGATCTGCTGGCCCATGCGGTCGGCGAGTCCAGCGAAGTCCTCGACCTCGGGCCACAGCTCGCCGAGCAGGTCGAGCAGGTGCAGCGCATCGGCCAGCCAGCGGCGGCCGTCGGACAGGCCGAGCCGGGTCGGCGCGACCGCGGCGATCAGCGGCAGCAGGGCCGCCGCCGGGCCGCTGCGCCCGCCGCGCCGGCGCGCGTCGGAGAGCGCTTCGAGGCCGGCGTCGACTTCGGCGTGGCCGTGCTCGGCCGCCAGCGCCGCGGCGTCGACGTCGAACAGCGGCCCGGCCAGCACGCGGCGCTGGCGGCCGATGTCGCGCGGGTGCGCCAGCGCGTCCAGCGCCTCGAAGACTGCGCCCGCAGCATCCGACGACCACACGCTGTCCTCGCCGGCGTAGGCGCAGGGCACGCCCCAGCGCGCCAGCGCAGCGCGCACCTGCTGGGCCTCGGCGTGACGGCCCACCAGCACGGCGATCGGCGGCTCGGCGGCGGCCTCCACGCCGCCGGCCTCGATCAGCCGCGCGATCTCGGCGGCGACCGCGTCGACCACCGCGCGCTCGGCGGCCTCCTGCTCGAGCGGCTGCGCGTCCGCCGGCAGCTGCCAGACGACGAGGCCGGCCGAGGGATCGTCGCGCGAGAGGTCATCGGGCAGCGCCACGGGCGTGAAGCCGATGAAGTCGAACAGGAAGGCGTCGCCACGGCCGCCGAACAGCGCGTTCACCGCGTCGACCAGCCGCTGCCGCGAGCGCCAGTTGTGGCGCAGTCCGTGATGCTGTCCGGCATCCAGCATGGCCCGCCGGTAGGCGAAGATGTCGCCGCCGCGGAAGCGGTAGATCGCCTGCTTGGGATCGCCGACCAGAAACAGCGCGGCGTCGACGCGCCCGCGATAGATGGCGCGGAAGATCGCGTACTGCGCCTCGTCGGTGTCCTGGAACTCGTCGACCACCGCCAGCGGAAAGCGCGCAGCCAGGCGCTGGGCCAGCCGCGGATCGGCCTCGACGCGGCTGCGCATGCGCATGACCAGATCGTCGAAGCCGAGCCGGCGATGGCGCATGCGCAGTTCCGCTTCGCGGGCGCGCGCCTCGGCCAGCAGCCGATGCAGCCAGGCCAGCGGTTCGAGTGCGCCGATGCGGGCATGCAGCGGCAGCCAGCGCTCGACCCAGCGCGGCAGCGGGCCCTCCGAGACGCCGCCGTCTTCATGGCCCTTGTTCAACGCCTCGCGCAGACGCTGCGGCTGCAGGCGCTCGAGGGCCTTCGCGTCGAACGCGCCGCCGGCAGCGACGGAATGCAGCGCGTCGAAAGCACCGCGCTGCTGTTTCGGCCCCAGCTTGCTGCCGTGATAGCGCTTGGGCGTGGCGAAGGCGGCGGCCAGCGCAGCGCAGGCGCCGGCATCGATCAGCGAGGCAAGCTCGGCGACCAGCGCAGCGCGCTCGCTGCGCAGCGCATCCAGTGCAGACGACGCGTCCGCGCCGTCGATCTGCCCGGGCGGCAGCCCGAACAGCGGCAGCAGGCGCTCCATCAGCTTCTCGGGCGTGCCGAAGGTCGCCACCAGACGGGCGCCTTCATCGCCGCCGCCGGTCAAGCGACGACGCCAGACGTCCAGCACCGCCTCGCGGCGCAGCGTGCTGCCCTCCTCCACCGGCCAGGGCGCGAGGCCCAGGCCCTGCTCGAAGGCGAACTCGGCCATCCAGCGCGCGCACAGCGCATGGATGGTGTGCACCCAGGCCTCGTCGCAGCGGATGCGGGCATCCGCCAGCCGCTGTCGAAGCACCGCCGTATCGATGCCGGCGGCCGCCGACTCCGCCTGCAGGGCGGTGACGAATCGATCAGGCGTCGACGCCAGTCCGTCGAGCTGCAGCACCGCCTCCTCCAGCCGGCGGCGCAGGCGGTCGCGCAGCTCGCGGGTGGCGGCCTCGGTGAAGGTCACCACCACCATCGCGTCGATCGCCCGCCCCTCCAGCGCGATGGCGCGCAGCAGCAGGCTGGTGATCGACCAGGTCTTGCCGGTGCCGGCGCTGGCCTCGACCAGGTGCAGGCCGTCGAGCGGCACGCGCAGCGGATCGAAGTCGGGCAGCGCGCTCATCCGCGTCGCTCCGTCAGCAGCGCCGCGCGCAGCGGTGCATAGATGCGCGCAGCCCAGCGCTGGAACTCGGGGCTGCGGGGCAGATCGACGGCGCGCAGCGCGATCCGATGGTCGGCGTCGTCGCCCTCGGCGCTGGCGTGGCCGTCGCCCTCCCACACCTTGCGGACGCGCTCGAGGTCGGCCTCTTCCGCGACGCCGCCGGCCATCGACCGGACCAGCGCATCACCGGCGCGCGGCGGCAGCGGCAGCGGACGCGTCTGTCCGGTCTGCCAACCCTCGACGAGGGCAGCAAGCCAGGCCGGCTCGTCGGCAAGCGGGTGCAGCCCATGGCGGCGCGGACTGCCGTCGTCGAGGTCGATGAAGCAGGCGTCGACGGCGCTGCCGAGCGCCGCGCGGCGCAGCGCCAGCGCGAGCAGGTCGCTGCCGCCCGGCGGGTAGAGGGAGACCACCAGCGGCATGTCCCCGATCGCCAGGCCCGCAAGCGAACCGACGATGCGACGCTCGCCGACCGCCAGATCGACGTCGATCGACTGGGCCACCGGCGCGCCGCCGAGCATCAGGCACACGGCCGCCGCCTGGGCGGCCAGTTCGCCGCGCGCAATCTCGCCTGCGGCGCCGATCGGGAGGGCGCCCTCGGCGACGATGCGATCCAGGCAGCGCACGCGGGCCGCGTCGTCGCCGGCCTCCAGCAGGCGCAGCAGCAGCGCCATGCGATGCGACTTGTCGAGCGACCAGCCCTCCTCGCCTTCGACCGACTCGACCCGCGGCGCGTAGCCCAGCCCGAGCCGCGACTGCAGGAAGGCGCGCGACGGGTTGCGATAGAAGCGCAGCAGCGCTTCGGCATCGAACGTCGCGGCCGACGACCCGGGGGCGAGCGGCGCGCGCACGAACGGCGCGGCATCGCGCCAGCCGCGCCGCTCGGCAGCCAGCGCCGGCCACCACTGCGCGGCGAAGCTGCCGCCGCGCGCGGCGAAGGCATCTTCGGCGAAGGGCGTCGAGGGATGGGCGACGCAGAGGCCGGCTTCGACCTCCGCCCAGCGCGCCCCGTAGGCGCGCCGCAGCGCGTCGACCAGCTCGGCCAGCGGCGCCGCCGGCGGCCGCACGCTGCCGTCGCGCGGATGGCTGCCGACGTAGCTCAGGTGCAGGTGCTCGCGCGCGGCGAGCAGCGTGTCGAGCAGCAGCTGGCGGTCGTCCTCGCGCGGGCGGCGGTCGCCGTCGCGCGGATGCCGGGCCATGAGATCGAAGCCCACCGGCGGCGCGCGACGCGGGAACTCGCCGTCGTTCAGGCCCAGCACGGCGATCACCCGGAACGGCACGCTGCGCAGCGGCACCAGCGCACACACGGTCGCCCCTTCACCGAGGAAGCGCTGCCAGCGGGCCGGCTGCGACAGCGATTCCTCGAGCGCCGCGACCAGCGGATCGATCGGGCCGGGCGCGCCATCGCCCGCATCGGCGATCTCGTCGGCGAGCTGCGCGAGCGCGTCGCGGATGGCCTCGCCGGCGTCGAGCGCATCCGCATCGCTGCCGTCGAGGGCGAAGAAGGCGTCGAACAGCTCGCCGAGACGACGGCAGGCAGCGGCAGGCGTGAGCGGCTCCGCCAGGCGCAGCCGCCAGCGCGAGAGCGTGCGCAGCAGCTGGGCCAGCGCGCCGATCGCCAGCGCAGATTCCTCGCCGTCGCCGGCGGCGAAGGGCGCGGTGCCGTCGAACAGGCCGCCGTCGTCGCCTAGCGCGTGGCCGACCAGCAGGCGTTCGAGCGCGAAACTCCAGGTGTGGGTCGCGCTCGCGCCCTCGCCCAGCGCCGCACGCTGCGCGGCGTCGAGGCCGCGAACCACGCCGAGCGACTCAGCCCAGGCCTCGACCCAGGCGCGCCCGTCGTCGGACAGGCCGAAGCGCGCGCGCAGCTCGGCGATCTCCAGCAGCGCGAGCAGCTCGCCGCGGGTGCACGCCGCGGTCGGCAGGCGCAGCAGCCAGAGAAAGCGCTGGATCAGCGGATGGATGCGGTCGGCGCGGCGGTCTGCCAGCGCCACCGGCAGGCGGCGGTCGGGCGGCGTCGCCGCCAGCACCGCCTCGATCAGCGGCGCGTAGCGATCCAGCGACGGCGCCATGATCGCGATCTCGTGCGGCGCCAGCGTCGGATCGCGATCGAGCAGGTCGAGCAGCGCGTCGAGCAGCACCTCGACCTCGCGGCGCGCATCGCTGCAGGCGTGGACGACGAGGCTGGGGCGCGACTCGACGGGCGGCGTCCCCTCGGGCTCCATCGTGAGCAGCGCGGACTGCAGCCAGCCGAGCAGGCGCGACCGATCCGGAGCCTCCCAGCAGGCCGCCTCCTCGCTGCCGTCGAGCCAATGCTCGACGTGCAGCGCCTGGGCCTCGCGGGCGCGCTGGCCGAGCGAAGCGAGCAGGTCGTGGATGGCGCGGGCGCTCGCGGTGCCTGCGGTATCAGGCTGGACGGGTTGGCCGCGCGCTCGGCGTTGGGCTGAGCGGCGCGGCGATTCGAGGTCGCCGAAGTAGGCCTCCGAAGGCGCGCAGTGCAGGGCCAGCACCTCGGTGCGCGTCGCCAGCGCCGCGGCCCAGCGCAGCTGCAGCGGGCTCAGGGGAAGCGCGCCGAACAGGCTGAGGCGGAACGGCAGCGCGGTCGAAGCCAGCGTGCCCGCGTCGAGCGCCGAGACCAGCGCGGCCAGACGCGCACCGCGCGGCGGCTGGCCGATGTCGCGCACCAGCCGCCGCCACAACGCGGCCTGCCAGCGCGCGTCGACGCTGCCCTCGGGCGCGTCGTGACCTGCCGACCAGGCGTCGAGCCAGTCGGGGCGATAGAGCTGGTAGGCGTCGAACAGGTCGGCGAGGCGACAGGCCAGCTGCCACTGCGCCAGCGGATCGACCTCCGCCGCCGAGCGCAGGTAGCGCAGCAGCGGCGCTGCGGCGGGCTCGCGCTCGAGCGCGGCCAGCATGCCGAACAGTCGCCAGCGCAGCGGACCGCGCTCCCACGCGGCGGTCGGCTCCGCACCGGGCAGCGCAGCCAGCTGCGCGGCGATCGCCTGCCCGGGCAGCTGGAAGTGCAGCCGCGCCGCGATACCCCAGCGCTGCGCCAGGCGCAGCTGCAGCCAGCGGCCGACGCCGCTGTGCGGGACGACGATGTGCTCTTCGGCCAGCGGATCCGGCAGCGGCCGCGCCTCGATGCGCTCGGCCAGCGCATCGGCGAGCGCCTCCAGCCTATTGGAGACGATCAGCTGCAGCATGGCGATGGGAGGATCGGCCGGCGCATCGCCGCGATTGTCGGGCAATCCGTCTCAGCGGTGGAGACCTGACGGCGACTGCAGCAGGCGTTCGGCTCGCCACGCCAGGGTAGGCCGGGTTCGATTGCCTCGCAACGTCGAACGCTGCCCGCGAATCAAGAGCACTGGAGCGCGACGAATCGCCGACGTGCCGAGGAGCACCGGATTCCTGCATTCGCAGGAAATCCTGGCGTGGTCGAAGGACTGGCGGAGAACCGGTCGCCGCTGCTACGCCCCGCTGCGCGCCATCGGCAGCAGCGCGTCCGATTCGACCAGCACACAGATGCGGCGGACGTCGCCGTCCATCGCGCGGTCGCGGGCCATGAAGTCGATCTCGCGGCGGATGCGCGCAAGCGCCGCGGCGACCGGTGCTGCCGGCGCGAACTCGCCGGCCAGCGCGAGCTGGCGCAGCAGCTCGGCGCACTCCTCGCGGAACTGCGGATAGTCCGCGGCGCCGGGCAGCGGCGCGCCCTGCACCTTGGCGCACAGGGCGTCGAGGTCGCCGCGCCGGGCCAGGCGGCGCGCGGCGTTGATCATGTCGCGGCGGTAGTCGAGCGCCTGCGCGGCGGTGTAGAGCTCCAGCGCCAGCACGTGGGCCAGGTCGTCGCACATCGCCAACACGTGGCGCGCCTCGTTGGCGCCCATCGACACGTGGTCCTCGGCGTTGGCAGAGGTCGGGATCGAGTACACCGACGCCGGATGCGCGCGGCTGGCAAGGTCGTTGACCAGCGCGGCAGCCGTGTACTGCACGATCATGAAGCCCGAGTCGGTGGCGTCCTCGTTGCCGATCAGGAAGCCCGGCAGGCCGTCGTTGGTGGCCGGATCGACCAGCTTGTTGAGGCGGCGCTCGGAGATGCTCGCCAGCACCGGGATCGACGCCTTCACGTAGCTCATCGCCAGCGCCAGCGGCATGCCGTGGAAATGGCCGGCGGAGATCACCTGGTCCTCGATCACCTGCGCGTCGGGCACGTCGGGGAACAGCAGCGGATTGTCGGTGACGGCGTTGAGCTCGACGTCGAGCACGCGCGCCGCCTGCGCCAGCGCATCGCGCACCGCGCCGTGCACCTGCGGGATGCAGCGCAGCGAGTAGCTGTCCTGCGGCTGGTGCTTCTTGCCGCCCTTGAACGGCAGGAAGCGGCGATAGAAGGACTCGCGGCCGTGGCGCTGCGCCGGCGGCACGTAGTCCCAGCAGATGTCGAAGTGCTGGGCCTGGTCCTCGGGCTCGCTCCACGCGCTGGCCTGCCAGGCGCGGAACTTCGGCACGAGGTGGTAGGCGATGTCGACCAGCGACGAGCCCGCGGTCAATGCACGCAGGCGTTCGGCGGCCAGCACCTGGCCCGGATGCGGTCGCAGCGCGTGCACCTTGTCGTCGAACGCGCGGCCGCGGCCGGCGAATGCCTCCAGCGTCATCGCCGCGGACAGATCGGCAAGGTCGGCGAGCTTCTCGAGACGATCGAGCGCCAGCACGCCGGTCGCCAGCATCTGCGCGGTGCCGTTGTTGAGCGCCAGCCCTTCCTTGTGCGACAGCCGGATCGGAGCGAGCCCCGCGCGGCGCAGCGCCTCCGCGCCGGACAGGCGCTGCCCCTGGTACCAGGCCTCACCGCCGCCGAGCAGCACGATCGCCAGATGCGACAGCGGCGCCAGATCGCCGCTCGCCCCGACCGAGCCCTTCTGCGGGATCAGCGGAATCACCTCGCGGTTGAGCAGCGCCGCCAGCGCCTGCAGCGTCGAGGCGCGAATGCCCGAGTGCCCACGCAGCAGGGTGTTGATGCGGATCGCCAGCATCGCCCGCACCACCTCGGGCGCGAATGGCTCGCCGACGCACACCGCATGCGTCACCACCAGGTTGTGCTGCAGTTCCTCGAGCAGCGACATCTCCGCCGGCGCCGCAGCCGGCAAACCTTCACGGGCGCGCACCGCGCCGAGCAGCCGATCGGCATTGCTGCCGAAGCCGGTGCTGACGCCGTAGATCGGCTCCTGTCGCTGCACCTGCTCGGCGAGGAAGTCGGCGGCGCGCTGTACGCGGTCAAGAGCGTCCGCGTCGAGCGCGATGCCGGCACCATCGCGGGCGATCGCGACGAGCTGCGCTCGGGTGAGGGTGGTGCCGGTGAGGAGGAATTGGGTGGTCATGTCGAGGCTCGACTGGCGGTTGATCTGGGCGCGATCCTTGCGCTGGGTCCAGGCATTGGAGCGTTTCGGTGCGCCTTTCAGGCGCCCCGAGTTACTTCTCTTTGCGTGCCCAAAGAGAAGTAACCAAGAGAAAGGGCACCCCGGTCTGGCGCCCTCCGGGCATCCTGCCCTGCGGGTGCGCGAGCGCGTTCCGGGTTTCGCCGACAGTGCATCCATGCACTGACGGCGAAAGCGCGCGCATCGTGCGCGCGCCCCTGCGGGCCTTGTCTCCACG
>VFQU01001063.1_pt1 | contig 18009 bp, 12 predicted proteins | sample 3512311 | NCBI WGS metagenome assembly VFQU01 (sample SAMN10412377, study PRJNA504923) | tailings metagenome | isolation source: Relicate 3 Philex TSF3 active mining site | place: Philippines: Tuba, Benguet | collected 2017-08-29
TTTCTTTAGATCCACAGGTCAAAGAAGCTTTATTGTCGGGATTGAGAACGACGATAGAGGAAAAACTAAACGGTGAAATTCAACTGTCTAACTTAGCAGCAGTTCAAGTTGCGCGGAAAATTGAGGGTTAGTACTTTCTCTCGCTCTCGTTTGTATCATCTCGGAAGCGTCCATGAGAAGAATAGGGTCACTCCAGCAATATTGAAAAGTAAAGTGAGTACTGCCCCAATGATGATGCCTTTAATTGTTGCGTAGCGTCGATCGAGCAACAAAACAAAAATAACGGGAAGCACATAAAACATCTGGGAAACCCCAATTCCAATCACCATGAAGGCAAGCGATGTATAACCATTCAGCAAGATAAATAGCGCTTGAGTGTCTGAGCGACTTGGCACGATCGTGATGAGCGCATAAATCAATAAGCCGATCGCAACTGCGATAATGAAGGCAATCCCATGCAATGCAATCAGTAACAGAATCCCTCGCAAGACTTTCTGCCATTCATTCGATCCACTCATATTGGTTTACCTAGACTAATCTCTACTCTCTGTCTCAATCCACACAAAACAAACCGCCTTAAGGCAAGCTGTCAACCACTGTAGCAAACAGTACCAAGCATCATCCCTCGGCGGCAGCCTTGATACAAGCTGCATCTAGAAGCATGAGTTGAGGTGTATTAAAAACCGAGCAATGGGTGAGCTTTGCGAGTGCCGGAATTTTTCCTTGCTGGAGGTTGTTTAATGCGATCGTAAACTCAGGCTCGAAACTGCTCAACCAAGTCGAATTCGTAAGATACAAAGGCGTAAATGCGGGTTGATCCAGCAACCAAAGTTTAATCTGATATTTGTCGATCGTTTGTTTTGCGGCTCTGAGATCTGAACTATACTGCGCTTGCATCACGTCTAAAATACGTTGGCGAATTGGGCGATAGTATCCTAAATGAAACGGAAGCGAGTGTTCTTTACTAAATAAAACAGAACGTTGAGCAAGAGTCGAAATATTATTGGCTTCATCAGATAGGGTTGCGACTAAAGTATCTTTCGGCTGAGTTTTTAAGAATTGATAGAGGGATGGATCTTTTATCACCCGAACATTGATCCTAGGAAAATCCTGTGAAACTTGTGGATAAGTGAAGAATACGAGCATTGTCATGGTCATCAATGTCAGCCTCGTTCCTAAAGTTATCCAGCGGCGTTGTGCTACGAGAGTTTTGCAGCCTCGCAGTAGAGTATCCAGCAGAATCGTGAGTACAATTCCAGCCGCGATCGCTAAGACAATCCGGAACGTGTGAGTCGTATATCGCGTTGGGAAGAACAGTCTTAGTAACAATAAATGAGCCGCAGCAAATAAGCCTAAAGAAACCCAAATCATTTTCGGGAGAATTGCGATTCGGTGATTGATCTGCTGGACTAGCGGAAATCGTACCGGATATCGCATCAAAATCGGCAGCAACACACCAAGCCAAATCAAGGGTGGCATCAACGGTGGAATGATTCCACTATGTTCACCAATCAGCCAGAATGCCCAGGGATTCGGATTAAAAAAGGGATGTCTTCCACCAGGATGGAGTTCTGGCATTGTCCAAGCTTGATCACGCGTGATCACAGGAGCGAATTGGCTCGAAGCGAGTCCATATGGAAGCAGCGCGATCGCGGTAAAACCAACACAGATGCCAACAAATTTTAATTGATTGAAATTTAGTCTTCTTGTATTCCCATCCCAAAGCGTGCAGCATAAAAGCGCGATCGTGATAAACACTAAAGGCGGATAAATCAATGCTTGTAGCACTAAAACGATCAGAATACCAAGCCGCTGATGACGAAGTAGATAGTATAGAAAGGCTAGAAATAACGGCGTTACGAAAGCTCTAGGAGTAGCAGAACCTAAATCATCTCTAGACCATACGCTTTGATTGAGCAGTAGCGTTGTAATAAATCCGGTGATCGGAAACGGAAACAGCCTTAAGCAGAGTGCAAAGCTATAAAAAGTTGTGATCAGTCCTAGACCGACAGGCAGAACTTTGCTGACCCAAAGCGGATGCACTCCGAGGATTGCCATTCCATGATAGAAAGCAGCATATCCTGGCGGAGTAATCGATTTGAAATATTGTGCAATCAAATCATTGGGTAAAAGAGTGGGGTCGAGAAATCGCTGCATCCAGAACACATATTCTCTAGCATCGTCTTGCACCACATATTCAGCTTGAAATGATTTCTGAAGTGCGAGACTACCATAGTAAAGAGCAAAGCCAAGACTTAACCCGAACCAAAGCCTGCTTGAAGTTCGATCGCTTGCTGTTGTTGGCTTAGCTATCAGAAATTGATGTGTTCTAGAGATTAGCGTTTTTATCACAACCTTGTTAGCCCTCGTCTAAGATCTCAACAATTCCGAGCTGTCCGTCGATCCGAACTTTTTGCCCATCTCGCAAAATTTCAGTGGCATGTTGAACGTCCATGACGGCTGGAATTCGATATTCTCGTGCCACGATCGCGCCATGAGAGAGCCGTCCTCCGACTTCTGCAATCAGTCCTCCCACTCGTGCCAAAACAGGCATCCAACCGGAATCTGTGTAAGGAACAACGAGAATGGTGTCGCGATCGACGGTGCTCAATCCATTGAGCGATCGCATGACTCGAATTGTTCCCGCCACCTGTCCCGCGCTTGCTCCGATGCCTTGCAGCCGATTAGAAGCTTGCCAAGTGGGAAGAGCAGGAGTTGGGGGATCGTCTCCGTAGACTAATTGCGGAATTGGAGAAAGTTGGCGATCGTGATCAAACTGGGCGCGACGATGTTGAATAAGTTCTGAAAACTGTGAGGTTTTACCCTGCCGAATCTCCGCATACGTGAGAAAAAAGATATCGCCCGGCTGATGGAGAATGCCGGAAGCAAGCCACTGTTGTTCGATCGCAAGAAAGCGCCAGCGGAGTTCAGCGAGGAATCGACTATAAATTTCGGTGACTCTTCCTTTCAAAGCAATGCGACGCTGCACACCTTGATGTTTAATCTTTGGCGCAGTCGATTTGGGAGTCGGATTTAAGCAGAATTGCCGAAATAAATCTCGAATCGGTTCAGGTTGCTCTCGCCACGTCGGAATCGCAATGTCTGTCCCAACTTCGCTGAGATAGCCGTAGCGATCGAGAATCTGATCAAACTGATGCAAAATCGCTTGCCCTTGAGCCGTTTTTTCAAGTTGAGTAAAGACATCTTCGGAGTTTTCTAACAGCGATCGAGCAGAGCTAGCAAGATTCGACAAGGCTCTCATCGCAGCAACTTCTGGCGTATCCTGATTATCGACCTCGTCATCTTGGACTCGAAACATTGCTTTTCTCAAAGCAGCACTTAAGGGAGCGAGGATGCTGTAGTAAGTTGCACGTTCTAGTAACTCAAGAATTTGCTGAATTTGCTCTGTTAGTTCCTCGATCGACAATTCAGACAGTTCTGCATACCTCGGCTCCAAAGCTGCTAGAAAGCGCGGCTCATCTCTCGCGAAATCCTGCTCTAATCTCATTTCTCGCTTGAGTAATCGCATGAGTCCAGGCGAATTTGCCATCGTCGATTGTAAAGGAGGACGACTAAACTTCGCGCCTCTAGTCAGAAATTCCAAGCTCTCAGCAGGTAGACCCATGCGTCTGAAAATCTGCCCCAGTAACGTCGCATTAAAATAAGCATGAGAATAATGCAGCGTAGCCGTTTCCTCAAAGTTCAGACCTTGAGCGCGTGTTCCCAGTACGATCGTAAAGATCTTCCCCCAAACTCCACAAGTCAACGGTCGATTAATTGACCAAGTTAGCGGTCGAATCGCTCCTGGAATCACTTCTGCGGCAATCTTTCTCGTCCAAATTGGAGCTAATGTTGTAATCGATCGAGCTTGGAGTAACCAGAGCTTTTCTCCGTCATAGCTCCACTCGATATCTTGCGGCACGCCATGAAAATATTCTTCTAAATGTCGAGCTAAGTAAGCAACTTGCTGAATCAATCTGTTCGGAACTGTCCCTTGTCCCGACACTTCTAGCATCTGCTCTTTTGGTAAAGCCCAATCTTGACCCACTTCGCGAACATTCACAATGTAGCTCTCTGGAGTCACCTGTCCTGACACAACTTGATCAGCATTTCCAGGCAAAGCTTCAATCAAAACTGCATCGCCTTGCCTCGAAATCGGATCGCGACTAAACGCTACTCCCGAAAACACACCTCGAATCTGATTCTGAACGAGCACAATCATCGAAGCATCTGGAATGGCGCGATCTCGTCGATACTGAACTGCTGATTCTTGCTCATACGAGTCTAAACAGCGCATAATCGCAGGCAACAGTAACTCTCGATGGGTCACATTTGCAATCGATTCGTACTGCCCCGCTGCCGACGCTGATTCTGAATCTTCTCCGATCGCAGAGGATCGAACAATCAAGGGCTGCTCTCGACTCGGCTGCATCGCCTGAATCAACGGCTGCGGATCATCTCCTGGCAAAAGCACCCAACCCTCCGGCACAGGATAACCCGATCGCTTTAACTCGGAGAGCGTTGCTGCCTTTTGTCCAACTTTGTCTGCTTTTAACGCTTGATCGAGCGAAATCAGCGATCGATCGTCGCGAAGAAATTGAAACATTGCTTTTGATCCTCTCTGTGCCGTATCAGATCTGAGATCCAAATCATCTGGAATCTGGTTATAAATCCACCACAAAAACGCTGCCAGTCCCACTGATCCCACAATCAGCGGTGTTTCCTGTGGATGTCTCAATGCGGTAATCAGCGGAAACAAAATCAAAACCCCAAATTTTCCCGCTTGCCGCTCCCGCAAAATCGTAAATCCAATTCCCCCAATCAGAAACACCAGAAACGAGGTGAGTGGATCGTGAACGACATAGCCCCAAACTACATTGGTCGTCCCCGCTCCTTTTCCAATGAAGTATCGCCCATAAACCAGCGCAATCAGGGAAAAAATTTCCCACTCTGGACGATCTGGAAAGAACGATCGCGCGAGTAAAACCGCCGCAATGCCCTTCAATGCCTCCGAGAGCACCGCCAGCACCCCAACCCATTTACCCCCGTGATAAAACGCCGCCGAGACGCTCACATTCCCCGTTCCAAGCTGCTGCAACCGCTTCCCGGTCAGACGGGTCGTTATCCACCGAATCAATGGCAATCCGCCCAGAATCGGACAGAGTCCGAAAATCAGCAGAGCGCCCCAAACATGCATCAAGGTCATAGCGCGATCGAACCAGAACTTCTCTCTGAAGTCTACCGAATTCACTCTGCACCGAGAAAGTAAGTGCGTTTTTATACAAGATATTGGGTATAAGGGGAGAGCCGCACTCAGCTTCACCCCCCGATGCCTGAACTCGATACGATCGCTCATCCCCCGAAAACGCCACCGTCTTTTGTTATGGCGCGCAAAACCCTTCAAAAGGCTCAATCTGCTGCTTTGCCAGCAAAAGCAAAAGTTGCTCCTCCAGAAGTAATTCGATCGCCAGAGTTTAGCAAACTGACTAGCTCAGACAGTGGTGAACTGACTAGCTCAGACAGCATGGAGCAAGTGACTTCTGTTTCGCAACTCTCCGACGTTCGCCCAACCGATTGGGCATTTCAGGCACTTCAAACTCTAGTCGAACGCTACGGTTGTATTGCAGGCTATCCGGATCAAACCTTTCGCGGCGATCGAGCTTTAACTCGATCCGAATTTGCAGCCGGACTGAATGCTTGTCTCGATCGCATTCAAGACCTAATTGCTTCCCAAACGACTAACATCATCACCCGTCAAGACTTAGAAATTGCTCAAAAGCTGCAAATAGAATTCGCAACAGACTTAGCTGCACTCAAAGGTCGAATTGATAGTTTAGAAGCTCGAACTACAACACTCGAAAAACAGCAATTTTCAACGACAACGCGATTGTTCGGACAAGCGATCGCTTCAGTTCAAACAAGCAATCGAGCCAATATTGATCTCTTTCCCAGAGATGGTGTTCCAGAACGCCAAGGCAAGCTTCAAACGACACTTGCTAGCAATCTTCAACTCTCACTCGCAACCTCATTCACTGGCAGAGATTTACTACTAACGACCTTACAAACCGGAAATTTGCGATCGTCTGCCCCAAATTTATTAACGAATATGGGACGCTTATCCTATGAGTCTGAGCAAGACAATCAACTTGTAGTCAGTGATCTCTCTTACCGTTTTCCAGTTAGTAAAAACTTCGGGGTTTTAGTCGGCGCATCAGGGGTCACTCCCTCGAATACGTTTCGCGGGATCAATCCACTCGAAGGCTCTGGAGAAGGAGCACTTTCTCTGCTTGGACAGCGCAATCCGATTTTAGCGATCGGCAATGGCACAGGCGGCATCGGCTTCGATTGGCAAATTAATCGGCGCGTGAGTTTGCAAGGCGTTTACAGCGCGGAAATTCCTGGATTTCCTGGAAATGCGGATGTCGGTGGATTGATTGGCGGTCGATATGCAGCAGGGGCACAATTGACGATCGCGCCGACTCGCAACATCGATCTCGGCATTCATTACCTATTCTCTCGCAGCCCAGATGGCTTTTTGGGCACAGGAATCGGGGATTCTCAACTCCTTTCACCGTTTGCCCCAACCCGCACAGCTTTTACGACTCATGCCGTCGGCGCGACTTTAGCATGGCGGGTGAATCGGAAATTCACGATCGGCGGTTGGGGCGGTTGGACATCTTCTAGAGCGCTCAGCGTTGTGGGTTCAGTACAGACGACAAATTGGATGGTCTTTTCTGCCTTGCCGGATCTGTTTGTGCCGGGAAATCTCGGTGGCATCCTCTTCGGACAACCGCCTAAAATTACGAGCAGCAATCTACCCGAAGAGTACAACTTTCCTCGATTTAGCGATACAGGGAGCAAAGGCGGTCAGCCAGACACAGCTTTGCATTTAGAACTGTTCTACCGAGCTAGAGTCAATCCATTTTTGGACGTGACACCTGGCGTAATTGTTATTTTCAACCCCAATCACAACAAAGCAAATGATCCGGTTGTGGTCGGGGCAGTACGAGCGACTTTTAGATTCTAGGAACAATAACAATGCTCTCAAAATTCTGGGTTACTTTTTCATTGGCGATCGCGACTCTTAGCTGTCATAGTACGATCGCTTCTGCTCAAATCACAATCCGTAGTACTGGTGTCGTCACTGGTACAGTCGTGCCTCCGAGTCAAAATCCAAATTTCAACCAAGGCACAACCAGAGTCACGACAGATAGCCAAGGTCGCTATTTCCGGAATGGGCAATTAGTCTATTCTGCACAGGACTTTGATCCAAATTTAGTTCAAGTCGATAGTCAAGGACGTTACTTTGTAGACTTCCGAGGAATTCCAATCGTTTCAACCGATGGCACACTCACTTCTCCGGTGCTTTCAAACGGTCAACTCCAACCCATTCGCCGTAATCACAACGCCCCAACTCGCTTCCACGGCACAATTCAAGACGAATTAGTCGTACGAGGAAGATACGAAGGCATTGCCACCGATCCAAATACGGGATTGCAGTATCAAGGAGTCTTCGATATTACTGGACAAGGCCCGCGTTACAGCGATCGCAATGGCGGCACAAGCCCGACCGTTTTCGATTTTCGATCGCACTACAATTTTTCCGCTAATCCACAAATTCCTCCACGTCCGACTGTTTCATCTTTCCAAATCACTGCGATGCCAGTTCAACTGCGCGTCATCATTCCCGCAGGCTTAGCTCCACTCAGCACAACTCCCACTCCAATTACAAATCCAACGAGCAATCCAACGAGCAATCCGATTTCAACGCCGAGTGCATCCTCTACGATCGACAGTGCCCCGAGCTTTGGAGGTATGCTTAGCAATAACCCATTGCAAGACGTTAGCCGCGTTATCCTCGAAGGTTCAAAAAGTTCTGATGCCCAGATTGGTCCAAGAAGCCGGATTTTACTTCGCTGATTTTTCGTAAGTTTTAGAGGGTGTTTTAAGCCACGGAATGGACGATCGTGAACTTACTTTTGGCAACATAGAGATTAAACTCTAAGAGTTGACATTTACCATCCCTAGCAGCATGTCCAGTTCCCTCCCTTTGCCTCCCGGTTCTTCAGGATTACCCGTTATCGGTGAAACATTCGGTTTTCTGAACGATCCTGACTTTTCTACTAAACGACACAAACAGTTTGGCAACGTTTTTAGAACCAATCTCTTTGGTCGATCGACGATTGTTCTATCAGGAGTCGATGCAGTTCGCTTTGTGCTGCTCAACGAGAATCAATACTTTGTTATCAGTTGGCCCCCCAGCGTAAAGACATTACTAGGATCTGCCTCAGTCCCGGTTCAGCAAGGGAGCCTTCATCAACAGCGCCGTAAGCTATTAGTTCAAGCGTTTCAACCAAGAGCACTAGCTAGCTATATTCCGACAATGACGAGCATCACCCAAAGCTATCTCGATCGTTGGGCGCAGAAAGAGACGATCCGTTGGTATCCAGAACTGCGGAATTACACACTCGACATTGCCTGTCAGCTCATTGTGGGTATTTCATCTGGTTCGCAAACTCGGTTTGGAGAATTGTTTGAGATCTGGGTAAAAGGGTTATTTTCTGTGCCTTTAAAGTTGCCAGGAACTAAGTTTAGTCAAGCCTTAAAAAGCCGTCAGTTGTTGCTAGATGAGATTGAACGCGTTGTCAAAGCTCGCCAATCGCAAGAAAACATAGAATCAGATTCGCTCAGTCTTTTACTCAATGCGAAAGACGAAGAGGGAAATCGCTTGAGTATTGATGAACTCAAAGATCAAGTATTGACCCTATTGTTTGCAGGACATGAAACCTTGACTTCAGCGATCGCGTCTTTCTGTCTCTTGACGGCGCAACATCCAGCGATCTTAGAGCGGCTTCGAGCCGAACAATCGCAGTTTAAGAACGACGACTTACTCACACTCGAAGACTTAAAGCAGATGGACTTTCTCGATCAAGTCTTGAAAGAAGTGCTGCGAGTCGTATCTCCTGTAGGTGGAGGATTTCGAGAAGTCATTCAAGAGTGTGAGTTTGACGGCTATAAGATTCCTAAAGGCTCACAAGTCCTATACGAGATTGGTCAAACCCATCAAGATAGTACCCTTTATCCGAATCCGAAACAGTTTGATCCAGAGCGCTTCAATCCAGAGCAAAAGCTTGAGCCTTTTAGTCACGTGCCCTTTGGTGGTGGAATCCGCGAGTGTTTGGGGAAAGAGTTTGCCCGATTAGAAATGAGAATTTTTGCAGCGCTACTCGTTCGCAATTATGAATGGGAGTTAGTCCCTGGACAGAATCTTGACTTGCAAATGATTCCAACACCGCAACCGAAAGATGGACTCCAAGTGAAGTTCCGACGAAAAGCTAGCTAGTTTGCTGCCTGCACCCTAGGAGAAGCAATTTGAAGAGAGCCAGAATTTAATCTGTTCATCGACAATGTCGATGAACAGATTGTTTGTCGTCTTAACACATTCTTGTCGTTGTTACTATTTTGCTTGAAAATCTTACGATATAAGCCTCTCAGGCATTATCAGTGAACTCCATAGGAAATTATGCGTTAACAGATTAAGTGTCGGGATTGGAAATTTTAACAAAATAGGTGTCGCTTGTCTTTTGCTGAACCTTCTCTGGCATTAACAGATTCGGTGTCGTTTTTCTCAAACGATCGTCTTATCGTTCTAATGAATCTGATCAAATTTTGTTTTTGTTAGAAGTTGACCGAATCCATTGTTGGAGTAAAGATAAGGTATATTGTCGAACGACGAATCCTATGGTCTGTTTTATTCCTCTTCAAACTCACCAAGATCATCATCAAACTTATTAATGATGTCGAGTAGTTGTGATACGACTCGCTTGTAAATTTTCTTGCGGTCTAATAATTTGGGTTTCTCTTTGCAAGCACTGAGAACCGTTTCGCGTAGTGGCTCCTTCCCTGAAAATTTATAGTTAGCGATCATCTGATGAACGGCTTCTTCGTCTAGATTCTCCTCAGCGCAAAGTTGGCGAATCGCTTCAATACGTTCTTGATTCCAGAAGTCTTGAAATACTGTTCCAAATTTTTCTTCCGGTTCAATGTTAATCATCCGCTCGTCGATGAATTTCTCAATGAGGTCACGTTTGCTGCGTAGTTGTGCTTCTTTATCTAACAAATCAAGGATAGAAGCCTTTTTCTGCTGGTAGTCCTCTTTTTGGGCTTCATTTTTAACCTCACGTTGAAGATCCGCCAGCAGCTTAAGAATATAGGAAACGTTGATGTCGTCTCTTTGAATTAGTTCTAGCTCGAAATCGACTTCTTCAACTGGAGACTCCGGTTCTTCTTCGTCTTTGGATCTGGTTCTGTCGTAGATGTCTAGATATTTGCTTTTGTAATCTTCAAAGGTTTGTTCATCCAGATTCAGGTCGGAAAACTCAAATTCGGTGAATGATTTACTGACATTGAGTAACCGAATGAGACTACGAAAGGCTTTGACGAACTCAACTTGATCGTCTTCGCTGATTAATTTATTAACATCATTAGGGATGATAGCGATCGCTCTCAGGTCTTGCACACCCTCATTGAATTTCTCAATGTAGTATTCGTAAGGTTCGATAAAAATTTCTTCTTTGGCGTTGGGATCGGAGAATAGGGCAACGGCTTGATCAGTGTTCTCCTTAAGGTTACGGAAGCAGACGATATTCCCCTGGGACTTGAGTTCGCCTAAGATGCGGTTCGTGCGAGAGTATGCCTGAACCAAGCCGTGGTATTTCAGACTTTTATCGACATAGAGGGTATTGAGTTTCTTGACATCAAAGCCTGTGAGAAACATATTCACGACTAACAAAATATCGGCTCGTTCCTTATCCTGAAAGTCTTCTCTATCTCTCGCTTTCATGCGCTTGGAGATGTCTTTGTAATAGGCATAGAAAGCCTGACTATCTTTTGCTGAGTGCTGGGTTTGGTACAACTGGTTATAGTCAGCGATGAATTCATTCAGTTTGTCGCGGCTGTGACTACGGCTATTCGTCTCGGCGCTGATATTGAAATCGGGTTCTCCAATTAAACCGTTTGCGTCTTCATCCTCTTCGTTGTCCGTGGGGGTGAAAATCGTGATCACTCTTAAGTCATGTAACCCTTCTTTTTGTTTCGCTTTGAAGGCTTCGTAATATGTGATTAGGGTGTCTACATTGCTGACACAAAGCATGGCGGAGAATTTTTTACCCTGTGTTTTGCGGTGGTGGTTGGCAATAATCCAATCGACAATCAGGGAGATTCGATCAGGATTTTCAAAGAATTCTGAATTTTGGGGTTCGGTGATTAGCGTTCCGTCTTTGCGTTTGAGCTTGCCCCAATATTCAACGGAAAATTTGAGAACGTTTTCGTCTGCGATCGCATTCGTGATCACATATTTGTGCAAGCATTTTTGGAAGAGATCTTTGGTGGTGCGTTTGCCATGCTGGTTACTGGTGGCGTTATCGGCAAAGATGGGAGTCCCGGTAAAGCCGAACATCTGGGCTTGGGTGAAGAATTTGACGATATTTTTGTGGGTTTCGCCAAACTGAGAGCGGTGGCATTCGTCAAAGATGAACACAATGCGTTTATCTTTGAGGCGCTCCATTGCGGCTTCGTGGCGAGGTCTTTTGATCGCGTTATTGAGTTTTTGGATCGTGGTGACAATGAGTGGGTCGTCGCCCGTCATCTGCTCGACGAGTTTTCTGGTGTTGTCGGTGGTGTCTACACAGTCGGGACTAAAGTAGTTGAATTCTCTGCTGGTTTGATAGTCCAGGTCAGCACGATCAACGACGAACAGGACTTTATGGACTTTTGGCAGATTCGTGAGAATTTGGGCGGCTTTGAAGCTGGTGAGGGTTTTGCCTGAGCCAGTAGTATGCCAGATATAGCCGTTCTTGTCGGTGGTGGTGACGCGATCGATAATGGCTTCGACTGCATAGTATTGATAGGGGCGCAGCACCATCAGCACTTTGTCGGATTCATGCAAGACGATGAATTTGCAGATCATCTTGGAGACGTGGCATTTCTCCAGGAAGCTGTCGGCAAATTCATCGAGTTGCGTGATCAGATTGTTTTCTCGGTCTGCCCAGTAGAAAGTTTGTTTGAATTCTTGTTTGCGATTGTTGGCGTAGTAACGAGTATTGACCCCGTTGGAGATGACAAAGATTTGGACGTACTGAAACAGCCCATACTCTGCACTATAGGAATGGCGCTGGTAGCGGTTGATTTGGTTGAATGCTTCTTTGAGTTCTAGTCCTCGGCGTTTGAGTTCGATTTGAACGAGGGGTAGACCGTTGATCAGCAGGGTGACATCGTAGCGATTTTTGTATTTGCCTTGCTGAGTGATCTGGTTTGTGACTTGGTACTGGTTCTGACACCAGTGTTCGGTATTGAGGAATTCTAGGTAAAAGGTTGAACCGTCGTCGCGGCTCAGTTCCATTTTGTCGCGTAGGCATTTGGCGCGATCAAAAACGCTGCCTTTGTCGAGATGGTTGAGAACTCGTTTGAACTCTTCAGCGCTGAGTTGAGTGTTGTTATGTTTTTCGAGTTGAGTTTTGAGGTTGGCTTTGAGATCTTCGGCGTTGCGGATTTTGACAGGCTCGTAGCCTAAACCTGTGAGTCGATCGATTAAGTTCTGTTCGAGTTCCGCTTCGGATTGAGTCATTACTTGCCAAATCCTTCTAAATAATATTGGGGATTATGAGATAAATCTTCTAAGCCGCTATTGAGACAGCCGATAAACTCTTTAGCTGCTTCTGCGAAGGAGACTTCCGAGTTCTCGATCTCTTTGGATGTCTGCTGCTGTGATATTTGACTAGATTGGAACTCTAAGAATTCGACATATTCGATCGCTTTATTGCGTTGTTCGGGGGGAAGTTGTCGAAATTTTTCGATCGCGAGTTCGAGGGGAAGCATGGTAATTTTCCCAGATGCTAGTTTTGACCAGGAATTTTTAGGACTTGTCGATAATTTTAACGATCAGACGAACATTTTTCGTAGGAAGTCTTTTTGAAGTTGTTCTTTGTATGGTTTTGTAGCCTCGTATAGAAACGCTCAATTAAACTTTGCTCTAGCTGTGCCTCAGATTCAATGATGGTTCCCTACTCTTCTAGCAGTTCTTGATCATCAAGGAACGCTTGTAGCCGGATCATGTAATCCTCACGGTACAGCACATACAACGCTTGGCTATAGAGTAGCTTGCCGTCTAAGGGATACTCCTCGTCTAACAGGTCATTGAACTCTGGGTGGGCTTCATATTTTACTGAGTCTTCTTGTATCTCGATATCTTCTTTTGCTCGCTCTAGTTGAAAGCTGAAAAATGAGGAGATGAGATAACGAGCTAGGCTTTCAGTGCTCTCTCTTAAGAGCCGAGCTAAGTCTTGGTCGTTAATTAATTCCTTTGGAATTCGCCGCCCATGTGACACATCACCTCTAGCATTCCTCAAATCAGCGATACATCTTCCTAGTTTTGTAATTTCACTAATAAAGCCTCTCTCATACACATCATCGTTCTTTTTAAGTAGATGGGCAGTTTTAGAGACTAGGCTATTAGTTGTGCTCTCAGATCCTTTATCTAATTTCCCAACTTCTACCAGTGGATCTATTTGAGTAATGATTGTCTTACAAATGCTCTGTAGAAGTGAGTTGCAGCAGTCTAAACTTACTCCGGTATGCAGGTCCTGGTGATAGTTCTCAATTGCGCTAATGAATTCGGCAAATGCGCCATAGTATTGGAAGTCAGGAAATTCTTTGAGATGTCTTTTTACTAAGGCTTCTAAACTATCCATGAGACTCTACTACACAAACATCTTTTGGAGTAAACCTTTTTTGAATTGCTCAGTCCGATCGATTTGTCGGGAAACTGCTTCGATCTTTTTGTCGATCGATGTTAGAAAATTAACTATTTTTTCTTGCTCTTCGACTATAGGAATATAAGAAGAAATAGATAATATAGTTTGATTGGATATATGCCTAACAGTCGAACCAGTTGCTTTTTCACGAATCTGATTTTTACAATTATGTGAATTTAAGAGATATCTCAAAAATTGCTTTGTCACTGATGAATCTTCTTTAATTAAAATTTTACCAATTCGTTGATTATGAAGAACTATTTTGTCTGATTCTAAGATTACAGAATTTCCTAATATATTCATTGCTTTAGTTAAATCTGTCATTACAATAAGCAGATCGCCGTTCGACAAAATGTGTTCTTTTTCCACTTCTCCTTTGTAATATTTAGTGTTTGAGCCAAAATACAACTCTCCATTAATATGGAAATTTCCAGGAGTTAACAATATTTTATCTGTTTCATCATTGGAAAAAAAATCGCTTGAGAAGGCATAACCGCCTTTAATTTCTATCAACTTATTCAATATTTTTAGTTTCCAATTCGGAAAAGAGTTACCGATCGTATTCTTGAAGCGAATCTGTTGAGAAAATATCTTCTGCATTACGCCCCGTTTGTAGGTTTGTAATAGTTCGCGTTTGCGGCGGAGTTGGGTTAGGCGTTTGTCGATCTTGGTTAAAAAGTTAGTGACTTTTGCTTGTTCTCGAATATTAGGCAGATTTAGCTTGATGCGTAATATATCTGAGCATGGCAAATTGGCAACCGTAGCTTTACGAATAAAACTTCTAATTTCGCTTTTCGCGTGATCTGTCTGAAAAAAATATTTAAAGTACTCGGGATCACCCATTTCGTTCAAAGTTATTTTGACAGCGTAAGCACTTGGAATATAGTCGAAGTCCTGTTTTCTAAAAACACCAGTAGCTCCACAATCTGCTGTGGTAATCATTACTAAGTCTCCATCTTGCAAAATATGATTTTTAATGAAATCAAAATCTAATTTTGCAATTGGAACTTGCGAGTATTTTATTTCTCCGTCTAATGAAATGTCTGTTCCTCTTATTGTTTTTACATTTCCATCAACATCATAGTCATCAGCATTAAATCTTGGTCCATATTGGCTCGATAAAACTATTGTTTTGAATGTCGTGTTTAATAATTTCTCCTGAAATTCCTTGAATCTCAACTCAGGATTTTTTTGCTTCGCTTTCTTACTCATAGCGGCGCTTCAATGCCCAACTCAGCACAGAATTCACGAATAAGCCGATCGTTCTCTTCCATCTCTCGATCGATCTCCCGCAACTCAAGCGAGATTGCAGCCAAATCGATCTCTTCTTCCTCCTCAAACGTGTCAACATATCGCGGAATATTCAGATTAAAGTCATTCTCTTTAATCTCTGCCAAACTCGCCCGATAACTATACTTGTCTTCCTCTAAGCGTTCTCGATAAGTCGAGATAATCTTGTCAACATCTTGATCCCGCAAATAATTCTGACTCTTCGCCTTCTCAAAATAAGCGCTCGCATCAACAAACAGCACATCCTCCGGCTGTTCCCGACACTTTTTAAACACTAAAATGCACGTCGGAATGTTCGTTCCATAAAAAATATTCGCAGGTAACCCAATCACCGCATCCAACCAATTCCGCTCCTGAATCAAATACTTCCGAATCTGCCCCTCCGCAGCCCCCCGAAACAAAACCCCATGCGGCAACACCACTGCCATAAGCCCGTTGTCATCCAAGTGATGCAGCATATGCTGCACAAACGCCAAATCCGCCTTAGAACTCGGCGCTAACCTCCCATACTGACTAAAGCGATCGTCCGACTCAAATAGCTTATTCGCACTCCAATGCGCCGAAAACGGAGGATTCGCCACCACCGCCTCAAACCGCATTCCTAAATGCTGCGGATGCTCCAGCGTATCCTCTTGCCGCAAATCAAAATTCCGATAATGCACCCCATGCAAAATCATATTCATCCGCGCCAGGTTGTAGGTGGTGCGGTTCATTTCCTGCCCGTAAAAATCCCCAACCGACTTCACTTCCCGTGCCACTCGCAGCAGCAAAGACCCCGAACCACAAGTCGGGTCATACACCGACTTGAGCCGATCCTTTCCGGTCGTCACAATCTTCGCCAACACCTTAGAAACCTGCTGCGGCGTATAAAACTCTCCCGCTTTCTTCCCCGCACCACTCGCGAACTGCCCAATCAAATACTCATAGGCATCCCCCAGCACATCACTCTCGGTATCCCCTAACCGAAAATCAATCTTATTCAGGTGAACCAAAATCTTCGCAATCAAGGCATTTTTCGCCTTCGGAGTCCGACCCAACTTAGTCGAAGTCAGATCCAAATCCTCAAACAAATGATCAAAATCTTCCTCACTTTCCTTCCCCATCGTGGAGCGTTCAATACTATTCAGCACTTGAGTCAGGTCATCCAAAATAAAATTAGAAGACTCGAAATCCTCATCCGCTAAATTATCTTCGTGCGCTTTCTTCGCTCCTAATGCCCGCTCAGCCAGCGAACTAAACAACTCCGACGGCTTGAGAAAGTAGCCCAAATGCGCGATCGACTCCTCCTCGATCGCCGCCAAATATTCCTGCCCCTCTTCCGAAGACTCATCAATATTTAGAAAATCAATGCCATCCTCTTCCAAGATTTCATTAGCGTAGAGATGCTGACGCTCAGACAGATACTTGTAGAAAATGAATCCCAAGCAGTAATCGCGAAACTCGTCCGCATTCATCTTGCCGCGTAGCGAATCAGCAATATTCCAAAGCTGAGCTTCTAATTTTCTCTTTTGCTCGTTCGTCATTTATCTCTCGTACCAAGCGATCGCTATCACTACTCTTGGGAAATTGTCCAAGGCACAGTATACGCGAAGAGAGGTTTAAAGAAGCACAATAAATAAACCACACTAAGTCTGAGCAACAAAAATCTTGATAGTAGCTGACGTGAGCTTTCTTGCTCACCAGCATTGCTATAGTTTCGCGCTGAATACAGAACTCAAGTTTTTTGCACCAAATAAACTTAGAAGTATAGAACTATACAAGTGAATAGCCTTCTGAATTTTCTAGCCGTTTATTTGTGTGCTTTTCTCAAACTTTTTCTTTATTAATTCTTAACAAATTAACAGGTTGACTGTCACGTTTTTGAGTAGTATCTTAGCACTAAATATTTTTGTACTATTTAGATGAGACTTATGCAGTCATCTGAATTCCCTTCACCGCCTGATGATTCTGCTAAGAGTAACGCAATCATCACTGAACTGGCTTCTCCTGATGCACGCCTAAAGCTGGAAGTCATTCAAACGCTAATTGAGCCATGCGATCGTAAAACCTATGGCGATCGCCTCAAGTCTGCGGCTAAGAAGTTGAATTGTTCGGTTCGCACCGTTCAACGCTTAGTGAAGAAGTGGGAAGAAGAGGGCTTAGCTGCTTTTGCCCAAGATGGACGGTGGGACAATGGTACTCATCGAATTAGTGAAGAATGGCAAAAAATTATTATTGAGACTTACGGAAATGGCAAACGCACACCAGCTCAGGTTGCTGCTTATATCAAAAACATAGCCAAAGCCAAAGGACTGAATTACTATCCAAGCCACATGACCGTGTATCGTATGTTGGAGCCTTATATCCAGAAACAAGAGAAAGCGTCAAAGGTTCGCAACGTTGGGTGGCGTGGTTCTCGATTAGCACTTAAAACTCGTGACGGGGAAGAACTTGTAGTTGAGTACAGTAATCAAGTCTGGCAATGTGACCATACCCGTGCGGACGTTCTGCTCGTCGATCAACATGGTGAACTTTTAACCCGTCCCTGGCTCACAACCGTGATTGATACCTATTCTCGATGCATCATGGGGTTCAATCTAGGATTTGATGCTCCAAGCTCAAAAGTTGTAGCGTTAGCGTTACGTCATGCAATTCTGCCAAAGAAGTACAATTCAACGTACAAGCTTTACAAAGACTGGCCCGCTTGTGGAACGCCTGAACATCTCTTTACGGATGGTGGGAAGGACTTTCGCTCGAACCACGTTCAACAAGTAGGGGCGCAGCTAGGCTTTACCTGCCATCTGCGCGATCGCCCGTCAGAAGGTGGAATTGTTGAGCGTCCGTTCAGCACATTTAACACGCAGTTCTTTTCCAGGTAGTGCCCTGAAGGAAAGGATGAGAATTAAAATGAAAAAGATGCTCAGACTAC